>Ga0105099_10002275_pt1 | contig 11477 bp, 8 predicted proteins | sample PPLLak3cmMay2015_2_FD_79138 | JGI IMG/M metagenome (GOLD analysis project Ga0105099, IMG submission 79138) | Freshwater sediment microbial communities from Prairie Pothole Lake near Jamestown, North Dakota, USA - PPLs Lake P8 Core (1) Depth... | ecosystem: Environmental > Aquatic > Freshwater >...
AAAAAAAAAAAATAACGAGTTGAAGGAGAAAAAGAGAATATGAATAAAAAAAATATGTGGAAGGCTGTTGTAGCGATTGTCAGTGCTCTTGTGTTTGTGTTGCCCGGTGCAACTGCTTTTACTGACACTCAGACGATTGAACGTGCATCTCTCCCTGGTGAGAATACGATTGAGAGAAATAGTGTTGAAAAAATAGAAGAATCTACTACATTGGAGAGTACTGATTCTATAGATAGGGACCGCACAGCGAGTACTAGTAGTAGTCTTCTGCAGCCGTCAAGAGGCACGGTGTATGTTGATGATAACGCAGACCCCAGCTGGTATGATGCGACGCATGTGAAAACAATTCAAGAAGGGGTGAACAATGCGACCGCAGGTGATACGGTCTATGTCTATACTGGGACATACGCCGAGCGTGTGGTAGTGAACAAACAGGTGTCTTTGATTGGTGAAAACCGGGATACTGTGATTGTGAATGGTGGTGGAACTGGTAATGTTTTTTATATCACAACACCGGTGACCGGGGTGAGTATTAGCCAGTTCTCAATCACCTATGGTACTTATGGTGTGTACAGTTACCAGTCTTCAAACAACCACATCATGGACTGCAAAATATACAACAATCAGGATCGCGGTGTCCACTTTAGGCAGACATCACTGAGCAGCATTTCGAACTGTTCAGTCTATAATAATAAGAATTATGGCATAATCATCCGGGATTTATCATATAACAATAGTGTAGATTCCTGTGTTTTAGCCAATAATAAAAACGGTGTGTTCATCGCAACATCCTTTAATGATGTCTCAAACTGCGCTTTGACAAACCATTCGATAGGGGTGGCTATCAGTCTGTATCCTGCTATAAAAAATTGTAGCATCGTGAATTGTGATGTAAACACCGGTGGTATCCATCTTGATACCGCATCCAATTGCAGTGTGATAAACAGCACGTCATACAATCACAGATTGAACGGTATTTACGTAAACACCGGTAAATACAACACCATCCAGAATTGTGCTGCCTACAACAATACCCTCAGGGGTTTGTATATCTATCGAACAACGCGCAGTAAAGTCATTAATTGCACGGTGTGGGATAACAAGGACCAAGGTATCTATTTGTATGAGGCTACATACAACAACGTCGAGAACTGCGAGTCATACAGCAACACGTTGAACGGGATATACCTGCAGCCGAATTCGAACTATAACAACATCACCAACTGTAACTCATTCAATAATTTGAACTATGGTCTTTACCTGCAGTCCTCTTCAAATAACAACATCATGAACTTCAATGTGTACAACAATCTGCTGTATGGTATCTACTTCGTATCATCCGCGAATAACAAGCTACGAAATACCATGGTCTATGACAATGCGTTCACCTTCTCTGTTGACGGGACGGCTTTAAGTCATTTCTACCAGGATATTGATCCGTCCAATACCGTCAATGGAAAAACAATGTACTATCTCGTCGGGCAAAGCAACCTCCAATTGGGCTCAACGCATAATATTGGGTATCTCGGGCTTGTATCCTGTAACAACATCACCGCGTCGAATTCAGATATCTATGGTTTGGTGCTTGTCGCTACGCAGCATTCGACCATATCCAATGTCGACATTCACGCCAGTGCAAAAGGAATCTATATTTGGCAATCCTCCTACAACGACGTTACCGACTGCACCTCGTTTGACAACCAATACGGCGTCTATCTGAACCAGGCCACCGATAACAACATCACGGACTGCGATATGTATGACAATACTGAGTATGGTATCTATCTGGATTCCTCTTCGAACAATAAACTGCGGGATAATTCAGTGTTCGACAACGGCTGCAACTTCGGCGTTGACGGCACTGAGGTCAGTCATTTCTCTCATGACATTGATCAATCCAATACCATCAATGGAAAAACAATATACTATCTCGTCGGGCAGAGCAATCTTTTCTTCGATGAAACGCATAATATCGGGTACCTTGGTTTGGTCTCCTGTACTGATATCACTGTCGAGAATTCAGACCTGTCCGGTATGGTGCTGGTGGATACGACCGGTTCGTTGATATCCAATGTAACCTCCCATAGCAATAGGTACGGCGTGTACATTTTGTATTCTTCGGACAACACGATCATGGATTGTGTGTTTACAGGGAACTTCAACCGTGCTGTCGGCTATGGATACGGTATCCTCGTCTCTGAATCTTCACACAACGACATCATCAACTGTGATGTTACGTTGAATGATAAATACGGGATCTTTCTGCTGTTTTCATCATACATCAATGTCATGCACTGCAGGGTCTACAACAATCTCGGGTTGTTTAGCTGTCAGATCGACCAGTCATCATTCTGTAACATCACGGATTGTACATACTATGATAATTCCATTGCTGTGTACTTTGCCACCTCGACGGACTGTATCGTCGACAACGCTACCTTCTACGATAATGGGATGGGCATGGCAATTGAGGTCTGTTCGAACATCGACGTCCTGGACAGCACGTTATACGGAAACGGAATGGGCATCGACATCGAAGTGGAGTCGTATAACGTCAACGTTGTGAACTGTGACACATACAACAACGAAAACGCCATCCAGATAAGCTGGTATTCCCAGTATTGCAACATCATCAACTGTAATTCGTACAACAATACCTATGGTGTCTCCCTTGGGATTGGCTGGAACAACGCTGTCACCTACTGCAATATCTTCAACAATGAGTACGGGCTCTCTATCATGACCGAAGGCGAAGGCAGCGACAACGTGATACATCATAACAATTTTGTCAACAATGTTCAAAACGTCTATTGTGACGAGAGTACACACATTTGGGATGATGGAAGCGTAGGCAACTTCTGGAGCGATTACACCGGAGTAGATCAAAACGGGGACGGCATCGGGGACACCCCGTATGTGATAAACGACTATAACCAGGACATCTACCCGCTCATGAACCCACTCAACAACCCTCCACCGATGATAGCAAATGTTGTCGCGACTCCGGAGGTACAGATAACATCCGAACCGGTCAACATCACGTGTTCAGTGACAGATAACTGGGGTCTGGTTGATGCAGTGAAACTGTATATTAGCGGACCTGAAGGGTTTTTACTCAATGTGACAATGAACTCAGATGGGGATCAGTACTGGTACGAGGATGTATACACGATATTGGGAGTGTATTTTTACCATGTCTGGGCGAGTGATACATATGGCAGTGGAGGCGTCTCAGATACCTTCTCATTTGTCATCACAGAATTTGATAAACCCACCTCAGCGGTGACTCCGCTTTCATTGTGGAAAAAGACGGTCCCCTTTACGATCACCGCGACAGCCTATGACGACTCAGGAGTGGCGACTGTCACGCTCTGGTTCCGATACTCCACTGATGGACTCACCTGGACGGACTGGGCAACGTATGGTACCGACGAGGCAGCACCATGGAGCTGGTCTTTTACCGGCAGCGACGGGTACTATCAGTTCTATAGTATCGCGGTTGATGACTATGACAACATTGAGGAAGCTCCTTCTGTGTATGATACCTCGACAGGTATCGACACGGTGAAACCTGTGACGACCATTGCACTGAGTGGTACGATGGGCGAGAACGGCTGGTATACGAGTAGTGTCACGGTCAGTCTTTCAGCGACCGATACGTTGTCCGGGGTTGAATCGACATGGTATCAGATCGATGCTGGCTACTGGCAGTTCTATTCCGGGCCGTTCACCGTGAGCAGTCAGGGACAGCATACGGTCTCCTATTACTCGTTTGATCAGGCAGGGAACATAGAGGTCATCAACTCTGTGATTTTGAAGATCGACATGACCGCACCGGTAACCTCCCATGTCTTAGAAGGTGTGGTCGGCAGTGAAGGCTGGTTTATCACCAACGTGACGGTGACACTGAGTGCCTCTGATGAGTCATCAGGGGTCGATGTGACCTATTACGAGCTGAACGATGGCGGATGGGTCCTTTACACCGGGTCTTTTGATGTCGTCATCGATGGTGAGTACACGTTGTATTACTACTCGATCGATGTCGCAGGGAACACTGAAACAGTCAAGCAGGTGGCTTTCAGCATAGAGCATGATGTCGCACCACCAGTGACCACCCATGAGTTTAACGGCATCGGAGGTGACGACAACTGGTTTATCAGCACGGTCATCGTAACGCTTAACGCGGCAGATATCTCGGCTGGTGTGGCGTCTACGATGTACAAACTTGATGACGGACCATGGATCGTGTATTCTGGAGCGTTTTTTGTGTCTGACGACGCGGAACATGCCTTGTCGTATTACTCAATCGACAATGTTGGGAACCAAGAGGAGATTGTCTCAGTGGCACTTAAGATCGATCAGACCGCACCAGTGATCACTCTTTCGGTGGAGAAGACCGGGCTGTTGGAATGGCTCTTCACCACAGAGGTCAGCGATGCGACGAGCGGTGTGAGCAAGGTAGAGTTCTATGTCGATGGTGAGTTTATCGGCGAGGTCGCTGAGGCACCGTATGAATGGGTGTACTCTGGGAAGGGTCACATGGCTCAGGCTATCGTGGTCGACAACGCGGGTAATGAGCAGATGAGCGATCAGGTGCAAAGTCAAGTGTTGCCAGGGGTACAAGGCCAAAGTCAGAGCATCGTTACAATAAATCAGGAGATATTCTTGATTCTCCAGCGGATGTGTACCTTTCTCTGAGACCGCTAAAAAAAACCTGAGATATCGGTGGGGGTACGACTCCACCTCTTTTTTTTTTTTTTTCAGACTATCACTGATGGTATAAATGATGTCAGCTCTGTGGATTCCAATCAACAAAAAACTAGAATTACCTCTCATCCAGAAATTAATGTGAAAAATATCGATATAATAGAAACGGCATACAATCAAGAAGAAGCTCAGGCAAAAGTTCGCTTACATGTACGAGGTACACTCGAAAACAGAGGAAGAATCATTGACCTCGCCCCCGTCGGAGTGGGCCTCTGTTTTCTCCTGTTGGCGTGTACGCTCATGACCCTGTTTTTCAGAGGAGTGTACGTTCGACATTTCTCCCTAACAGCTTTCCATTTTTTCTTTCTTTTTTTGGAGGTTAAATTATGCAAAAAGAATCTGTTTATGATCGAATGAAGAACGCTGAAAGAGAAGTTGCTAATGTATTGAAAGAATTTGGGATTCGATGGTCTTATGAACAACCTGTATTCGTCTGGGATGAAAATAAAAGACCACGAGTATGGGCACCGGATTTCTACCTGATTCATTTTGGGATTTATATAGAAGTATGTGGACCAGAAAATTTTAACTATGAATATAGAAAAAGAATCTTCAATATAAATGGGCATAAGGTGATATTTATACATCTGTATAAAGGTTCTAACAAATGGAAGAATCATTTCTAATTTTACCTTCGATTATTTACAAATTTTAGAAATTACACACTAAAGCCTGAGTTTCGCACTTACTGAACTCTTTATAGATAAAGCAATCACTCGGGCGTTCTAACAATCAATCGCAGGTAAAGAAAATTTTTTGCACTTATCTCAATTTAAAAATTTCGTACTTGCGATCATTATTAATAAAAATGGAGTGAAAAGAGGTATGTTTCCTATTTTTATTGGATCAATACCCTTATTTTCTATGAAAAGGACATTTAATGAAGGGTTTTTCAACCAATTTATTAGCTGAAAAAGAGCAAAAAGTGCGAAGTGCGAAATAGGTCCTTATCAAGAAATTAACTATCAACTGCGAAAGTCACGTTTGGAGATGGATACTGTGCACTCTCCTGATATCTTTGGTAGAGTTCGCGAGTCCATTGAGGAGTGATATCTTGCGTTTTCGCTATCCTGTAAATGGATCTCTCCTGGCTATTTATTTCTTTAATAATCCACCGCACCTTCCTTTGATTCAGTTTCCTCATCGGAACTGAATCATCTATCTCTTTTTCCAGGAGAAAGTAATTTCGGGATAATACAAATACATTTTGAAGAAAAAAATTTGATATAATGGGTTGTAATTTTCGCCTAGTTTTTTTCCATATAAACAATAACATCTAATCATAGGTTAATGATTAATTATCCTCCATCTCATAGAATTTCTTTATAAAGTTTCAAATTCCTGAGAACTTCAAGGTTCTCGGGATGTATAATTAAAATATTTTTGAAATCCGCCAAGCTTATTTCATTTAGATATCGTAATAAACTCATTCTAATCAGTTTTTTCAGATCAGGAGATTTATTTTTCATTTCTTTAATTTCCTTCAATGTTACAGTTACTGGTAACATGACGATTTCTTTCAAATCGACAGCTATACGAAGTGACTCTTCGTACATCGCTGATTTTGCCATTGAAATCGCAATTATTCTGCTCTCATGTTCTTTCTTGGCTCTTTGTTTGATGATGTAATGGAGGATTATGTCATCCTTTTTTACACCATTCATCATGTTGATATATCTGTTCATCGCTGGTGCGATTAATCCGCTCTCACCTGCGATTTTCTTATCAAAACGATAATCACTAGATACTTCAATCCATACTTTCATTTCATTTCCTTTGCATTAGATTCTATTATATTAATTTCATTTTCGGATAGAAGGAACATAAATCTACTTAAACCTTTTTTGTTTTCCATAATATATCTTATATAATGCTAAAAAATTTGAATATATTAATCAACATTAAGTGATAATCCATCTATTGACTCTATTAAATGAGCGGGGGAGAATTTGACAACTAGCAAATATATCCGAGATGGCAGAGCGCCCATACCAAAATCCGAGACCACATCAAAGGTGATGAGAGCTAATAAGGGAAAAGATACGAACCCAGAAATGGATTTGAGGAAAGCGCTAAGAAAAATAGGTGTCATAGGTTATCGACTTCATTGGAAGAAAGCACCTGGACGACCTGACATTGTGTACCCAAAGAGGAAAATCGCCATATTCGTCCATGGGTGCTTTTGGCATCGTTGTCCGCATTGCAATCTACCATTACCAAAATCCAACTTGGACTTCTGGAAACAGAAATTCACCCGAAACAAGAAAAGGGATAAAGACAAGATGAAAACTCTCACAAAACAAGGATGGAAAGTGTTCGTGTTCTGGGAATGTATGATAAAGGACGATGCAATCTCGTGTGCAAAGGAAGTCAAGAGATTTATTAAGAATAATTAACGTGGAATCCCTATGGTCAATAAAAAAGGTATCACCGTAATCGATCTTTTCTGTGGTGGTGGTGGATTCAGCGAGGGGTTCCATCAGACAGGTTTCGATGTCGTGTTCGGCATCGACAACTGGAAACCAGCTTGTAAGACCCATGAGATAAACGGTCTAGGCGAGACGGGGAACATCGACCTTCTCGATTTTGGTGTCGACGATGTTCTGAACCTAAAAAAAGACCTTGAACGGAGATATGGTTCTATCGATATAGTAATTGGTAGCCCCCCGTGCACCGAGTTCTCTTTCGCGAAGAAAGGTGGGAGGGGAGATATCGAGAAAGGTATGATTCTCGTAAGGAGACATTTATTATTCGTCACTTTGTTTAGACCAAAATATTGGTTGATGGAGAACGTCCCTCATCTTGAGAAAACCCTAGACGATGAATGCAAAGGCTCTAGACAGAAGGGATGGAGCATAGAATATGAACGACTCGGGATTCCACGGAGCCAGTTCAAAAGACTAGGTCTTATAGGTGAATCATTGATAATCCCAAGTGGTAATGTCTTCATAGCATCTGACTACGGGACCTGTGAGAACCGTCAAAGATTCATCGCCGGGGAATATCCGATAGACCTCATGGAAAATCAAAAGGTGGACCCTTCTACCGATGTCAGTCTTGGCGGTCTTCTACAACGATTAAACATAAATATCAGAGCTGCAAAGATAAGCGGTCTTGTCGCAGATCCGAACTATCCACATCATAAGGTGAGATTGGACAGGATTAGAGACTATGAGTACGATACCTCTCTCCATCCGATGTATTGGGAGGAGATGAGACATCTGAAGAGACGTCACATACAATATGGCCGGATGCAGCTTCCAGAGAACCAAAGAGCACCAGCTCGTACAATCATGGCCACATACAACTCGTCATCACGGGAATCGATGGTACTTGAGACGAAAAAAACAATTGTATATCAGGGTTCAAAGCGGAAGGTATACCGGCAACCCACGGTGAGAGAGGTCGCATGTATCCAGGGTTTCCCACTCGATTTCCAGATGACCTCATCAAGGATAAACAACCGTTACAAATTGATTGGCAACGCGGTCCCTTGTCAGCTATCCTATGCATTGGCAAAGGCCATTTCGCAGGACATCCAGGACAACATCTTAAAATTCCACGACGAGGATTTCAGAAAGAGGTGCCAAATCACTCTATCACGTCAGAAGAAAAACGACTTTAGACCAATAATGCCAAGACCCAAAGAAATCATTGAAGAGGCAGAGGACATCAAGGGCGTCAATAATTTCTTCAAAGCTAAAGAAAATAAACGCATCAGACGACCGGTTCTCTCATCGTCATTATATGGAGATTCAGCGTTGGTGGTGATGGAGAACACGGATTTTATAGGAGAAAAAATCACAGGTGGTATCTTTTGGAAATCGTGTGTCCATAAAGGGAGTGGTAAGATGTTCCATCAGATATTCTTCGACGAGACGAGTGTCCAGAAGATAATCACGTCCATGAATAGTTCATTGCTTACAGATGTCCTAAAGGAAGTGCTCAGAGGTCTATTGAAGGACTTCGATAAGGGGATGCCCATGGTGAAAATAGATTGGGTAGAGTTCCCTGGTTGGGCTTCTAATTTTCAACGCCATCTATCATTAATCGGAAAAAAACGTTTAGAGATTCCAGATTTAACGATGTTCCAAAAGATGTTCACCACGAACATACCAAAGATTGGGCGCTATATTGGACCAATCGATTTCTTCGATGGACTTGATGCCATCATGTTATCCATATTTAGCAACAAAAGGTATTGTCATCTGGCGAGCAAGATGGTCCTGATAAATAAGATATATGACGCAGAAATCTATCTTCATCGTACAGACCCGCGAATCGTCCCACGTTTGGATAACGTGAGATTCCCAATTGTGACCATCATGTCTGGCCTCTTGTCGGTACATGCTCTGGCAAATATGTATAAAAAAACGGATGGTACTGAAAAAAATCCATACCGGAAATCATTGTTGAAGGCAGAGGAAAAAATTCTATCTTGGTGCTGTTATTGAACAATTAGAGCTCCGTAGACTTATTTTTTCTTCAAAACAACTTTTTGGATTTTTCCTTGTTATCAACGATATACGGTGATAACCATTCGAGAAGGTTCTGATGCGTTGGTACACAGGTCCCTCTAGACTTTGCGAACTGCTGCATGATTGTATAGAGTAACATGAAATCTATTTCATCTTTATCCTTGTATTTACCAATGACATGATTAACGAAAAGAGCTCCTTGGTAAGGTACGCGAATACACGTGAGCAATGTATTGACTCGACCAGTGTTGAATTCAAATCTCCCTCCAAAGCATGGCAAACTCTTCTCAGTATGATATTTTACATCCTCGTTCCATCCGAGGACATCCAAAAAATATAACATATTGAACAGACCTTCGGATAGAACATTACCGATGTCTTTATCCATCTTCTTTATGCATGTTAAAACTTCATTATTTGGTAAATACCTTATCTGACCATTGTCCGATTCCACATGATCTATCATATATGCGTTCCTATAAATCAATGTCAGAACCGCTTTAAAAATATCAAAATCCACTAACGAAATCCGTGAAAGTTCTGTCCACAAATCAGCGAAAATAAATCTTTTTTCAGAACCGCCCACAAAAGGTGTCATATCATAGGGATTGGGATTCTTTTCTCTGAACACCTCCTTGCCTGGTTTGAGGAAGAACGTCTCGACTTCGTCTGATTCACTTGAAACGATGTGTTTCCTTGGTTTTTCTTCCGTACCAGATGGCCAACGTAATGCTTCCTGGATTCTCTTCTTCCGTTTATCCTCGAAGGATTTTGGTTTACCGCCAATAAGCTCTGTTCTTAGAATATGTTCATAGGACATTGATAGTTTCAATCTAGTGACAGGAAAACTATTTTCTTACCAGAATATCATCATGATGTAATCGATAGCATATAATATGGTAATCAAATGGTAACAATAGATATTATTATTCATCGGATATCGGAAGTGGAATGTGGGAACTGATTTCATTCGCCCAGGGTCGAACGCGGAAATATTGTCTTGAAACTCTCGCATCTGGCCCTAAGACACCGAGTTCATTAGTTAAAATATCCGGGAAACATCTCTCCCATATCAGTCGAGCGTTGAGGGAACTGACAGAGAAAGGTTTGATTGAATGTTTGACACCTGATTTACCTAAGAACAGGATATATGGGATAACGAACAAAGGAAAGGAAGTCCTGAAGAAATTGAAGGAAATGGAGTGATTTCTCAACGAAATATAATGAATCCCTTCGTAAGGTTTTATTTCTTACTGACTAGAATGCAAAGAAACCCGGGATTAATTCTTTAATACGATTAATTTTTTATTGATTGAACATCCATTTTTCCTTCTCTTTGTAAACTGACGAAACCTTTTTTACCAATGATTATATGATCCAAAACACTGATTCCGATTATATCACCGGCGTTATATAACATCTTAGTAACTTCAATATCCGCAGTACTTGCCTCCGCCTCCCCGCTCGGATGGTTATGAACTAAAATAACAGCATGTGAACAAACCTTGATAGCAGGGTTGAACACCTCACGGGGATGGATAAGGCTAGCATCAAGGATCCCGACTGATACCAGTTCCTCATGGATAATCCGATGCTTCGTATCAAGGCAGAGTGCGTAGAAATACTCTTTCTTCTTCTCCGCCAGCCTGTCAGCAAAATAATGGTACACATCCTCCGCACTCTGTATCTTGCGGCTGAACCCGGCTGCCTTGAGCCTGTTGGTGCGTCGGAACAGCTCGAACATCGCAGAGACCTTCATTGCTTTTACTTCGTCATCACCAAACGTCTTGGCAAGCTGCGGCACCGATTGCTCCGCAAGATACGTCAGATTCGCCTCACGAAGAACCCTTCGAGAACAGTCGATGACGTTTTCATCTCTGCTTCCGCGACCAAGCACGATCGCAAGCAGCTCAGCATCAGAGAGCACCTCAGGACCACTGCGTTTCAGGCGCGCCCCCGGTCTCTCAAACCATGGCATCTCACGAATATTCATAACTTTTTTTCTCCCAGACTTTTTACAATAGACCTAAGAAAATGAATTATGTAATCATTCTTATATTTTTTGATTTAATTCACTGAAATCTATAAGAATCGATGTATAAAAAGAAGATCAGGTCACAAGGCTCCGCATTCCAACAATATCAGTGAAAGACACGGTGCAGCCATTCACCTTCATCTGGCCATGCTTCCCTTGATAGGTGACAACAAGGGCGACTTTAGGATGGTACATCT
>Ga0105099_10002276_pt1 | contig 11477 bp, 9 predicted proteins | sample PPLLak3cmMay2015_2_FD_79138 | JGI IMG/M metagenome (GOLD analysis project Ga0105099, IMG submission 79138) | Freshwater sediment microbial communities from Prairie Pothole Lake near Jamestown, North Dakota, USA - PPLs Lake P8 Core (1) Depth... | ecosystem: Environmental > Aquatic > Freshwater >...
ATCACCGTCGTAATCCCAGTTCCCGGTGAGATCCGCATAGTAATAATCAGTAGGGATATCATGGATACCATCAGGTGCATGATTTGTCGGGTCAGGATAGCATGTCCGCATAGGTATTGATGCGTGGGTGCCGACTATCAATACATATTGAATTCCCCATGAAGCATAGTTTGCAATCAAAAAATCTCGTATGCTTTTCTGGGTATCAGACGCAGGGTAGTTTGCTAAAATCCAGGTTAAGGTAACTATATTGACGTTATAACCAGCGAGGGTTTTCCAGTTTAAGAAACCAGTCAGGGTTGTGACAAGAGAGCTGGTCGTTATAATGACATAATCATATGTTTGTCTTTGTGTTCCAGTTGTTTTATACTCATCGATGATCTCGTCATAGTTATAGATCATCTCAGCAGCAACAGAATCCATAGCGGTGTCCGATAAAAGAACATCGGATAATTTCTTTTCAACCGTATAATGAATCCGTGCAGTGATGCTTTCGTAAAGAGTGAGTGTACCGCTTGTCAGGTAATAAGTAAATGGGCAGAATCGTATCATTGCAAGTGAGTATTTTCGCATTTGGCTCATACCAAGATACTCACATATCATCGATGGATATGTTGTAGTGGATATGGAGGAATCGTACGTTATGTTTTTATCTTCAGATGATTGTTGATCACTGTACACTGGTGGAGCTTGTTTTATCTGGTATACTCCAGGAAGTTTCGTTGTTTTTTTCGCAATCAGCTCAATTGATTCAGCGATACATCCCGGGGGTAGACCAACGAAGAATGTCTTGGTTGGAAGTACGGGTTTATCAGATTCGAGAAGATTTCCATAATTGGACATAATGATTTCGGAAAAACCGGATGGAAGTTGGAGTATAGAATAATCGCCTGCGATGAAAACCACATCAAGAAAACCTCGGTCGGTTTTTTCATCACTTTCGGAGGTGTTCAGAATTATTTCATTGATTTTGCTACTAGCCGAAAGTTGAAGAGAACTAAGTGTTACTAGCATGCAAATAACAAGACAAAATATTGCTTTTCTCATATCTTATTCCTCCATTTGATAAGCTAACGCATATCACGTATATAAATTTATAGCTTGATGAGAAATAAAATAGAGATTTATGGGAAAAATTTAAAAAAAATCGAATATAATTTTTGAAGTGATATGTTAATCAAAAATCATTCATGTGCATTTTACGAAAGGAGTTACGTCTGGTTGAGTCCTCTGAAAGAGGTGTTATGATCCTCCTTTTTCATTCATAAATTTTTTTAGTGGCATTCCTAGAAGCATATAACAACCGTATCATCCTTAAAAAACCAGAAGACAATAACGTATTGATAGAGCCGGCTATAAGAGATGGAATGACAAAGGTGGAGTTCTATGCGGATACTATCCTAAATCGATGGATAGAACTGCACTCCATTCATGGAAATGAAACAAACAAATATTCTGTAAGCATACGATAAAAACAGTCAGCTATGATTACGCAGGGAACACAAAAAAAGAAGATAAAGATGTTTGAGTATTCAACTGGTGAAATGATTAATCATACTTCAAATTTCACCTTTCTTTTTTTATTTTCGCACCAGAGAAAATCATATCAATGCTTCTTTAATGCAAATAACTGAAGCTATTTTTTTCTGAAGAATAAGGAAATGGGGAGTAATATCTGGGAGGAAAAATTCTTCCATCTGACAATAATTATAGATACAAACATCTATTTTATCTAAAAATTCAATAGTAACGTTTATATCAAAAAAACAACTCTTCTTATTCATGGAGGCCGTTTATGAAAGTAATTATTACTCTTATTGAGATTGTGATATTACTAGGTTCATGCTTTTCAGTTGTTTCTCTATTTTCAACAAACGATATAGGAATGAATGGAGATTGTTTTATCATACAACAAACAAATCCTTTATCTCATTCTCAGATAGAATGGAGCAAGTTTTTTGGCGGTAATCAACTAGATTGGGGCTGGAGTGTTCAACAGACATATGATGAGGGATACATCATCGCAGGTGAAACCACATCTTTTGGAGCAGGAGGATATGACGCATGGTTGATAAAAACCGATACTAATGGATCCGAAATATGGAATAAAACCTTTGGTGGAGGTTTAAAGGATGGGGCACGATCTGTTTTGATTACTACTGATTCTTGTATCGTTATGGCAGGGTATACAGATTCATTCGGACATGGTAATAATCATGATTTTTGGTTGATAAAAACCGATGATACAGGTAATGAAATATGGAATAGGACATACGGGGGATATGGCTCTGAAGCAGGGTTTTCCGTGTGTCAAACCACCGATGATGGGTTTATCATGACAGGATATACCTATTCTTTTGGAGCTGGCGCAAATGATATATGGCTGATAAAAACAGATCCCTCTGGTTATGAAATATGGAATAAAACATTTGGTGGGTCGGAAGGGGAATATGGCATGTCGGTTCAGCAGACAACTGACCAAGGATTCATTATCGCTGGAAGCACATCTTCATTTGGTGCTGGCGAAGATGATGGATGGCTTATAAAAATCAATGCAGATGGTAACGAACTCTGGAATATAACTGTTGGCGGGGAATATAATGATTGGTTTGGATCAGTAGCTCAATCTTGCGATGGCGGGTATATTATTACCGGGGATACCGCATCGTTTTCTACAGGAGGTTATGACGCATGGTTTGTAAAAACTGATATATCCGGGAATTCTCAATGGCAGACAGTGCTTGGAGATGCGTTTTTTGATGAAACTGGGTATTCTGTTCAGGAAATGATGGATGGTGGTTTTATAGCGACAGGATCTATTACATCACATAACACCAGTTTGTCTGATATATGGGTTAGAAAATTGAACGCCTCTGGAAGCGAACAATGGTACCTTATAGTTCAAGGAGCACAGAAAGATTGTGGTTATTCTGTTCATCCAACAAAAGATGGCGGCTCTGTTGTTGTAGGGTATACGGATTCTTTTTATATGAATGATAGGAATGTGGTTTTAATAAAACTGTCTTCGAATAACGAAAATTTACCACCTGAGATTCCTACCCTAACAGGTCCGTCTCGAGGAATTGTAGGAAAATCTTATAACTTTTCTACATGCACAATAGACCTAGATAATGACACTGTTTTTTATTGGTTTGACTGGGGTGATAGTAACAACAGCGGATGGCTCGGACCCTACAATTCTAGTGTCAATATAAATACGACTCATAAGTGGACTGTTAAAGGTTCTTATGGCATCAAAGTAAAAGCAAAAGATATTCATGGAGAAGAAAGTGTTTGGTCAGACCCATTGCCAATCATTATACCGTTTTCATATCACATGACTCTTCTGCAGCTCTTACAGCGATTCTTCCAGCGATTCCCCTATGCATTCCCGATACTACGACAGCTAATGGGGTATTAAGAATCCCCTAGGGTTTTCTGAAAAGTAGAAAAAGAAAGCATTCTTCAGACCATCGGAGGGCTTTAATGCCCTAGGTAAATATCTGTAAAATGTGGCTCAGGCACTTGTTATGTGCATTTGGGAAAGCCAGTAAATATTATTAAATACATTATGATGTTACACCGTGTATGCCGGGGCCTGTAGGGTAGCTTGGTCCATCCTTTTAGCTTTGGGAGCTAGAGACTCCGATTCAAATTCGGACAGGCCCACTCCTCCCTCTACATTAGATGATTTTCTCGTTGTATGTTTTATAGGTAGCTGAGTATCCTGTGTGCATGAATTAATCTGAGGATGTATTGCAGTTGGAATAGAATTTTGGTCTATCATATAGAAGTATTCCCTTAGTTTTACTTCGAGAAATTGACTAAGACTCACATTATAATCTACTGCTTTATTGAACACATATTTGCTAATCCTTACATTTGTTCTAATCCATTCAGCATCATTGGTCTTCCTGACTTTCATAATTACACCATACACATTTCATACATTCCAAGTTTATTAGTTTTCTCAAGAAGAGTTGTTTTATATAGACATAGAGGAGCCTTAAAATTATTTTACTCATATCCACCAACTTAGTTGCTCAGATGATTGGTAACGGAATTAAAAATCCTATGATTAAAGAATAAAGAGATACATATCTGCAAGATTACAAAGATTACAATGATTACAGTCTTACAGGTATATACCCTCTATAGTAGGAATATATATCCTAGATACCAATATATCAGATTTCTAGGATATTAACTCTGATTTATTCTATCCCTACTTCTCTTTTTATTTTTTGTATCACTCGCCTCCATCCGTTAGGTTGTAATTTCTGTAATCTTTGTAATTTTTCCTGCTGCTCAACTTGCACTCGTGGAGATTTAAGTGAATATCTGTTGCGTAATCGTTCTATTAATTTTTGGTCTGAATTGTAGCATCTTTTTGTTTCACCACCAACGTTCTTCACGGTAGTAGTGAACCCTAAACTTTTCATACAATGACCAATAGACTGTGGACTCATATCTTGTCCTTTATTACCAAGCAAATTCACGATATCAGTGGAAGTAATATTTGTATAACCATTGTCTAATAATTCCAGATACGCATTGGCTATGATACCATCATCTGTTGATGACCTATCCTTAATGAGTTCGCTTTGTCTGCTTCTTGCCATCTTAACAAGTTCATTGAGTATGTCCTGATTATGATTAAAAACAATCGCAATCGGATACATAATCTGTTGTGAACGTGGTTCAATGCCAGTGAAGTCAACATTCGGTTTTATACTCGAATTGACTCGATTCCAATTCATCAACCGATAGAGTAAAAGTTTATTCCGTAGTTCTGTCTGTTTATTGTAGAATTCATCATCTAATGCGATAGGTATATCAGTCCTCATGGATTCTTTCATCTGAATTGTAAGCATCCGTGATTCGGTTGCAACATCGCTGAAATTCCTCCTCGTTGCTAATATACGAGGACACCAAGAATCAAATGCTTCTATTTTGTCGTAGTTATCTCCTTTGCATCGTAATATTGGTCTGTTCGGTTGATTGAGATTGATTATTTTGATAACCTCAGAATATTCATCAGTGTTCTTCCAGTCTGCTTCATCGATTATCATTGTTCCTTTCCATTTCTCTGCAACTCTAAAGAGGATTGCAGGTGTCATAGAACCACCTACTGGCATCGGCCGATAACATATCCCTCCTACTACATCAAGGAGTCGTGATTTGCCACAACCAGTATCACCAAGTGCCCTGAGATATGGTATCATAATGTTTAACTTGTCAAATAAACAAAATGTTACTACCATCCAAGTGCATATTTTTTCATCTGCTTCAGAAATATCTAGATATTTGTGGATAAAAGTCTGTATCTCGTCAAGTAATTTTGCTTCGGATTCATATTGTTGAATCCCTGTTGGAAGATACACAACTTTCTTATCTACAAAATCGTCCACTATCGGAACAAATCTGATATCTCGGTCATCAACGTAAGGAACTATCTTACATTGTTTTTCTGTTGCGTCATAAAACGCAAATCCAGCTTCTTTGGTCTCTGGGTTGTATATTTGTTCATATACGCACCCGTCTATTACTATTTTAGTCACAGGTTTTTCAACCTTGACCTTACTATCTGGTGTCATTTTACCACTTATATTTTTGCTCTCGGATTTAATTTGTTTTTGTTTATCTATCGCTCTCATAATATTTTGAGCGTCCATCTCGTCTCCATTATCCTCGATATTTGCGTTTAATGATTTGTTCAACGTCTTATTCTCCATATTGTTTGATTTTGACATTTTGTCTTACCTACATTTTTTATATTGTAATAATCTATTATCTTTCACCAATGATATTTAAATTAATTCTGTCAAAATGACAAATTAACACTTTCTCCTTATGAATCCCTAAAAAGTTGAACAGAGCATTTTCCCCTATCTGTTGGATATCTGTTTTCCGTATTATATATAGATAAAAGATGAATTATCTTCATTATTATAACGTTATATCACGGTATCCGTTATGAAAATAGAGTAAATATCCATTTAATAACTAAGATATATGTGTAAACATCTCCGTTATAAGAATTATACATCTGATTCAGCATTCAGATAGATTCAGACATCATTTCAGACAATTTCAGATGATTTTCAAATGAGAATGTCAAGAGTGTAATGCCAGAGCATGACCAAAATAGTATTTTTCATTTGGTAGGCTAATTCTCAGACCTTTAAAGCCTATTACCTCATCAGCTCCTGAGTTTGAATGCCTGTAACCTAATAAACCAATGCTCCAAAACTCATCAATATATCCAATTAATATCATCCAAAATTTCAAAGGACTATATGCATTATAAATCCATGAAAGATTAACCAACGACAAAGCAAATGGTGAACTTATCATCCTATCAAGCAATGACATTAAAAATGTTACCCCTGGAAGATTACCTGGATTATAACTTACAAATATAGACAAAAAAGCCCATAATGCTATTAGAGACATCCATGAGACTTCTAAAAGACCCCATTCAGAAATCCATCCTTGAGAAATATGTAATACTATGAAACAAAAAATATTATTAATACCAGAACTTGTTTTTGGGAATTTAGAGAAGGTATTCATTTTTTCAAACTTGCCATATTCCTTGTTTATCATAGAAAGAAAGCTCTTTGCATTCTCAACATTCATCCCTCTTGGCAACAACCCGTACTTATCCAACTCCCGTGCAGCATCCTTGAAGAGAGGGACTGCTTCCGCCCTTGTGGTTGTTTGATTCAACCGTGCTCTGAACTCCACCAGATACTGTTCTAGGTCTCGGTATTGTTCCCTGGTGAGTTTTACTGTGGTATCCCCATATCCCTGGATTCCACAGGCTTGTGTAGTGACTTCTACAAGGTCATCATCAGTGGATGCTTTGACAATCTGGAAGTTGATAGTTGGTGCTATGGTCACACCAACGAACAAGAGAATAATTCCTATCGCCAACCATTTCCTTTTCATATGATTTATTCTCCCATTGTTTAGTAAGATGAATTTTTAAGTTAATAATAGTAGCATTGTAATAGTATTGCTATAGTAGTACAGGATGTATAAATACCTACTCCAATAAACCATATTATTGGAAATTGTAGATTTTGTAAATCTGGAAACGTTGACCCCCAGCCTACTATCGCAATAAATATTCCTAATATTATAAATCCTAAAAGTATCGTACAAAGAATAGGAAAATGCCAAATGGCAGTAATGTCCATTTCACAATCACAATCAGTATCTTTTAATTGGGTAATCTCTGTATTAAGTGTCCTATCCTTTTCAATAATAGATGATATCTTCTTCTGTATGTCCTGATTACTAAATTGATACTTCCCAATCATTGACTGAATCCTTGATTTACTGATAACCTTTGACAGAATCAGACCAAGCAAATACATATGTCTGATATGGGTCTTGGTTATTACAGGAAACTCTGAGGTTGGGAATATCCCTTTGCTCATCTGGGATTTGAGGATGATGCGTTGAATCTCCTTATTATTGGCAATATCAACAATGGTCTGGAATAACAACTCCCTCTGATTGATTCTCTCTTTGATGAGATTCTGTTGTGAGGTCTGGACAGATTGATACCCGACCACATTCGATATAGAGGTAAGCGTAAGGAGAATTACTGCAAGGATGCTGATTCCTATTGACAACCATTTCGTTTTCATGTTGATTTTACCTTTTTAAACAAATTAAGGACATATGTCTATTGAAGGAAGCCAACATTGTACCATTTCAGTAGGAATGAACACCATAATAAAAATAAGCATCAGTAAGATGAGAAGACCACTGAGAATACATCCTGGAATCCAGCAAACAGTCGGAGGGTCAAAAAGTGTTTGTATCCTGCTGTTAAAATTTGTTTGTGATTGAAATACCTCTGAATTTTCTCTTAATTCATAAAGAGCCTGCTCTATTTCATTCACATCAATATTCTTTGTTTTCTCTTGTTGAGATAATAAATTCCTCATTTTTAACGAGAATCTATGAAATGTTTTATCATCCATTTTACTGATAATGTCTATAACTTTCTTCAGTTGTTCAATTCTACTATCTCTCAATGGGAATTGTAATGGATTTCCTCTGCCCATTCCGATATATTGAGAAGTCAGGAGATTTTGTTGTTGATTCGTTGCTCTCAGTGTCCTTGTCTGGAACAAAGGTGAATCATTCACAGTTGATTTCACTGATTGATATCCCACCACATTACTCAAAGAACCCATCACAAGAAGAACCACAGCACAGAGACTTACCACTATCAAGGGTTTCTTATCCATACTTTCCTGCCCCTATACAGTATTTTAAATGAATGTTCTCCTATATAAAGATGCTAATACCAATAGGTGGCACCTCAGACGGATTCCGCCCAATCATTTAGTCGATGTAGCGCTGTCCGAATCGGACCGAGGTTAGAACCCTGTCCAATTTGGAGAGCAACTATTCATCTAAGTATAGATTAGGTGCCAAATTGGCACAATTGATTTAGAAGCCCCAGAATGAGTATATTTTTACTTCCACTCCTGTTGACCACCTTTCCATGTGTAAATATCGGCTAAAAGGGGAGATAATGCGTCTACGTGCCCAGAAATCAATCGTCATGCATCCTAGAGGCATTTTATATGGGTATATTAAATAAATATCAGTTCCAGGAGGTAAAGTATCATATCTGTTGGGTATTTACTAGCATATTCTACAGTCATACTGGTATACTGCTACTCCTTACTGTATACTGATGCTACCTGCCCTAGTGCCAGGTAAGGTATCAACAGGTATAGGTATTTACAACACACTACAATGCCCTATCAATAGCCCTAATATACCTATATACCACTACGGGCATGCCCCATAACCTTGTCGTAAATCTTCTTTAAATCCTCTGGTGATTGGGCATTATAGTGCATCAGGTCAACATCACCTTTTAAGGAATGACCCATTAGGATTTTCTTAATGGATGTTGCACCACCGTTTCGGTCCCATATTTGTGAGAAGTATTTCCTTAAATCCTTAACTTGGATTGATGCCTTACCATTTCTGAATAACCTTTCAACATGTGTCTGACTGAATAAGCATTTTAAACCATTATTATTCTGATAGAATTCAATGTATTCAGTTAATGCATGTCTCGCTTCATCAGTGAAAAACGATATCCTACTGCGTTTTGTCTTAGTGGATTGACCATTGTTAGGATTGTGATTTATCATCACACTCCTCGTATCCAGATTAATATCATCCAGTGTCAGTTGATACAATTCTTCTGCACGCATCCCAGATGTAGTTCCCAGTAAAATGATTGCTTTAACCTGTAGATAATACTCATTATCATGATAATTGGATATCGTATCTTGGATAGCATCTGATGATATACGCTTAGGAATGTATTGTGGTTCTGGTGGTGGATTTAACTTAGATGCCCACACGACTCCATTGTATTCAAGGAATTTTCTTATCTGATAAACATGCTTACGGTAATATGAAAGTGTGTGTTTATTCTTGAGTGTTTTTAGATAGTCTAATGTTTTAGAAAATGATATCTTCCAGTTGAGTTGTCGAAAATATGGCTGTAAAATACATCTATCAATGCTGTATTTCCATTCATTACAAATGCCATTTATTTCAATAACATCTAGGTATTGTTTGTATGTATCTTCAGTGATTGATAATACTTGTTTTTCTCCATATAACAGGGCTTTGGGAGCTAGAGACTCCGATTCAAATTCGGACAGGCCCACTAACTCCTTCTGTTTTTTCAGATGGTGTATGCTATCGGTAGTCTCATAGTGCAAATAATCCTGTAATGAGCGTTCCAGAAACCTGCTGAGTATCAAGCCGCGGTCTCTTGCGTTTCGAATCAAAGATTCATCTATGAAGAGGTTCAAGGGTTTTTTGTGCATGCGCATACATCGAGATGAAAATAAAAAAAACAAGTAGTTTGACCAACCAGGTGGCTAAACCAAGGCAAAGAATGCTGATGGATCTTTGTATTTTTTAGCCCCAGTCGTTTTCAAAAGCGGAGTAGTCCATTCTCTTCCAGTCATTTAAATCTGGAGTCCGTCGGGAGCCATCAGAGTAATCCACGATGAGGTAGGTCCATCCATAGTTCATGCAGCTGCGGTAGGAATGCGCCCACCACCATCCGATCTGCCAGGGGTAAGCACTCAATCGGCTATGTCCTGGGATCGGGAAGAAATCGAGGGTGTGACCAAGTTCATGGAGGTAGCAACTAGCATAGATGATATCCTCCTTCAAGAATAGTTTTTTTGTTTTTTCTTCCAGATGGGAACTGGTGATCTGATAGGCGTTGGGAAGGAAAGTATATCCCGTGATTCGTGCGTCCCAGACGACCAATCCATAGTGGAACACGCCGCGTCGCCAGTTGTTTTGGTTCCCGTGAAGGAAATAGGTGTTATAGAATCCTACAAGGTCATTTCGACTAAGATCATCAGCAAAGGGGATGACTTCATAGCCTCCCATCTCCCCCATGTCTAGATGATAGACGATGTTTTGTTTATCCATAGCGGTCATGATGAGTTCTTTGGAGTTTTCAGGGAAATAGGTTTTTTCACCATTTGGTCCGTCGCCCATGATGTCCATCTCGACGTAGATATCCTTTCGGTACGGGTCAGAGAACCATTCGGAGGTTAGGTATTCTTCGTAGTTGTTGATGCTGTCGTTGTCCGGGTCAATGTCTTCGAAATCATTCCAGGTGAGTGGATCATAGCCCCAGCGGTATTCCCAGTACGTCGGGATGTTGTCGTTATCCGGGTCACTGGTGGTATCATCGATTTCGGGGTCGGTCCCGAGGGTGTTGACCTCAATCCAATAGGGGATATGGTCGCCATCGTAATCGTTCTGTGTGATATCAAACCAAAGTTCACAGTCACGGTCGTTTTCGTAGATGGTACCATCGTCGCACCCGTTGAGTCGACCATAACCACTCGCGTCACCTCGAACGTCATCACCGGTCCATTGTCCGGTCTTGATGCTGTATTGGAGCGTGATATCGTTTTTATCAAGATCTGGGCTCAGATCATAGGGAATGTCTTCAGATTCATCGCTCCATAAGGCCATAGAGATCGTGACGTTTTCGACCTCATCAGGGACATTTAGGGTCGCATTCCAGCCTGGTGTGTGGATATATTTGGTGTTGTTCCAGACCGGACTGATGAATTCCTCTCCGTTGATGAGGACTATTATATAGAGATTCGGGGTGTTGTTTCCTTTGTTCTTTGGAAACGTCTGCAGGTCGTCGATCGCAAGATAGCGAATCGTTTGTATTTCTACGGTGATTGAGACATCCACTAAGGGGTCAAAATCAGTCAATATACGATTTGGATTTCTTGATGAAGCTCCCAGTGTACTTGTGGTGATGAGGAGTGTTGCTACTAATATGATGATATTGAGTTTCTTCATAAATATCCCTCTTCAATGATAATGTAACATGATGCTCTCCTTTAAAAAAGTATCCTTTGAAATTTTGTTTAGAG
>Ga0105099_10002277_pt1 | contig 11474 bp, 6 predicted proteins | sample PPLLak3cmMay2015_2_FD_79138 | JGI IMG/M metagenome (GOLD analysis project Ga0105099, IMG submission 79138) | Freshwater sediment microbial communities from Prairie Pothole Lake near Jamestown, North Dakota, USA - PPLs Lake P8 Core (1) Depth... | ecosystem: Environmental > Aquatic > Freshwater >...
CAGCTTGCCAGAGCGGTTATACCGTTTATGATTGCCACCAGTTCCAAGATCGGCAACAGCGACCCCGCATTTCTCATGAGTGGTGGACCCCAGATATCGGCGATAGTATATGCGCCGAACGGAAAAGCTTATTTATCCGGCGGCTCCGGCCCGGATGGCTACAGTGTGTGGGGTTCGGTGGTGGCCCGGAATCTACTAATGGATGGAAGTACTTCAATTCAATATTTGTCGGGCATTCACACGATGTCGCACATACCTGGCCCGGGTATCGGAGGTACGGCAAATCTTGAGCGATTTGACTATCGATGACGTAAATGCATAATAGTTCCGTTGCCGGCATATGTTGCTTTTCATACGGGTACATAGGTATTATTATCATGTATACTAATTGTATGTATAAAAGTGGTAATAATTAATGGTATCGCCTGTTAGTGCGAATAAGCCTTCCGGCGGCAATATCTTTTCAAAGTTGCCCCGGCTTAGCACGTCGATCTGGCTGCTGATCATAGTTGCCCTGGTACTGATTGTATGTGTGCCCATGGTTACCGCTTACTTTGATTCCAGCTCTCAGCAGGCTGCTTTGCAGGATAGGCTTTCCAAACTGCAAACACAGTATGCTGGCCTTCAGAAGGAGCTGACTCCGCAAGGTTCTTTAACCGCTCAGGTAAATCAGCTCAGGTTAGATGTTGAAGCCGCTGAATCAATATACGGGAATGCTTGCGATAGTGTGGAGACTTCCCGGGACCTTATTGATCTGGCGTGGCAATACGATATAACGATAACTAACATTTCTGCAAGTGCGGTAATTACTAAGATAAAGGGCAAGGATTATGCAGGCACTTCATATTTAATAACAATGAGCGGGCAGGTATCTAATTTCCAGAATTACTTGATAGCACTGGGAAATAAATTTCCAACGAGTCAGCCAACGGAAGTAGAGATAAAGCCTGCTAAGGTACAGGGGACACTGGACGCTGCAACAATAAAAATATTTGTAGTCTGCAATCGGTAAGGATACTGATTAACACGTATGCTAGCAATAAATATTGAAGACGACACTATAAGGCTAACCTCATTTAAAGGGAGAAAAATCAGCTTCTGTGCTGAAGTGCCGTTAATGGCAGGATGGGTCCAAAATGGTGTTATTATTGACCGTCTTGCCGTAGGTCAGCAGATTATTAAGACGGTTGTGGATAACCGGATTAGTAATAAAGATGTGTCGGTCTGTGTGAGTGCCACACACTCAATTTACCGCGTTGTATTTGTCCCAAGGCTGGATCGTGCGCTGATGGCTGAAGCTGCCAGGAAGGAAATGGAACGTGTCTGCCCCGTACCGCTGGATACACTATATACTTCGTGGCAGGACATAAAAACTTCGGATGTTGAAGTTGGGCTGTGTTTACTGGGCCTGCCGCATGATAATGTTGATTCTGTTATCGATACTATAACTATTGCGGGACTTAGATTGAAATCGCTGGAATTGAAACCGCTGGCTGTTTCCCGTGTTATTGACGAAGCTACGGCGATTGTACTTAATCTACAGTCAAACGGCTTTGATATAACCATCATTGATAAAGGTGTACCCGAATTGATCCGCAGTCTCACTTTTCCCCAGGTGGATATGCCTGATACAGAGAAGATGGTTGTTATTAAGGAAGAGCTCTTAAGGACGGTAAATTTTCATAATTCCAGTCGTACCGAAAGACAGCTTGGAAACAGTACAGCGTGCTTTATTAGCGGGCAAATGCAGGGTATAGCGACGCAGGATATAGGTTATGTTGTTAGGCCGCTGCCGGAATTGATGACCTATCCTGCCTGGGTAGATACCGGCAGGTTCGCTGCTAATACAGGGCTAATACTGAAAGAAACCGGCGATAAGTCCGGGTTGATGAAAGTGGAAATAGATGTTATGCCCAGGGTGGTGGAGCCGGCGCAGGTGGTTGCTGCTCGGTCCGGCATGGTGCCGTTGATTGCGCTCATTATTGGTGTTCTTATAATAATTGTGGTCTATATTTTAAGTAGTACTGCAGACACGGGCATTAATGATTTGCAGTCTAAAATAAATCAACAGCAAAAATTAATCACTGATACTCAGGCATCTATTACACAGCAGAAAAATGAGGGGGCTGGTCAGCTTGACCAGTACCGTCAGCAGTTGATTAGTTTAAAGGAGCCCCTTGATGCCCTGGCTCAGCAGAGGGCGTATAGTGAACGTGATCTTGGTACTGTCACGGGTATGTTGCCGGCTATAATGTATTTAACTTCTATCATCGATGATGGAAGTTCAATAGTTCTCGAGGGTTCTGCTCCCAGCAGTGAAATGATTTTGGATTATGCCAGTGATCTAAGGCAGAGCAGCAATTTTAGCAATGTTAGGCTGACCTCTATGGAGAACCTGAGTTACAGTAATTTTAAATTTATTATCAATCTTGACTTGAAGAGATAGCTGTTAGTTGATACTGTTAAAATAGTACATTATGGATATTCAAGAATTAATAAGGTTGGCGAAGGAGAAAAGGACCTCGGATATCCATCTTGTGGCCGGGGTGCCGCCAATGTTCAGGATTGATGGGGAACTGAGGCCCATTACGGAATCTGGGGTTATGAGCCATCACACTATAGAAGAGCTTTTTCGTCAGGTTGCGAACACGCGTCTGGAAGATGTATTGAATGATGAGCTTGAAGTTGACTTTGCCTATGAACTTCCCGGCGGCGGGCGCGGGAGGTGTAATGCCTGCTGGCAGCAGGGCAGTATTAGCCTGGCCATCCGTCTGCTGTCAGAATATATCCCCACCCCCGATGATCTGGGGTTGCCTGAGATTGTCAAGGAACTGATCTTGAGGCCAAGGGGTTTGATATTGGTTACAGGGCCGACCGGCTCAGGTAAAAGCACCACAATTGCGGCCATGCTTAACCATTTGAATAACACAATGAGACGCTATATTATTACTATCGAAGATCCGGTGGAATATGTGCATCCTAATATTATGTGTGCATTTTCACAGAGAGAGCTTTCGCAGGACACTCATTCGTTTGTAAATGCATTAAAATATGTGTTGAGGCAGGACCCGGACGTGATTCTTGTCGGTGAAATGCGTGACCTTGAAACTGCTTCTGCAGTCTTGACTGTTGCCGAGACAGGCCATCTTGTACTTTCGACTGGCCATGCTCCCAGCGCTGCTCAATCGGTTGAAAGAATTGTGGACTTGTTTCCCCCGCATGAAAGGGTAATGGCACAGTCTCGCTTGGCTTCTTCACTGTTAGCCGTTTTTAGCCAGGTTTTAGTGCCTCGGCTGTTAGGGGGCAGGGTTGCTGCAGTTGAAATAATGCTGGCTACATCTGCAGTCAAGAATCTTATACGTGAAGGCAAGCCCTTCCTCATCCCTAATAGCATACGCACTTCCTCTAATATAGGCATGAAGACACTGGATGATGCTTTGGTTGACCTCTACAGGCGCGGGATTATTTCACAGGATTCGTTATATGCGTTCTGTCAGGATGCCGATGATATAGGTAAGACCCTTAAAGCTACAGGAATTGCCAGGTAAGTTGGTTCTAATAAGATAACAGGCATTCGCGTCAATAAAGGGCCTGTTGTTTTAATAGATCGGATTATACTCTATTACGTTTAATAAACTGCTTATTGTATCGTTCCTTTTATAAGTGTGCGTCCCCAGTATCCTGCCAGGTATCTTCAGTTAATTGTTTTTATGTTGCTTGTGATTTATGGGTCACCCTGGTTGTAAAATAGTTACTGTGCAGCTCCCCGCTTAGTACTATTATCCTGAACAGGTATTAAAATACAGGTCAGGTACGGTAATCATAGTATAATAGTTAAAATATCGGGCAAAGGGATGATTGAAACTGATGAAATCATTTTTTTCGGGTAACCGGAGCAGTAAATTTGATGTGGCTATTGAGTGCCTGTGGCTCATAGTTATCTTCATAATACCTCTGTATTTCAATCCCCTGACCTTACATGCATTCTATTTCGTCAAATCGCTCGCTCTTGTTTTATTGGTATCCCTCATGCTGGGCTTATGCTTTGCCCAATTGATCATATATCCCAGGCGTATTGGTATTAGCGCCATAGTGCAATATATAAAAAGCTCCCCGTTGCAGGTTGCTGCGGTCATATTCGGTCTGATATGGATAATATCTGCATCGTTCTCCATCATGCCCTATAAAAGCATATGGGGTAACCTGGCTGGTACACTTGGCCTTTTACCAAACTTGTCGTGGGTAATATTTTTCATTATTCTAACGCTGAAAATTGGCAGCCGGGAGCAGATATTTCGTGTACTTTATACGCTGGTGATATCAGCAGGGCTGGTCTCGTTTATCGGCATTCTTCAATATATTGACCCTCACGTATTACCATGGTTCAGGTTTGAGGAACGTGTTTATTCTACGGATGGGAACCCGCTTTCTTTAAGCGCATTTCTAGCCATGATACTGCCTGTTACGCTGGCCTTGATAATAATGTCGTGGTATGGGTCACGGAGCCAGGGTAAAAACAAGGTAGTGTTCGCCGGGCTTATGCTGCTGTTCGCCCTGCAATTGGGTTGTCTGGTACTTGCACAATACTCACTGACGCTGCTTCTTTTTATTGTTGGCATTTTTTCCTTTTTTGCGCTCATTGGTTATTTTCTCCAAAAGAAAGCAACTATTGCACTAAGCATTGTCTTTTTGCTTGTCATCGTTGTTGTTGCTGGGGTGCTGTTGGGGCCGATGCTTTTGTCAGTGGATTCGGTAGTGGATGTCGGAAACCAGGCATCTGCGGTGGCAGCGGCCGAGCAGGTCGGTTTGCCTACTCTCTCGATACGCGTTGATGCATGGAAGTGCGCTGCAAATGTTATTCTCCAGTCTCCGGAAATACCGTATTACCAGGATAACTATCATTGGTTGCGCCGTATTATCGGATATGGCCCTGAGACGTTTATAGCAGTATCACAGCTCAGGTTCCCGGCTTCACTCAGGAGTCATGATACATTCGAATCGCTGGTAATTGCACAGCCGCAAAATCATTATCTTTATTTGGGGGCAACAATCGGGATACTTGGTTTGCTTTCCTTCTTAAGCATCATGTTTATTTTCTTTCTTATCGGGTTTAAATCATTGATGCGGAGCAAAGATAGGGAAACAATCATATTGTTTTCTGCTTTTATATCCGCTGTCTTTCAGTATTGTGTCCATATAATATTTAACGCTTCCGTTATTTGTCCTGAGTTGGTTCTATGGACTGTGATGGGGTTGACCGTTGCATTGGGCAAGATGAAAAACGTCGGGTCGGAAGAAATGGCGGACACGCCGGATCAGTTGCCTGTACAAAGAACCGCGGTCACTAAAAATACTGCGGGATTGGTACGAAAATCCCTCGCTACAGTGGTTATATTAGTATCTGCGGCCACAGGATTTTACCTGACATTGCCTCCATTGATGGCCAATATGAAGATACAAAGCGGGTTGCAAATAGTAAATAAGGATAAGGGCGCCGCTCTGGCTTTTTATCAGGAAGCAACGAAAATTGAACCTCGTCAGTCTTACTATTTTAATTTTGTTGGTAACCTCGCATATATAATGGCGATGGGAAAGGACTATGTGCAGGATAAACAGGGTTTAATGGGTATAAGTGAGGCTGCATATCTCAAGGCAATAGCGCAGGAGCCTCAAATGGCTATCTGGCATTATCGGCTTGCTGATATTTATGTCTCTTGGGTTAATATTGGTGATAAAAGCAAATTGGCTGATGCCCTGGCATTGTATGAGAAAGCAGACCGCCTGTTTCCGGGTAATGCCGTTATATTAAATAAATGGGCCTTTGCATTGATTATTAATGGGGATTATGCGGCCGCCGGAATGAAGTTAGATGAAGCAGAACGCAACGATCCTGCATGGGTGCAGACTCGATATTTTAAAGGGTTCCTGCAGGCTTCGACCGGCGATATTGGTGGGGCTGGCAAATTGTTCTTGGCAGTTACCGATGATACTTTTAATGAAATACGATATTTTATCAACTACTGCGGCACTATAGCTGGAACAGGGAAGGCATCGCTGGTAAGGGATTCTCTAAAAACACAATTGGACGATGGCCATGGGGAATGGACAGCTTTTGCTTTCCTGGCGGTAGCGGATGTTTATAGCGGCAATTTGGAAGAAGCGGTTTCAGCATTTCAACAATCTGCAACTTTGGTTCCTGACAAGAGTAAGTATATTCTGGGCGGCACAATACGGGCTATGTTAGGTGGAAACAACGATTATAAGAAGGCCGGACAGGAAATAATTGACAATCTGATCAATAAGACTGCAAATTAGTTGTACGCGTAAATAAATGGAAGAAGTGTATTGGATATAATTTTAGCAGTAATATTATTTCTTCTGGGTATCTGTGTCGGCAGTTTCCTCAACGTTGTAGCCGACCGGGTTCCACAGGGCAAATCAATTATATCTCCCCCGTCCTATTGTTTTAATTGCGGGCATAAGCTTGAATCAAGGGACTTGATACCTGTAATAAGCTATTTGTGGTTAAGGGGTAAGTGCCGGCATTGCCATTCGTCGATAACTCCCCGGTCAATGCTGGTAGAACTATTTACCGGGCTCATATTTGTCTTGGCCTTTCTTACACTGGGTTTTGGATGGAAATTGGCCGGATCGCTCATATGCATATCCATATTTATAGTGCTGGCTGTTACGGATATTGAAAGCGGCATTCTCCCCTACAAAATAGTGTATCCGTCTATTGGTATAGCCGCACTCATTGCAATAGCAAATACGTTTTTACTCATAAAACCTGATATTTGGTCAGCGTTACTGGGATTCGGCTTTGCAGCAGGGGTGTTATTATTGTTGTGGGGAATCCTGCGGCTCTTCAAAAAAAATATTATGGGTTTTGGCGATGTGGGAGTGGCAGCATTGATTGGCCTGTCAACCGGTTTTCCTCTGGTGGGCGTTGCCTTGTCCCTGGCAGTTTTAATAGGAGGATTGACGGTATTGGTCCTGATCTTATTCAAACTTAGAAAAGCTTCAGGACCAGTTTCCTTTGGTTTATATTTGGCACTGGGTGCAATTGGTACAATTTTATGGGGGCAGAAACTGCTGACAATCACCACTTTCCTTGTATCACATTCATAGCTAGCGTAGTCTCCTGGTATTTACGCTGGAAAATATTTTAGAAATTCGCGCATCTTAATATCAGGTGGGTCTTGACATATATGCGGTTATGTGATAATTTAACAATGTCCCAAGCAATCAAGGTTAGAACGGGGAGGCAGAGGATTCCTACACAAGGTAGGCGAAGGCTGAACAGTGTAAGGGAGGTAGTTGGTGAACCGAGAAACTGAGGTTGCTTGGGGCATTTTGTTTTTTGTTATTCCAGAATTGCTATAAAAGGCAGATTGCGGTATTTTCCCTGGTAATCCAGTCCATAGCCAACCACAAAATTATCCGGTATTTCATATCCAACATAATCTAGTCGTACGTCTATTAATCTTCTTACTCTCTTGTCCAGAAAAGTGCATACACTAAGGCTTGCAGGTTCTTGTGCGCTCAGGTAATTCAAGACGTAATTTAATGTCATCCCAGTATCTACTATATCCTCAACCATTATCACATCTTTTCCCTTTATATCAATATCCAGGTCCTTGGTTATTTTGATTGACGTCCCGGTATTATCTGTTGGTGTTGATATGGCCATAAAATCGATGACAACAGGGATCGAGATATATTGCATGAGGTCCGATATAAAACACACAACCCCTTTTAGTATCCCTATTAGTACCAGGTCTTTATCCTGGTAATCTTTTGATATCTGCTTGGATAAGGACCGGACCCTCCTTTGAATCTGGGTTTTGCTGAACAGGTATCTCTGGACGCCTGTCATCTTGTTTTCTCCCAGCGGGATAAAGCCGAATTTGGCAAATAGTCTCAAATAGTCGGATTTATTGAGCAGTCTGATGGTAACATCGGGATATAATTCTTTAAGTAAACGTACTTTGTGGTTTTTCTCGGTTATCAGGCTTTGCTTGGATGTTGTCAATTCTATATATAAATTAATCTCAGGCAGATAAAAATCGGGTGTAAACATCTCGGTTATTTTGTCGTTTTCGGATGATAATGGGAAAGAGCGCGGTTCATATAACCATTCTACCTGGTAAAAATCCAGCAGCCTTGCGAATTCCTCCTCACTGGGATGGCCGAAATTAATGGGTCTGCTCGGGGTAAATGGTAGATAAGAAAAGCTGCTTAATTTTTTTTGCTGGGTTACATTATCATCATGGCGGGTTTGAAGGTACTGCTTCAGCTCATTTCTTTCGAGTATTGATGCTATCAGGTTGGCTACTGTGGAAATGAAATCTTTCTCGTGTGGCTTAAAATGCCTCTCGGTACGTGTGTAGACCCTGATTTCACCTATCACTTCCCCTTGCTGTACGACAGGGGCTCCAAGCAGTGATTTGAGGTTTTCTGTTTGGGCATATTCGGGATATTGGGTTCCCTTGTGTGTAATGATGTCTTCGACGGCTATGGTTTTGCCATCGAGTATATCGGGATAGCTAACGTCGGCTTTTATTGGTCCCTTGCGCAGATATATATCGCTGAGACCGTAGGCGCCGATGATATCAAGATAGGTCTTCTGGGGATTTAGCAGCAATATGGCGCACCCTGCCGCTTGCAGTGCTTTGGTAGTGCTGCCGGCAATTGAATTAGTAAGCTTCCTTAACGGTAGATCGCTATTGGAAAGCTTTGCAATCTGTTTGAATGCGATCGAATATCGGTTTTCTGTCTCTTCCATTCCCCCACCATCTAAGATACATTGTAACCTTTATCCACACTTGGTGTAACCACAACTGGGGCATATGTGGCAACCTTCCTGGTAAACAAGCAAATTGCTGCAGTCAGGGCATTGCCCGGAAAAACCGCTGTTGCCGGGATTTGAGTAACTGTGATCAGAGGATACAGCATCATTATCATCATCATCTTTTTTCACGTACTTTTCCAATACGCTGCCGATGGCATCGGCGCAGGATAATATGGCACGGCCATTTTCCCATGAGACGGATGGGCACCGGATGGCCCTGAGTTGTTTTATTACTGATCCAACATCAATACCGGATCTGAACACCAGGGAAATTAATCTTGAGGTCGCTTCCAACTGTGCTGATGCACATCCGCCAGCTTTGCCGAGGCTGGAAAAGACCTCGCATATTCCCTTATCGTCGAAATTAACTGTAACGTAAATATAGCCGCATCCTGTTGTAACACGTTCTGTTATACCCCTTGTGATTTTAGGCCTTTGCCTGGGGGCCAACCTGGCTTCTGCATCAGTATCCTTTTCTTTGGCCTTTTCTTTTCCTGTATTTAATACCTGCGAATCACGGCTCCTGTCCCTATAAATTGTAATGCCTTTCAATCCCAGGTTATATGCAAGCTTGTATACATTATGCACATCATCCACAGTAGCTTCATGTGGAAGGTTCACTGTTTTGGATACTGCGCTATCGGTGTTTTTCTGGAAAGCTGCCTGTATTTTTACATGGCATTCAGGTGTAATATCATGGGAAGTTACGAAAACGTTTTTTACCCAGGAAGGCACTTCCGGGATCTTCTCCAGCTTCTCTCCTTCTGCCAGTTTCTTCATCAGGCTTGTCGAGTGGAATTTCTCCTCACGGGCAGCAGCTTCAAAATAGGGATGGATTTCGATCAGTTTTTCGCCGTCAAGGATATGGCGGTAATAACTTAGAGCGAATATCGGTTCTATCCCGCTTGAACAACCGGCAATTATGCTGAGGGTACCTGTAGGTGCAATCGTTGTGCGGTTCGCATTGCGTAATTTAGGGCCTTTCTCTGTAGAATAGACACTTCCCTCATAAGCAGGGAAGACGCCCCTTTCCTGTGCTAGTGAGACCGATTCGGCGGTAGCTTCATAAGAGATAAAGCGCATGATTTTTTCAGCAACATCCAGCGCTTTATCTGAATTATATGGTATGCGCAACTGGATAAGCATATCGGCAAATCCCATAATTCCCAGGCCTATCTTCCTGGTTTTACGTGTCATTTCGCTGATTTGCTTTAGTGGGTACTTGTTGACTTCAATGACGTTATCAAGGAACCTGACGGACAATTTGATGGTGTCTCTGAGCTTGTCGAAATCAATTTCTGATTGCCCGTTGGCTGTTTTTAGCATCCTGGAAAGGTTGATCGAACCAAGGTTGCACGATTCATAAGGTAATAGGGGCTGCTCACCGCATGGATTTGTGCTCTCGATTTTACCCAGATTGGGTGTGGTGTTATATTGGTTAATCCGGTCGATAAATATTATCCCGGGATCGCCTGTTCGCCATGCCATATCTACTATTTTGTTAAATACTTCCTGCGCATTTAAATGCCCCATGACTTCATGGCTATGGGGATTAATCAAATCATAATCGGATTTCTTTGATACCGCATTCATAAAATTATCTGTTATGGCAACGGATATATTAAAATTCGTGAATGCCTTCAGGTCTTCCTTGCAGGATATAAAGTCCAGTATATCAGGATGGTCGACGCTCAATATCCCCATATTTGCACCGCGTCGCATACCACCCTGCTTGATTACATCCGTAGCGCAATCGAACGCTCTCATGAATGAGACTGGCCCGCTTGCTACCCCGCCGGTTGACCCCACCCTATCTTGCTTCGGTCTTATTTTAGAGAAAGAAAAACCGGTTCCGCCTCCGCTTTTGTGTATCAATGCTGTATATTTCACAGCATCAAATATCGATTCCGTACTGTCTTCTATGGGAAGTACAAAACAGGCTGATAATTGACCCAGTTCACGTCCGGCGTTCATTAAAGTAGGTGAGTTCGGAAGAAAATCCAGGGCTGTCATCAGGTTGTAAAACTTCTCTTCCCACTCCTCTACATTAGCTTTCTTATTAAAAACAAGTTCTGCAGATGCGATATGTTTACTGACCCTGCGGAACATCCCTTCAGGGGTCTCTATGATATTTCCTTTGTCATCCTTCTGCAGGTATCTTTTTTCCAGTACAAGGAGGGCGTTTTCCGTTAGTTTTAACTCGGCATGTGCCGTGTTCTTGGCAGTACTCTGGGGAGTAGCAGGAAGTTTTAACTCGGGGGGTTCTGGTGCCTTGGCAGTATTCTGAATAGGAATTGTTAGTTCCTCTACTTCGCCGGGTATTATATTTTCACTGCGTTTCATCTTTGTTACACGGGGTGTTGGAATATTCTCAGTTTGTATCTTTGCGCTCGTCTTCTCTGCAAGCAGTTCTGTAACTATGGACTCTATTTGTTCTTTGGCGGGCAATGGTTGCGCTGGTGCTGCTACCAGGTGTTCCATACCCGGAAAAGTTGGTTCAGTCTTTTTAACCTTGGCCTTCTCATCAAATGACATATCCTTCTCCAATTTAGAAATAACCTGTTTAATGAGACCCTCAAGTTCATCTCTATCGGCCATACCCAGCGTCTGGGTATATGTA
>Ga0105099_10002279_pt1 | contig 11464 bp, 7 predicted proteins | sample PPLLak3cmMay2015_2_FD_79138 | JGI IMG/M metagenome (GOLD analysis project Ga0105099, IMG submission 79138) | Freshwater sediment microbial communities from Prairie Pothole Lake near Jamestown, North Dakota, USA - PPLs Lake P8 Core (1) Depth... | ecosystem: Environmental > Aquatic > Freshwater >...
GATCTTACCGAAAGCCTGGGCTCCATCAAAGTTACCTATCGTCTCGACGCTTGGGGACATATCAGGCAACAGGTGGGCGATAGTGTCAACAGGCAGATTTTTACCGGTCAGGAGCATGATTTAAAAACAGGACTTATTTATTTTGGGAGTCGTTACTACGATCCCGATACGGCACGCTTCATCACCCAAGACTCTTACTTGGGAGAAAGTAATGCTCCACCATCACTTCACAGATATTTGTACGCGTATTCGAATCCATTAACATTTATCGATATAGACGGTCATATTGGAATATTTTTCGATGGAACAAGTATGGATAAAGATAACCCGAAATTACCAAAAACAAATATTGCCAAACTTTATGACAGGTATGACGATGGGGAAGCATTTTATTATAAAGGCGTTGGCAGCAATTTTTTTACAAAACCTTTAGGAGGTTTTAGCGGATTGGGTGGAAGAAGACGGATAAGAAGCGCCTATGATGATCTGGTGGCTACTTATAATGCAGCTATCGAAAAAGACAGAGTGATCGACTTGTATGGATTCAGTCGTGGTGGGGCAATCGTTCGCACGTTTGCCAACTGGATCCGGGAGAAAGGAATTCCCGATTATTCCAAACCGATTGGAACAAGGCTTGTTCGCGACTATGAGGCAGAACAGAAAAGCCCGGATCGCAATATAATATACAAAGAAGTTACGGTATATGAGAATTTCAAAGATGTTAAGATAAGGTTTCTCGGTTTATTCGATTCAGTGGCTTCAACCGGAATGCCTGGTAATAATGTTGATTTCGGCTATGACCTGACAGTCGACAAAGAGTTTGTGCAACAAACCCGACATGCCGTTGCCGCCGATGAAGTTCGTGACCTTTTCGATCTTCAATCGCTTAAGGAAGGAAAAGATGCCGAACTGCCGCCAAATATGATTGAAAAAGTCTTTCGTGGTGCCCATTCGGACGTCGGCGGCGGATATAAAGAGACCAAAGAAAAATCAAATAAATTGGCTAATATTCCACTAAATTGGATATATAATGAAGCAAAAAAGTTTGGCGTAAAATTTGAACCATTGAAGGAGGAGGACACGGAATTACCGGAAATAGATCAAATGACAGAAGAACAATTGAGAAAACAATATATCCACGATTCGCGTTATATAAAAATTAAAAAGATATCTACAAAGAAACGCACTATTTATTATCCAAATAAACCGGAAGAGAAGATTAAACCTAAAATAACCGGAGAACTGTCAAATGACAATCATTGATCGTCTTTTCATGCAAATAATCAGCAATGTATTTCGATTCTTTAGAAAAAATCTCTTTTTTGTCACAGGTATACTTTTTATGGCTGGATGCGTTAATGGTTTGCCGCCTTACAATGTGGTTATTCGTAACGCGGGGAATATTGGGTTTGATAATTCATATGTCATGTTTAATGATTATACACTCTCGGCGGGATGGGTAAGTCCTGGCTATGGTAAAACGAATATCAACCCGGAAATACCGATTCCGGAAAAGGCCATTGTGGTGTGGGAACGAAAAAATGGTGCATCATTTAAGAAAGAAGTGGAACTTAAGAAAAATTTACCGCCTTTTTCAGAGGGAAAAGAATATAACATCATTTTTCAAATTAATGATGATGAGAATGTGACGCTTAAAGTTGTTCCCTGTGCAAACGAAGGGCCATGCCCGGAACTTTATAAGTGAAATTTTAAAAGCCGTGTGAGCCTTTGCTGCATAGTTCAGGAAATAAAAAGGGAATGCATAGGGAACGTTGATAAAATTATAAAATTCGAAAAACATAAAACAAATAAAACTATCTGTGGCGATCATGGCCATCCGTGGTGAAAAAGATTAAATTCTAAAAAGGTTCAAAATATAATCCCGAACCGATCTTTGACAACTGAATAGCTTTTGTAAAACCGTAACAACGCAGTTGCACGAAGACGGATGACGTGAAGCTGTCATCCGGGGAAAACGTATGATGAGGAACATCATGCGGAGTTCACGGTTCAGCAAGACGTATGATGAGGAACATCATACGGGGAAGACGGATGACCTTAAACCGTCATCCGGGGTTCACGGTCAAGACACGGATTTAATAAAAACGTGCTTTTCCAATAACCGGGAATCATGAATCGAAGAATTTGAGCTGTTATGAATCGTCGGTCGTAATAGGAAAGCGCCGGGCTTGGTTTTTTCCCGGCCCGTTGCTTTCCTTCTCTCTTCTCTGCGATCTTCGCGACTCAAGCGAAGCGGGCGGTGAATGCGGTTTTCGAAACAGGTTAAAAGCTATTCAGTTGAAATGGCAAAATTGCAGGAAGAAGTTGTGAAGTGACTAAAGTCGAAGAAATGACTAAAATCAACAAAATGACTAAAATGCCTAAAGTTTGAAATGCCTAAAACTAAGAAGAAAATTAACAAAATTAGCAAATTAAAGAACACGGCAGTGGATAGAGGTTTTTATTTTTTAAACCTTATTAAAAGGTAAAACAAAAGATGGCGTCGCAAAAATCGATTTGGAAAAAAGGGTTTCCGGCTTTGACGAGTTTGTTGCTGCTGGGTTGGCTGGTGTTTGCTTCCTTTACATCCGCCTTTGGGGCGGCATCCGTGGATATTCGGGTGAGCGGGGCACTCTATAACGGCCACGAGAACGTTGTTGGCTATGTTGGCTTGTCAAATATAGTAGATAAAAATATAAGATTTTTCAAACAAATAGAAAAAAGAAGCAGACAACAGTTGCAGTCTTACCGATTTTTTTAATCTTTATTTGAAAGGATTTTATTTAGCTAACCTAGCCAACAACGTTCGACGTAATTGCCGTCTTGGGTGGCGCGATAGGCTTTGACGCGTAAATCCTTGTGAGCCGGCTCACCGGCGTCGGAAAGGTTGATCAGGCCGAATAATGATAAAGCGCTCAAACCCAGACCGATTAGGAAAATCTTTTTCATATCATGTGCCTCCCTGGAGATGTGATTTTAATAGGTTTAGACAAGGGGTCCAAGGAAAAGTTCCTCACTTTAAAACATACTTATCGTTTTTATTAAAGTTTTGTTTTTCTGCACATCGGTTTAACCTTTGTTCCGATACCGGGTGGTCAAGTCGCGGTTTACGGTAGACAGATGAGTTTTAGACCGGGATATGAACGAGGAAATCTTGTCATCTTAAGCGATTTTTTAAATACTTTATCGTCCCCAAAGCCTTTAGCGGTTTTCTCGACGTGATGCGACGAGCAGTCGAGGCGCTTGCTTTGTGTCAAAGTTCAAAGCGTCGCATGTACATGGTCATGTCGCCGTCTTGAAAAGGTACGGCAGCGGGAAGACGGGCATTGATTAATTCCTGGCCGCCCTTAGGAAGACCGGGTGAGAGATCGACCAAAATCACTTCGCTCGAGCCGCCTTTCGCCAAATGCAACTCGACCCTGAAGCCTCGGCGAGGCACTCCCCAACAGCTGATCATCTTGAACGGATTGCGGATGTTGGTAATCGATGGGATAGAAATCGGTTTGCCCTCGACGGATATTTTTATAAGCGGAACTTCAGGAGGAATGATGAGCCAGATACGGTTTGCTCCTCGAGGCGATTGCAACCGGGCCTCAATAATGCGTTCTTCGCCAACGACTTGTTCCGAATCCTTTCGTATCTCCGGAGCGGGTTCGGCCGAGGACCCGGCCTCTGCCGCATAGGTCAGGGTCGTTGACCAGGGGAAAATCCGTTCGGGTATTGCTCTGAATTTTCCCGCCCGCCGGACGGATGAAGGGAGGCTTCTTTGCGGGCTATGCGCCGCCCAATAGGCTTTAGCGCTGTTATGATCTTCATAATAGATAAAATTGAGAAGTTGCGGTCTGGCTTTCGAATAGGGAGGCAAAAAAATCACAATCGCAACGCAAGTCATCATAACGACGGCGGAAATCAGGAGGAGCCATTTTGAAATACGCAGGCCTTTTTTCGAAGGTCTGAATAAGGGAAGGAGCGAGGTCATGACCAAAGCCAGGGGCAAAGTAATGGCCGGGGTCAGATCGAAGTTTAAGGCCGTTTCCATGATCAGAGCCAACGGCAGCCAAAGCAATCCGCTCACGAGGGCCGCCGCCAGGAAAGCGGTTTGAAGGGCGAGCTCGAAAGATTTCAATGGAAGCAATCGGGCGGCAAGCAAAGCCAGGGTGAGAACCGTTGCCGGAATCAGAAATAAAATAGTGATACCGGGCAATAAAAGAGCACCGACAAGAGCCAAGCCAGCCCAGCCCAGCCAGGTTGCCAAGCCCAGCTCCCGAAACGGCACACGTTTTGAGATCCAGGTGGTGAAAACCAAGCCGGAGAAAATCACACCGGACCAAAGAATCAGACGCATCGGCAGCGGATGGGCATAAGAGGGGCCGGCTTGATCGGTGAGCTTGGCGATCAGCCATTGAAACGCAAAGCCAAGCAGAACCGGCATCAAAACAGCGAATAACCAAATCACAAATCCAGAGGCCAGAAAACGAACCTGCAATCCGTTTTTACAAAACAGATACACCAACATGGCCGAAAACAATAGTCCGATCAAAATGGTCAGCGATAGGTTCCACGATTCCGGCCACCACAGGACGGTAAAACCCAACAAATCAGCATAAACGGCATTTTCTTCGGAAGGGTGAGCCAGGTCCGACTCGGCTAAGCGGCGCAAAAGGGCGAGAGCCTGATCCCCTTGATGTTGAAGGCTGCCCGGATCCAAATTGGCAAAGTTATCCAGAGGCGTATGGTAATAAAAGCCGTTTTTGATGAAAGCAAAATTGTATCCGGCGATTTTTTCCCGTTTAAATACGGTCAGGTCCGTGAAGTTGGGCATATGACGGTATATTTCAAAGAATAAAGAGGAAGCGGTTGGTCTGGAAACGGAGGCCGCATAGGCTTTTACCAACCAAGCATTGTTTTCACTTGTTTCGAACATAAAATTGAGCCCGCCTGTGCCGCGGGCCTCGAGGTTGATGACGACTCCTACTTCTCGCTTCCAGGGATGCTCGGCCGCAAAAGCCTCCGCGCCGAGAGATCCGATCTCTTCCGCATCGGTTAAAAGAAAAATAATCGGATTCCGGAAAGGAGCCTGGGTTTTTGCGATCCGCGCGATTTCAAGGATCGTTGCAATTCCGGCGCCGTCATCGGCGACGCCCGGTCCGGCCGGTACGGAGTCATAGTGCGCTACGAGCATGAGAGCCGGTCCGCTTTCCCGGCCGGGTAGGCGCGTCATAAGATTCTGAATGGGGGCGCATATGCCTGCCGCGCAACTGAAACTTTTCTGAATTTCAATACGGTAACCGAGATCGCTAAATTTATTGATGAGAGATTGCTGCAGCCGGGCATGGGCTTCGCTTCCGACTGCATGCGGTTCCGTTGCGGAAGACAATCCCCGGTATTCGGATCCGGCCCGTACGGCGGAAAATTGATCCGATGCGGCATCCGCTCTTTTGAAAACAGGAGGCTGTATCCGCCATAGAATCACTCCTAAAAGCAATAGCAGAAGCGTCACGGTGGCGATCGTAATGTTTTTATGTATTTCAGAAACGTGAATCAGCGTATCGGCCTTCTTATCTGTCGGGGTTTTCATCATGTGATCTCCTTTTAATGATCCGTATTTTTGCCCGAAACAACAGCAGGCGTTTCATCCGGAATCCCATCCGGCGATTCATCTTCGAAGAATCTATTCCTTTCTTGTCTCTCAGGTCCGGAATCCAAAGGGTCCTTTTACTTGATCAGGGCGTTTGTCGGAGATCAGAAGTTTCTATCTTAATCATATCCGGAAGTTCTTTTTCTACTCTGCGTAAACGCGGGTTGGTATAACTGACGGCCACGGCCAGCATAATGGATACGCCTAATATCATGAAAAGAAACGCGATGCCGCGCCCGGGTCCGATGCCGATCATCCGGCCGATACTCGCGGCCAAGAGACCGCCGTCGGCCAACAGGGGTTCAAAAACATAATCGGCTAAAGGGCCGGCCAGAACATACGCACACGGAAGTGAAGAAAGAGCGATCACGCCGCTGATCGCGAAAACTCGGCCTTGGATATCCGGCGCCACTTTACTCTGCCAGATCGCCTGGCTGCAGCCGTTAATAATCGGAAAAGAAAATAAAAAAAGAAAGGCCACAACGGCAATGAGCCATATATCCGGCCTGAGACCGGCCAAAAATAATAAAACCCCTTGGATCAAGGCAAAGCAAAGAATACCGTGAATACGCCGGCGCGGGCCGTTCCAAATGCTGATGAGGAGGCTGCCGGCGAGCATGCCGGTTCCGGCCACGGACAGTATCATCCCCAGCGTGCCGGGTGAAGAAAAACTCAATATCAAGGGAGTGATCAGGACCGATACGATGCTTACGACAAAATTAATGACGGCAAAAAGAAGCAGCAACCGCAATAAACCGGGACGAGTCGTGAGGTAGGTCAAACCCTCACCGGCTTCGCGCCACAGCGAGTTATTAGTTTTTGCGCCTTCGGTGCCGATCGCCGGCCGCGGGACGGTGACGAGCAGCAGCGTGGTCACGGCGAAAATAAAGGAGGCGAAATCGACAAGAATCAGACCCGTGATGTCGATCACCGCGATCAAGGCTCCGGCCAGTATGGGAGCCAGGATCTGCGATACGGCTTGTCCCAATTGCAACATACCGTTGGCCCGGACCAAGTATTTTTTGGGAATCATTAAGGCGACGGAAGCCGAAAAAGCAGGCCAAAGAAAGGCTCCGCATATGGAACCCAATGCCACGCATAAGTAAATGTAGCCGATTTGCAGCCGTCCGGTAAAGAATAGGCAAGCGAGCGTCAAAACACTTAATGCCGATCCGATGTTGCTGAAGATCATGATGCGGCGGCGGTCCCAACGGTCTACCAGTACGCCGGCCAGAGGAGAAATGAGAATAGCCGGTAAGGACATAAAAAAAGCAATAAATGCATACTGGGTGACGGACCCCGTATTTTGAAAAATACGCACTCCCAAGGCAAAAGCCGTCAGTCCGGAACCGACCATGGATATGACTTGTCCGAACCAAATCAGAATAAATGTACGCATCCCTTTGTCGATATAGAATCGCGGCATCGCCTATCTCTTTCCTAAAATAGTATTCAGTTGGTTGATTAATTTGGTTTTATGAGGGAGGTGGAACATGGTGAAATGATTCCCGTCGGCAAAATGAATATTCACGGATTTGTGACAATATGAATTCCAATCCCTTTCATTTGCATGACTTGAATCCTTGGCTTTAAAAAAATGAACTTCGGCATTCATTTTCGATTGAGGAATATAGACGTCGCGGGCATAGGAAAAAGATCGCAATGTATTTAAATGATAGATGATCTCTTTGCCGTCAAGGTATTCATAGTGCGTCAATAAATACTGCCATTCTTCGGAAATATTTTTTTTAAGGGCCTTCAGCAGGAATTCTTTGGAAATATCGGTTTCACAGCGTTTAATGACCGCCGCCCATAATTCATTGAGGGCCGTGATACCGGTCAGCTCATTCAAAAATGCACCGAAATCCAAGGATGTTTGAATCAATTGTTTTTCGGTCTGAACGTCGAACGGGTTGTTCTTCAACTCCGGTTTCGGGACGGGCGGAGGCGAATCAAAAAGAATCAAGGTGGCGACTTTACAATTCATTTGTTCGAGCTGCCGGGCCATCTCAAAAGCGATGCTCCCGCCTACACTCCATCCGGCAAGATAATAAGGATCATGGGGTTGAATCCGAGAAAGATTTTCTATATAGGTTTTTGATAGTTTTGGAATGGATAGTTTGCGGGGATAGTATTTATGCTCTGCTGCCGTTTTAATTCCCCAATAATGGAATGTCGGGTCAAGCGTGCCGCACAATTCGAGATATCCTCCGATATCCCCGCAGCCGTCGTGGATGAAGAACAGGTTTTTGTTGTCAGGCGTCCCTTTCCGTAAGAGCACAAGATTTTCGTAGGATGATAATTGTTTTATGGCTTGGTCGGCGCCGGCAGATTGGTTCCATTTCTTATGAATTTCAACAGGAGCCAGACCCTTCCATGCAGTCAAGGTCTTGCGGTCCGGGTTGCCGGCTTCGATCGGCAGAGGCAGCACGTTTACGGGTTTTTCGGGATCCGAAACGATCCCTTCCAATAACGTCATGAAATGACGAGCCATTTGTTGCATGGTCTCCAACCGGAATAGGTCGGTGTTGTATTCAAATGAGCAGGGTAACTCGCCGGTAGATTCCGTTATTTTCAGTATCAAGTCGCATTTGGCCAAAGTCTGTTCAATCCCTAACGATTCAATCCGGAGGCCGGGCAGTTTAAGGCCGACTTCGCGGTTTTTTTGGAGTACAAACATGACTTGAAACAACGGGCTATAGGGGGCAACCCGCGCCGGCTTGAGTTCTTCCAGCAAATACTCAAAAGGAACCTCCTGATGGGCATAAGCCTCAAGGCAGATTTGCTTCATGCGGTTCAATAATTTATTGAAACTATGATTAGGCGCCACATCGGCGCGCAGCACAAGGGTGTTTACGAAAAAGCCGATGAGATCCTCCACCTCTTGACGGGCGCGGTTGGCGACGGGAGTGCCGATGGCCAGAACCGTTTGTCCGCTGTAGCGACTTAAGAGAATGGCAAAAGCGCTGACCAGGGTCATGAAAATCGTAGCATCAGATGTCTGACTTAGAGCCTTGAGTCGTTCCGCCAATTCAACGCAGATCATGAAGTCATGGCTGCGACCAGCGAAGGTCTGTACGACCGGTCGCGGAAAATCGGTCGGCAAGGCTAAAAATGCCGGCAAGTCCTTAAGTTGTCTTTGCCAGTAATCGATCTGCTTCCGTGAAGCCTCGCTTTTAAGCCAGGTTCGATGCCAGACGGCATAGTCGGCGTATTGGATGGTCCGCGGAGGCAATGGGTTCGGCTGGCCTGCGACATCCGCAGTATACAATGTCATGATTTCTTTCACCAGGATTTGAAAGGACCAGGCATCCGAGACGATCTGATGCGTATTTATTAAAAGCACATGCTCCTGTTCATTCAGTTTGAGCAGTGCAAAGCGGATGAAGGGTCCGCGGGTCAAATCAAATCCGGTCCGGATATTTTCCCGAACTCGGTGATGAATCTCCTGCTCCCGTTTGCCGGTCGGCAGCTCACATAGATCGGTCATGGGAAGCCGAAGCTCCACTTCGGGAGCGATCACTTGGGTGGCCCCACCATTTACAGTGGCAAAGGCGATGGTGCGAAGGACTTCATGGCGATTTATCGCTGCTTGCAAGGTCCGGTGCAGAGCCGGTACATTCAAAACGCCCGTAAGGCGGAGAGCGGCGCAAATAAAATAAACGGAAGCAGATCCATTTCCAGATTGATCCAGAAACCAGAGACGCTGCTGGGCAAAGGAAAGAGGCGTGTTGTTTTCGTGTTTTCGAGGCAATAGGGATGTTTCATGAGCGTAAAGTTGTTGCAACATTGACACGAGTTCGGCTTTGTTTTCAACCAAGTCCGCGCGCAGATCCGGAGACAATGCGCCGGGAGGAGCGTTATAACGCAGACGTTCGCCCTCAACCCAAAGTTTTATATCCAAGGCGTGAAGAAGCGACAACAACTGATTCATGGATTTCATAGGTCACCTTTTTCCCGCTCAACTTCTAAAAAAGTAGTTGAAGGTTCTTGGCGAAGCCAACGAGCGTCGTCAATAAATGTAGCCAGCCTGGCAATAGTGGACATTTCAAAAAAATAACGCATGGGAAATTTGATTTGAAAAGTTTGACGGATTTGCGAAATGACCTGAGTGGCCTGTAAGGAATGTCCGCCCAATTCAAAGAAGTTATCATTTATTCCCGGGCATACAATGCCCAAAATTTCGCTGAAAATCCCGGAAAGTTCTTTTTCTGTAGGAGTGCGCGGAGCCACATGGGTCTCAGCGGGAGTTTGATATTCCGGCGCAGGCAAGGCTTGGCGGTTCACCTTTCCGTTGGGAGTGAGGGGCAGAAAATCCAATAATACAAAAGAAGCAGGGATCATGTAATCCGGGAGCCGGCTTTTAAGATAAGTCCGTAGATCCGTTATGTCCGGATTGTTTCCGTCAGAAGGTGTAAAATAAGCCACCAGGCGTTTATCCCCCGGCTGATCCTCGCGAGCCAGCACAATCGCTTCGCGGACCCCGGCGTAACGGATCAAGGCGGTCTCGATCTCTCCCAGCTCAATCCGAAAGCCCCGGATCTTGACCTGAAAGTCGGCCCGGCCGAGATACTCGATGTCGCCATTGGCCAGGTAGCGCACCAGGTCACCGGTTCGATACAGCCTCGTTCCGGGATTAGAACTGAAAGGATTGGGGATGAATTTTTCGGCTGTCAGCTCGGGCCGGTTCAGATACCCCCGCGCCAACCCTCCTCCGCCAATATACAACTCCCCCGGCAATCCTACGGGTACCGGGTTCATCCAACTATCGAGTACATACATTTGAGTGTTGGTTATCGGTCGACCTATGGTGGCCGGTCCCTCAATACTTCTCAGGGCACAAGTCGAGTAGGTCGTGTCTTCAGTCGGACCATATAGATCAAAAACCTTCAGCAGCGCCTTGCGTTTATAAATCTCTTGCACGAGCTGGGTCGTTAACGGCTCACCGGCCAGGTTCACCACGACCACTGATTCCGGCAGGCCATTCGTACGCACCAGCTCCCGCATGGCCGAGGGAACCGTATTAATAAGCGTAACGGCTTGTGATCCCGCCAGCGCGCTAAGATGCAAAATGTTCTCAACTAAAATCACCATGCCTCCCCAGCTCAGGGGTACGAAAATCTCAAAAATAGAAAGATCAAAACAAATAGAGGTTGAGGCCAATACCCCCTTTAAAGCTTCGTCCCTGAAAACTTCGGCGGCCCAGTGGATCATGGTCACCGCACTTTGATGCGCAATAGCCACCCCCTTGGGTGTCCCGGTCGAGCCGGAGGTGTAAATCACATAGGCCAGGTCCCCGGACTGCACCTCAATCTTTGGGTTATGGGACGGCTGGGCGGCTATGGTTCCACCATCCATTCCCCGGATGGTCTCCCGGTCCGTGTCCAGGTGGACTATCTTCAAGGCTGAAGGCTGAAGGATGAAGGATGAAGCAAGAAAGGCTGAAGAAGACGGAGAATGAACTGATGACGGATGACTGATGACTGGCGACAGATTCGATTGCGTAAGCAGAACTTGGGCTCTGGAATCCTTCAGCATGAAGGCAATACGTTCCTGGGGGTAATGGGGGTCCATGGGTACATAGGCGCCGCCGGCTTTCAGAACGGCTAAAAGGGCGATGACCATCTCGATTGATCGTTCCAGGCAGATGCCCACCAGGGTATCGGGACCTACGCCCAGGGTCCTCAGAGAATGGGCCAGCTGGTTGGCCCGGCCGTTTAATCGGCCATAAGTCAGGGCCTGATCTTCGTACACCAAGGCAACCGCCTCGGGTGTTTGATCCGCTTGGCTTTCGAATAATTCATAGATGGTTTTATTTTGCGGATA
>Ga0105099_10002281_pt1 | contig 11461 bp, 10 predicted proteins | sample PPLLak3cmMay2015_2_FD_79138 | JGI IMG/M metagenome (GOLD analysis project Ga0105099, IMG submission 79138) | Freshwater sediment microbial communities from Prairie Pothole Lake near Jamestown, North Dakota, USA - PPLs Lake P8 Core (1) Depth... | ecosystem: Environmental > Aquatic > Freshwater >...
GAAGTCTACCCGGCCGGCGAGGATCCGATTCCCGGCGTGAACGGCCGAGCCCTCTACGAAGAAGTCCTCCGGTTCGGCCATAAAGACGCTCATTTCGAGCCGGAACTCCGGGAAATTCCCCGTCGGCTACGCGAATTGACCCGTCCGGGTGATATCGTCATCGTCTTGGGCGCAGGCAACATCAACAAGATCATCCCGGACTTCCTCAGCCTGCTCGAGGAGAGTCGATGAGCCGCAACGTTTGGGCCGCCGTCCATCCCCTTCAGTTTCAGAGAGGGGAAGGCCCTATCCGGGTCAAAAAAAAGACGCCTAAATCACCGCTCCGGTTTGTTCATATCCTGACCGCGATCGCCGCAACGTCTCTCCTCTTTTTCGGGATCACACGCCTGGCGGGTTTTCTACTGGCCTGGGACAAACTGAATGTCCAAACGGCCGAGGTCGTCTGCTCGGACCTCCATGTCCGGTCCTTGGTTCTCCCTCTGGCGAAAAAATCCGCGACCGGAAACATCCTCCTTCTCAACGCGGCCGGAATCAAAGCAGAAATCGAGGCCTGTTCCTGGGTGAAGGAAGCGCACGTTCGCAAGGTCTTTCCCTCATCGCTGGCGATCGACGTGGTTCCCCGAACCCCGGCCGCCATCTTCGAAAGCGGCGAGGCCTACCTCCTTGATCGCGACAATGTCCTGATCGAGCGGATCGACCCGGAAGACCGGGATCGCCTGCCTGTTTTTCGAGACACAGGAATGTTTGCCGAGAATCGAAAAGCCAAACTCGCCCAAGGCTGGATCTGTCTGGACGAACTCGAGGCCGAGATCCGGGCTCGGGTTTCCTCTCTCGACCTTTCCGACCCCGAAGACATCGTTCTGACGTTCCGAGACGACCCGGTCCGTCTTCGTTTGGGCTTGAACCCCTATGCCGGAAAGATCGCCGGTTACTTATCCCGCCGGAATCAATGGACCGAAGACTTCGGACCGCTGGAATACGTCGACCTTCGATTCCCGGACCGGATCTACCTCAAAGTCATTTCTCAGGAGGCGCGCTGATGGCCAAAAACGGATACATCGTCGGCATCGACATCGGGACCCGAAAAGTCAGTGTCCTCATCGGCGAAATCAATGAGGAACGGAAAATCGAAGTCATCGGCATCGGGACGGCCGAATCCCGGGGACTCCGCAAAGGCGTGGTCGTCAACCTCGACGAAACCACCGAGGCCATCAAGAAAGCCCGGCAGGACGCCGAGCTGATGGCCGGCCAGGAAATCCACTCGGCCTTTATCGGCGTTTCCGGCGCCCACATCAAAAGTTTCAACAGCCGGGGAGTCATCGCCGTCTCCGGCCGGAACCGGGAAATCACCCGCGAGGACATCCGTCGGGTTCTCGATCAATCCAAAGCCGTCTCCATTCCTCCCGACCGGGAAATCATCCATGTCATTCCCCAGGAGTTTATCGTCGACGAACAGGACGGCATCCGCGATCCCCTCGGAATGAACGGGATCAAACTCGAAGTCAACGTTCATATCGTAACCGGGGCCGTCACTCTCGTCCAAAATCTCCGAACCTGCGTCGAACGGGCCGATATCGCCATCGAAAGTCTCGTCCTGGCCCAAATTGCCGACAGCGCCGCCGTCTTGACGCCCGACGAAAAAGAGCTTGGAGTCGGACTCATCGACATCGGAGCGGGCACGACCGAAGTGGCCATTTTTGAACGCGGCAGTCTCTGGTACACTTCGATCATCCCTCTGGGCGGGGATAATTTCACCAACGACATCGCCGTCGGTTTAAGGGCGGGCATTCCCGATGCGGAAAAAATCAAGAAGAAATACGGCTGCGCGCTCCCTCCCGCGGGCGAAGAACAGGAGACGATCGAGGTGCCGGTGGTCGGTCAGAACCGGAAGCCTCGAGTTCTTTCCCGCCAGTTGCTGGCCGAGATCATCCAGCCGCGGGCCGAAGAAATCTTCCGGCTCGTGGACAATGATATCAAACGGATGGGCTACGAAAAATCGCTGAATGCAGGACTCATCTTGACCGGGGGAACGGCCTTGCTCGACGGATTGGAAGTCGTAGCCGAAGAAATCTTCGATCTCCCCGTCCGACGCGGAGATCCGGGCGGGGTGGGCGGTTTGGCCGATCGCGTCCGCACCCCCGATTTCGCCACGGCCGTCGGTCTTCTTCTCCATGGGTATGGATTGATCGGACAGGGGGGGCTGGGCAAGGAACACAAACGGGGTCTGTGGACCCGGGTTAAAGATTTATTCAAAGAAGATTAGGAGGATGCCATGATGATCGACAAAAACAGCAAACTCAAATTTCAACTGGTGGAAGAATCGTTCAGCGCCCGGATCCGGGTCATTGGAATCGGCGGAGGCGGAGGCAATGCCCTGAATCGGATGATCGAGGCCGGGATCGAGGGCGTCGACTTCATTTCCGTCAATACCGACGTTCAAGCCCTGAACGCCAGCCGAGCCCCGGTCAAAATCCAGATCGGACCTCAACTCACCAAAGGACTGGGATCGGGAGGCCGGCCGGAAACGGGCAAAGGGGCGGCCATGGAAGACACCGAAAAACTCATCGAGCTTCTCGAAGGTTCGGATATGGTCTTCCTCACCGCCGGCTTGGGAGGCGGGACGGGGACGGGAGCGACTCCCATTATCGCCAATCTGGCCTCGGAGCTCGACATTCTCTGCGTCGCCATCTGCACGCTTCCCTTCGAGTTCGAAGGCCGGCAGCGGGGCAAGCAAGCGGAGGAAGGCCTTAACGATCTCAAGGCGGCCGTGGACACGGTCATCGCCATCCCCAACGAACGCCTGCTTCAAACCGTCAGCCTGGACACCTCAATCCAAGATGCATTTCGTTGCGCCGATGACGTTCTCCGTCAAGCCGTCCAGGGCGTCTCCGATCTCATCACCAGACCCGGTCTCATCAACCTTGATTTCGCCGATATCCGGGCGATCATGAAGGGCATGGGGATGGCCTTCATGGGCACGGGGTTGGCCGCCGGCCAGAACCGGGCCGCCGAAGCGGCCAACAAAGCCATCTCCAGCCCCCTGCTCATCGACACCACCATCCAAGGCGCCAAGGGGATTCTGATCAACATCACCGGCGGAAAGGACCTGACCCTCCACGAAGTTTCCAAGGCCGCCCAATTGATCCATAAACTCGCCCATCCGGACGCCAACATCATTTTCGGCACGGTCATTGACCCGGCCATGAAAGAGATGGTTAAAGTCACGGTGATCGCCACCGGCTTCGAGCCCGGCCTCGAACGGGAAATGACCGCGGCCGCCATGGAATCTTCGACTTCAGCCGGGCGGAGCGCCGCTTATCGCAAAACTCCCGCCCCCTTCCCCATTCGAATGGAAACGCCTCCTTTTCCCTTTACGCCCAAAGGCATCGAACATCCCCCGGCCTCGGGTGAGGCCGATCGGCCGGCGCCGCGGACGGCCCATGTTTCCTCGTTTCCCGAGACCAATTATGAAGATTTCGAAACACCGGCTTTCATCCGCAACAAAAATCATCAACTCCGTAAATATTCTTCATGATCAGAGCCGATTGCCTTGTCGCCGGATGTCGTGAGCTTCTCACCTGCCGAGGTCCGATTCCGAAACGACGCAACGATCTGAACGAGGTCGGTCTTATGGAGAAGGCTTGGATGGCCGGCCGCGACGGACGCATCGTGTTCATCGGCTCCGAGGATGAGTTCCGCCGAACCGTCGAACCGACGAACGCCGCCGTCCGCATCGAGGCCGGAGGCTTGGTCGGACTTCCCGGATTTGTCGATTCTCATACGCATCTTCCCTTCGCCGGAAGCCGGTCCAACGAGTTCGCTCTTCGGATCAAAGGCTGGACATATCGGGAGCTCGCGGCCAAAGGAATGGGCATTCGCTCGACTGTTCGGGCGACGCGGGCCGCTGATCCGGACGAACTTCGAGATCTCTGCCTCGCCCGCCTGGATGAAATGCTGCTTCACGGCACGACCACCGTGGAAGCCAAGAGCGGGTACGGTCTCAACCTCAAGGACGAAATTAAACAACTCGAGGCGGTCCGAGCGGCCCAGGCCGTTCACCCGGCCGATGTCATCCCGACCTTCATGGGAGCCCACGAAACGCCGGACGAATTCCGCGATCGCAAGGAGGACTACCTTGACCTTCTTATTCACACGGTCATACCCGCAATCCGCAATCAAGGGGTGGCCCGCTTCTTCGACGTGTTCTGCGAGGAAGGCGTGTTTTCTTTGGAGGAGACAAAAAGGCTGTCTGAGGCGGCCCTGGCGGCCGGCTTCGGCCTCAAAATCCACGCCGATGAATTCGTCCCGCTGGGCGGGACGGAACTCGCGGTTCGCCTCGGGGCGGTCTCAGCCGAACATTTGATCGCCGTGACCGAACGAGGAATCGAAGCCTTGGCGGCCGGTGATACGGCCGCGATCCTGCTTCCCAATGTTTCCTTCTTTCTGATGCAGAATCAACGAGCCCCGGCCCGGCGTTTGATCGAATCCGGCGCCGCCGTCGCCCTCGCCACGGATTTCAATCCCGGCAGTTCCATGACTTCGAATATGCAATGGATCGTCCAACTGGGCGTTTATCAGCTCGGGATGACCATCGAGGAAGCGATCAACGCGGCCACGGCCAACGGCGCCTTCGCCGTTCGCGCTCAGGATGACGTGGGCAGTCTCGAGCCTGGAAAGAAAATGGATCTCGTCCTCTACGATCTCCCGAGCTACGCCGATCTCGTGTATCGCCTGGGCGCAAACCCGGTGAAACATGTACTCAAAAACGGCCGGATGGTCGTCTGTAACGGCCGTCTCGCCTATTCCCATTAGGTCCCAATCCCATTTTGTCCCTGGGGCGCCCCACGGGGGGCGCTCCAACTTCTTTTGGGGGAAAAATCCTCGCCGCGCGGGCTCGATCCGGATCAGGCGGCTTTACCGCCTCTCTTCTTCCAGAAGAAATAAAACGGCAAACCGAGAAGGATGATCCCGAGGCCGGCCAAGGCGTTCCAAAACTGATTGATAAGCGCGCTGACGGCGATATAGAGAGAGGCCAGGATGAAAATAATCGGGGTGACCGGGTATCCCCAGGTTTTATAAGGGCGGGGCAGATCGGGCCGCTTGCGCCGAAGGATGATCACCGCGGCGACGGTCAATCCGAAAAAGATCCACTGACCGAAGACGACATAGGTGAAAAGCTGTTCGAACGTTCCGGACAAGCTGAGAACGATACTCCACAAACCGATGGCGATGATCGAGACATGAGGGGTCAGGAATTTTGGATGGATGGAGGCCAATTTCGAAAAAAACAGCCCGTCTTTGGCCATGGCGTAATAGACCCGCGGAGAACAGACGAAATTTTGGTTCGTCGCCCCCATGATGGAAAACAGGATGATGAAGGAAATGATCGAAGCGCCGATCCCGCCGACGGCGATATTCATGGCCTCGGCGGCGATTCGGTCGGATTTGGCGATTTCAGAGGCGGGCAACACATACAGATAGGCCAACTGGGCGATGATGTACAAAACGATGCAGGCTGCGCTGCCGATTAATATTCCCAAGGGAATATTCTTCTGGGGATTTTTCGTCTCCCCGGCGCTGTAGGTCGCCGCTTCCCAACCTTTGTAAGCCCAGAGCGAAGCCACCAAAGCGATCCCGAAGGCGCTCAGCAGATTTTTAGAGGAGGCAGAGGCTGGCGAGGTCACGAAATTCGCCGTGTTGCCTTTGGCAAAGATAAAGATGGCCGCGCAGATGCCGATCAGCCCGGCAAATTTAATGATCGTCAAAATATTCTGGAGGTTGGCTCCATGCCTGACCCCGAGGTAATTCACGCTCATGAGGAAAAGGATGAAAACAACGCTGATGACCTTCTGCATCATCGGGGACACGGCGAAAAAATGGGGCAGATATCTGGACGAAAAGGCGACGGTCAGCGTGGCGATGGCCCCGGAATCAATGACCAGAAACAGCGTCCAGCCGAAAAGGAACGCAACGGCCGAGCCGTAGGCCTCGCGGAGATAGACGTAGACTCCCCCGGCCTCGGGCATCGCCGCCCCCAACTCGCCGAAGGACAAGGCGCCGAAAAAGCTCAAGAGTCCGCCGACAACCCAAACCGCCAGGATCAACAGGGGGCCGCCGACGGCGGCGGCGATGTCTTTCGGCACGAGGAAGATCCCCGAGCCGATGACGCCGCCGATGACCAGACTGACGATATCCCAAAGTCCCAAAACCCGGGCGAGATTTTTTGTTTCGGTTGTGCTCATGGGCGGAAGATTACTCTTTTTTCAGATTCATTTCCAGATGTCGGCTTTTAAAATAGCTCCAACCGTCGGCGATGGTCTCCTCGACGGGACGATATGATTGGCCTAACTCTCGAATGCTTTTGGCGTTGTCGTAATACGACCGCCAACCGCTCAGCCGGCCGTAGGCGAAAGTGATCAGCGGCCGTTTTCGGAGGAGGAGACTGCTCCCTTCAACCAGACCGCCGCCAACCGCCACAAGCCACGAGGGAACAGGAAACGGATGAGAGGCGCGCCCGCAAACCCGGCTGATGAGGCGGATGACCTCCGCATACCGAAGATTGGCCCCGACGGCCAAATATCGCTGCCCATCCCGACCTTGGCCTTCCAGAGTCTTGAGAATGAGGTCGACAAGGTCGCGGACATCCACCACCGCCAAACCGCCCGTAAACGACCCCAAAGCCCGGCCGCGCCTGATCATCTGATAAAGCTGATTGTGAGGAGTGCGGGGATCGTGATCGCCGGGCCCCATGATCGAAGCCGGATTGAGGATGACCGCCCGAAGACCCCGATCCCGGACGAGTTCTTCGACAACTTTTTGACCTTCGTATTTCGAGGCCATATACAGAATTGAGGGGAGCCAATTGAAGGGCGTGTCTTCATCGGCCGGGCGCCCGTCCTTATGAAAACCGATGGCTCCGACGGAAGAAATATGGATCAAACGTTCGACCTCCGCCTCGAGACAGGCTTCGGCCACGGCCCGGACGCCGTCCCGGTTGACTCGAAAGAGTCGCTCCCGATCGCCCTTCCAATAAGAAATCAATCCGGCCAGGTGAACGACATGGGTCCGGCCCGAGACCGCAGCTCGAACCGCGACCGGATCGGCGATATCGCCTTCATAAAGACGGACCCGGCGGCCGGCCCAAGATTCCGGAAGGCGGTCGCCGGGAAGGACGAACGCCGCAACCGCTTCGAGACCATAGATCTCGATCAATCGCGGAATGAGCACGGAGCCGACGAATCCCGTCGCCCCGGTGACAAGTATTTTCATGTGGCGGATCTCTCTTCGAGGATTTTCCGGAAAATGAACGTATCGGTCGAGATGCCGATTGCAGCATGAATCAGGATCGGGTAAATCATCGAACCGGTCGCCCAAGCCATAAGTCCGAAGGCAAATCCCGCGCCGAGGGCGGCGTATATTTCCGTATCCGGGTGGCCGAGATGAAAAAGAGTCGAGGCGATCGCTTGAAGGGCCAAGGCCGGAAGCAGACCGGCGGCCGAGGCCACGGGAAAAAAGAGAACCCCGCGAAAAACGAACTCCCAAGCTGTATAATAAAAACAGAAATACCGAATCTCATATGCGGCGAACGTCTTGAGATTCACGCAGGCTTTTTTGGAAAGCGGATAAAACGACCGCATCGCCGGGTCTTTGGATCCGATCGCTCCGGCGAGGACGGCGACGGGTATGGAGGCGAGGACTAGGGCCAACCCAAGCTTCCCGTTTCCGGCCCGGAGTCCCAGGGAACCCAAAATCTCCAACGGTTTCGCAGAAAGCACAACCAGAGCCGCTATGGGAACGGCGGCCACGAGGATAAAAAACGAAAAAAAATACCGACGGATCGCGCGAAGGTCGTCATTCATGATCGTCAGAAACCTCTTGCGGCTGAAGACCGTCGCCAAAAGAGTCAAGGCGAAGGCTTCATAAACAGCCAGGATTCCCGGTATGGCGGCCGGATCAATGGATATGACCATGAGCCCGCTCCTCCCGATACCAGGCCAGCGTTTCCGCAACTTGGCCTTCGAAGTCGTCGTCGGGGACATAGCCCAATTCCGACCGCGTTCGGGAAATATCATAGGTCGTTACGGTCGTAATTCGCTTGATCCGATAATAGGTCAAAGTGGGATCATACGAAGGAAAGACTTTGTGGACGGCTTCCATACCCCGGGCGATGGCGAACACCAGCCAGGGCGGGACATAAAGTTTTTGCTTTTTTCCAAAACCCGCTTCCACTGCGCTGAAAAACTCACGCCAGGTCGGCAGACGACCATTCGTCACCGTGTAAGCCCGGCCCTCAATCCCGTCACGAAGAAGCGCGAGTTCGGCGGCTTGGCACAAGTTCCCGATATAAGTGAATCCAAACCGGCAATGACCCCGACCGACGATCAACGGAAGACCTCGTTCTCCCTCGCGAAACAGCCGCCCGCTGGTCGTCCGGTCGCCGGGACCGACGATGTCGGAGGGGCGAAGAATGACGACGGGCAATCCGAATCGGGCATATTCGTCGAGGAAGAATCGCTCCGTCAGGATCTTGTATCTCGTATAGGGCATGAAGTCCACGCTGAGTCCGGGGCGATCCTCGGAAATATCAACGCCGCCATAGCCGAGCGTCAAAGCCGTCGAGATAAACACCAAACGACGAATGGGCTCGGGGGCCGAGCGGATTTTTTGGACGAGATGGACGGCCAAATCAAAGATGTTGCCCCGACAGATTTCGTCAAGAGCGATGTCCGAAACGATCGAAGCGGCATGGATGATGGAGGAGACGCCCTTCGGAAATTCGAAAGAGTCGGGATCCTTCAAATCGCCTCGAATGAGCCGGACCTCGAGTCCTTCGAGAAAATGAAGATCGGACGTGGAACGGACGAGACCATGGACTTCCCACCCCGCGTCTAAAAAATGCCGACAGAGGTTGGACCCGACAAAACCATTTGCCCCTGTGATGAAAACTTTTTTCATTTCGCCTCGGTCCGGCGCGCCGCCCTTCGATTCCAGGCTCGGACCATCGATGGCGCCGCCAGTATAGCAAAAAGCCCCAGGGCGATTCCAGCGATCGAATCCGAGATGTAATGGTATCGGCAGTACACGGTCGCCGCATAGAGGGAAAGGATGATCGGAGCCAGGATGTAAAACCAACGACGCACATAGCGCCGGGACATCAGCCAAATCACCGTCGCCACGGAACAATGCGGGCTGGGGATCGAGCCGCCGGCCGAGTGGGCCTGGGTCCGGATGGTCTCTCCCCACATGGCGAACCACCCGCCCTTCAGCGGGACGGAATACGCTTCGGGCATATAGAAAAACGGTCCGGCCACCGGGAACAGAATAAACCCGAGGTCACAGGCCAGATTCACGAATCCCAAGGTGAACAGATAATCCTCCAAAGCCCGTTCGCCGTGCTTGAAAAAAATGAGCCCGGCCACAAGCGGGTAGATGACGAGATAGATGACGTAAGCGAACATCATCCACTCGGTCAAGGGAGGAGAGATGAACCGCTCCAGCCAGAGGGTCGGCTGCAAGCCGAAAACGGCCTGTTCGACGGCCAGGACGGACTGATCCTGCCATTGCCCGAGAAGAAGAAGCTGAAGAGGGTGGGTCGCTTCGTAGAGATAAGCAAAAAGAAACTGGACGGAAGCCGTCCGCAGGAGAAACCAGAACAGGCGAGACCGGATCTTCGGCAAAAGAAAAATGGAAAGGATGTACAAAGCCGCGAGACCCGCGTTTTTGGCCGCCAAGAGAAGCGGCTGATTGATCCGGCGGGCGAAAACCAGAAAAAGAGCGGCCTGAAAAATCAGGCCTCCCAGGACGAAGGCATCGGTAATTTGGAGATCGAGACCGAAAATCCGGATGCGGCGGCCGTAAAGGGAAGCGATGCTCCCGCTTCGGGGAGAAGATGATTTGTTCATCGATGAATCTTGACCAGCCCCCGCTCTGCATACCAGGCGACCGTCCGGCGAATTGCGGAGGCCATGTCCATCGAGGGAGCAAAGCCGAGCTCTCGACGGATGCGGGAATCATCGTAAATCCAATAATTATCCCGGGACGCGGTGACCGCCGTCCGGGTTAGGGCCGGCGCTTTTCGGGTCAAGCGGGCCGACCACTCGGAAACGGCGGCGACGCTTTTTTGTAGCCCGTAGGGGACTTTAAACAGGAATCGGCGCACGCCCAAGTTCTCGGCCACAGCCTCGATGATCTCGCTCCAAGCATAAGCCCGGCCATCCGTGACGTAATAAGTGCGGCCGATGGCCGCGGGATGCTCCGCCAGAAGAATCATCGCTCGAGCGATATCTTCGACGGCGGCGACGCTGGTTTGAGGCTCTCCATTGCCGATGAGGGGTTTGATCCGCTTGGCGATCAACGAGATCGAGGCGAACAGTTCCTTTTGTCGCGGACCGAGGACATTGGGCGGGCGGATGATCGCGATGGGAATCCGATCCGCGTAACTCCGGACGATGTCTTCGGCTTTGGCTTTGCTCCGGCCATAGCCCGAAGTCGGCCGACAAGAAGCCTCCTCATTAAGCGCTGAACCTCGCGGGGAAGGGCCCGTAGCGCTGATGCTTGAAACGTAAACGAAGCGCTTTAGGCCGGAGGCGTGTTCAGCGCACGCTTGGATCAAATTTCGGGTCGGAAGAACATTGGCCTCTTCGTAAGCGGTGTCGTCAGGGGCAAAGATGGCCGCAGCCAAATGATACACGACATCCATTCCCCCGACCGCCCGGGCGAGCGAGTCCTGATCGCGGTAATCGCTACGCACCTGGACGACCGGAAGACCGTCCAAGAACCCCGTCCGGCTCTCCGGACGGACGAGGCAAAAGACTTCATCCCGGCGGGCGAGAAGGGCTTCGATCAGATGACTGCCGATGAACCCCGTGGCCCCGGTGACGAGCGCTTTCAATTCTTCGCCTCATTGCGCATGATGGGAGCGATTCTAACAGAATTCAAAGAACCGCGGCAACTACGAGAGGCTCACCCCGCCGGTCCCGCCCTCAAATTTCCATGAAAATGCCGGGCTCAGTTGCCGGCCAGCTTAGGCAGGATGGCGCCGTAGGATTTCAGCAGTTGATTTTCGATCGAGAGATAGTCCCTCATTAAGGTGGATTGGATGGTAATAAACCAGATCATGTTCTCGGTCTGGAACGAGGCCGGATTAATGAACGCCTGTAAAAATTTGTCTTCGTACGTGCCCATCAACTTTTGACTTAAATAAATTTCCGCCAATTCCTGGATCAGATTGTAATCGGTCAGGGCCAAGGCCTTGGTGATGTTCGCCGTATCCCAAGCGGTCTGCAACAGACCGGCCGGGTAGAGAGCCACCTGCAGGAGCAGCAACTCTTTCTTTTTTCCATCCGCGGCTTTCATATTTTCCATGGCCAGGGCATGCTGATGGGCATAGTATTTCAGCTTCGCCTTCTGCAGGGGCATGACCGCTTCGATGGACTTCTTGTTCTGCTCGATCTCGAGACGA
>Ga0105099_10002282_pt1 | contig 11460 bp, 9 predicted proteins | sample PPLLak3cmMay2015_2_FD_79138 | JGI IMG/M metagenome (GOLD analysis project Ga0105099, IMG submission 79138) | Freshwater sediment microbial communities from Prairie Pothole Lake near Jamestown, North Dakota, USA - PPLs Lake P8 Core (1) Depth... | ecosystem: Environmental > Aquatic > Freshwater >...
AGCGCCGCAGCCTGATCTTTCGAGCCGAGCTCGCCGAGCCGCTCCAAGATCGCCAGCCGCGGATCGCGCGATGTCTCTTTTCGCCGGGCGGTCAGGCGGGCCAGGGCCGAAACGAGAGCCGGGACGGCTTTCGCGGCCGAGGGACTACCCTTCAAGCCGCCGACGGCCGTGAGAATAAGCTGATAGTCGTCACGCTCGAGCGCGGCCAGGCACAACGCGTCGACCTCGTGGCCGCGCAAGCGGATGAGACCGGACAAGGCTTCGTTCCGGACGTTGTCATGAGGGTCGCCGGCCAGCCGCTCGAGCGTCGGGATGTCCATCAGAACCGTAGCGGCCGAGGCCGCGTATGTTCGAACGAACCAATCGGGAGCTTGAAGAAAATCGGGGAGAATTCGGCCCGCCCGGTCCGGTGCGATTTTCGCCAGTGAAACAAGGGCGTGTGCGGACATGAGCTTCGTCCGGGACGGAGACGGGTCGGAAACGTTCGTCTGTTCCTTGATATGACCGGCGATTACGATCAGCCGGTCGACGACATTATCGGGCGCCTTTTTCATTTGCCCGAGGAGGTCGACGGCCAGGAGAGCGACATGAGGAGAGGAATCGTCAAGGCCCATGAGAGCGGCGGAGGGAAGGCGGTCGATCCGCGTCCGCCCGAGCAGGCGCAGGGCTTCCCAGCGGACAGGCTCCGAAAGGTCGGCAAGGCCGCGGCCGATCAGCCGCTCCCCCGCATCCGGGGAGACGGCGCCGGTTCTTGTCCTCCCCCATCCGAAAAAGACCAGCCGACGGACTTGTTCGTCCGGGTCCGACAAGGCCGCCTCGAGCATTGCCTCGTCGAGCCGGCCCGCCCAAGTCAAAGCCATAAGGGCCAGACGCCGGAGGCGGGCCGAGTCTTCGACCGCATCGGCGCTGCGCCCCTCCGCCGGTTTCGACAAGGCCATCGATTTCAGCCGGACGATCAGGGTTTCATCGGGTTGAATCGGCTTCGGCTTCCGTCGAAAGAGCGCTTCCATTCCCTTGGCCGCGCCATAGACTTCCGAGAGGCGGGCCGGAGCGGCTTCGGCTGCGGAGGGGAGAAAGACCTTTTCCGCCAGGCGATAGGCGGATTCGTCCGGATAAACCAAGCGACCAATCGTTCGAAAGAGAACGCCGCGGGTTACCGGATCGGCTTCGATTTTTATTCGCGCTTCCAACAGGCCGAAGATCCGGTTGATTGCCGCCTTGTCTTTGGCCGCTTGATCGAAGTCCGGGCCGGCCGGTTTGAGTTCGGCGACGCATTGAGCCAGGGCATTGGCCGCTTCGGCCCGGACGCCGGCGAAGGCATCATTCAACAACGGGGCGATCCGTTCGGCCAGCTCCGGACGTACCAGGCGGCCCAGGGCTCGGACGGCGGTCCGGCGGATTCCGGCATCGTCCCGGGGCAAAGCATCGATAAGGATTTTTAACGAGAACGCGTCCTGCGCCCGGAAATCCTCCGCCTCGAAAATCGCCTGGCGGAGGGCGGCGAAATCGTCCGATCCCTTCCGGCGGCAGGCCGGAAGGCCTCCGAACAAGACCGGGAAAACGGCCGAGATCAGAGCGATAAGGACGATGGCTCTAACGCGCGTCATGGCGACCTCCGATTGGCCCGAACTATATCCGGGCCCGGAGGCGGATGTCAAACCCTTTGATATTGACATCACCCACTTGCCCTCCTATCATTCTATTAGCTGAAGGTACGGTCATGAACCCCATTTCGATCATCGCCCGAAAGCGAGCGGAAAGCGCCTTAAAAAAAAGCGGCGATAAATACCGCCTGATGATCGAGAACAGTCCCGATGTCCTCTTTACGCTCAACACCGACGGCGTCTTTATGTTCGTTTCCCCTGCCTGGACCGCTCACTTGGGGCATCCCGTAACCCAGGTCATTGGAAAGCCATTCGGTCACTTCATCCATCCGGACGACCTCGTCTCGTGTCAGGCCTTCCTGAAAAGGACGCTCGAGACGGGACAACCGCAAACGAAAATCGATTACCGCGTACGGCACGCTGACGGGACGTGGCATTGGTATCGCTCAAACGGTTTTCCGATCAAGGACGAGGCCGGAATAGTCATCGGTTATGGGGGCATCGCCAGCGACATCACCGAGCTCAAGCCGGCGGAGGAATTGCGGCGCGAAGCCGAGGAACGGTCGCGACTGATCTACGAGAACATGCGAGACACGGCCTGGCTTATGGACATGAGCTTCAAGACCACGTGGATCTCGCCCTCCGTCGTCCGCACCCGCGGATTCGAACTCAACGAGCTGCTGGGTTCATCTTTGGACAGGCACATGACCCCGGCATCGACGGCCCGCCTGGTTGATTTAACCGCAACGCACCTCTCTCCCGGCAATCTGGCCGACAAGACCCAGGACGTGGTCATCGAGGCGGAGTTTGAGTTTTACCGAAAGGACGGGTCTACTTTTTTGGGAGACACCGTGGCCACGCTTCTTCGCAATAAGGATGGCGCTCCCATGGGGTTCCTCTGTATCGTCCGCGATGTGACCGAGCGCAAACGGGCGGAAGAGGCGCTCTCAGCCTCAGAGGCCCGATATCGCCTCCTCGTGGAAAACGCAAGGGAATCCATCCTCGTCGCCCAGGATGGTTATTTGAAATTCGTCAATCAAATGGCGATGGAAATGACCGGATATTCCGGGCCGGAGCTCCTTTCACGGCCTTTTCCCGAGTTCATCCATCCGGACGACCGGGAGATGGTCACGGATCGTTATCAAAAGCGAATCGGGGGGGATACGACCCAACCCCGGTATGCGTTTCGCTTATTGACGCGCGCCGGAGACATCACCTGGGTCGAAATCGGAGCCATGCAGATCGACTGGGAAGGCCGTCCGGCCACCTTGAACTTTTTAACCGATATCACCTACCGCCGGAAAGGAGAAGAAGTCCTCCAGGCCTCTTTACGGGAAAAAGAGGTCCTTCTTCGCGAGATTCACCACCGGGTCAAGAACAACATGCAGGTCATTTCAAGTCTTTTCAACCTCCAGGCCGGCAAAATCCTGAACAGGGAATGCCGCGAGATGATCAGGGAGGGACAAACCCGCATCCGGGCGATGAGCTTGGTCCACGAAAAGCTCTATCAGTCGCACGACTTGTCAAAAATCGACCTGGTCGTCTATATCCGCAGCCTGGCCCTTCACCTTTTCCATGTGTATTCAATCGATTCTACTCGCGTTGTATTGGAGACGGGTTTATCCGAAATATTCCTGGACATCAATTCGGCCGTGCCGTGCGGGTTGATTCTGAATGAATTGATCTCCAATTCTCTCAAGCACGCGTTTCCGGAAGGCCGAAAAGGAACGATCCGGATCGAGGGGCGGCGCGGCGCCGACGGCGCGATTACTCTTCGCGTGGAGGACGACGGAATCGGATTTCCGACAGACTTGGATTTTCGTCAAGCCGAAGGCCTGGGCCTTCAAATCGCGAACTTGCTCGTCGGCCAGCTGGATGGTGTGATCGATCTGGACCGGACGAAGGGGACGGTCTTTACCATAACGTTCCGAGAGACGATCTATCAGCCTCGCATATAATAGCTGGTTGGTTCGATAAGAAATGGTGGACGGGATGAAAAACAAACGGAAGTCGGCCTATGCCTTTCTCGTTCTCCTCGGTATCATCAGCCTCTTTTCGGACCTGACCTACGAGGGCGCGCGAAGCATCATCGGACCATACCTTCTCCTCCTCGGCGCTTCGGCGGCGACGATCGGTTTCGTCTCCGGCCTCGGCGAGTTCATCGGCTACGCCCTTCGTCTCGTAACGGGATACATCAGCGACCGGACGGGCCGCTACTGGCTCATGACCATCATCGGCTACGCCATCAACCTGTTCGCCATTCCCGCCCTGGCCCTGGCGCCCGGCCTCGGCTGGGTTTACGCCTGCGGGCTTCTCCTTGCGGAGCGCTTCGGTAAGGCGATTCGCCATCCCGCGAAAAACACGCTTGCGTCCTTCGCCGCCCACGAAGTGGGCCCGGGCAGGGGCTTCGCCATCCAGGAAGCCCTCGATCAGATCGGAGCGTTTCTCGGACCTCTGATGCTTTTTCTCGTCTTGACGCTGAAGGGCGGGAAAGAAAACCTTTCGGCGTATGCCCTCGGCTTTCTCCTCCTCGGCATCCCGGCGCTCATCACGCTCGCCCTCCTGCTCATCGCCCGGAAGAAGTATCCGCGGCCGCACGAGTTTGAAAGCGACGCCCCAAGGCCGCAACGCGCGAAAGGCCTTCGTTCGGCCTATTGGTCCTACCTGGCGGGAATCGCGTTTCTGGCTTTGGGCTTCGCCGATTTTCCCCTCATGGCCTATCATTTCATCAAAGCAAAGATTCTGGCGGATAACGTCGTACCCGTCCTCTATGCCGCCGCGATGGGCATCGACGCGGTCTCCGCCCTTTTCTTCGGCCGGATGTACGACCGCAAAGGCATGGGCGCCATCATCATCGCTTCGGCCATCTCGGCCTTCTTCGCCCCGCTGGCGTTTTTGGGCCATTCGCCCGTATTGGCGACGGCGGGCGTCCTCCTCTGGGGAATCGGCATGGGCGCCCAGGAATCGATTTTGAAAGCCGCCGTGACGACCATCGCTCCCAAGGAAAAGCGCGCGACGGCCTTCGGCTTTTTCAACACCGGATTCGGAGCGTTCTGGTTCATCGGCAGCTGGATCATGGGCATTCTGTACGGCGTTTCGATCCTTGCCCTCGTCGTATTTTCGCTCGTCGCTCAGCTCGCGTCCCTACCGTTTTTCTTCAGGACCAAGCATCTCCTGGCTCCGGCGGCCATTGCATCGGACGCGACGGAAAAATGACAGGCCCCGCCTGGTATGCGAAACTCAACCGGCGGGCCGCGCGGCTCAAAGGCGAGATCTGGGCGCTGTTTCTCGCCTGGAAAGATCCGGAAACGCCCCGCTTTGCCCGGCTCATCATCATGATCGCAATCGCTTACGCCGCAAGCCCCGTCGATCTGATTCCCGATTTCGTTCCCGTCCTCGGACAATTGGACGACTTGGTCATTTTGCCTGCGCTCATCGCCTGGGCGATCCGGCTCATTCCCGCCGGGACCTTGGCCCGGAGCCGGGCGGCGGCAGAGAAGCATTTCAGTTCCAACGATCGGGTCCGGAAGCCGGCTGCGATCATCGCCGGAATTCTATTCATACTTATCTGGATTGCCCTGGGCGCCTGGTTTGTGACGCGATTTATATAAGTTCGTTTCGATCGCCGCCAAAGCAGGAACCGAGCGCGTGAACGCGACCAACGATTATCGGATGCACCCCGTGCTCGTCTTCCGCCTTTCCGGGTCTCCCGAACGCCGACGGGAAGATCAGAGACGCACTCGCCCGGCCTTCTTCGGATTCACCGCCCGGTCGTAACGAAGGGCGATTTGTCGGGGGGGGCGGCCGCGGCGGGCAAGAACGTGTAATCCCGGTAAACGATGGTCGTGCTCGAAAGCGTGAGGTCTTTCGGAAGAGTCATTCCCAGAACGATCGAATTTCGATAACGCTCGGTAAAGACCGTTCGGCTGGGAAAGCGGAGCCCGTCTTTTTCGATGCCGTAAACATGGCTGATGATGAAGGCCGGTTTGTAATTGCGCCGGCGGGCCTGTTTCCGGATGATATCGAATCCCGAGAGGGATTCCTGTTCGACGTCGATCCGAAGAACGCTGAAATCGGCCTGGTCCACCCAAATTTTTCCGAAGTTGGGTTTTCCGGCGATCCCGGTTTTCGGACGGGCCTCGACGACGTACGCTTTCCGGCCCTCGAGAGTCTCTTCCTTGATGATCTTGTACTCGTACAGGTCATGCCATTCCCGGGAGAGGAATCCGACCGCCCCATAGACGGCCCGGTAGGAGTAAAACCGGTTCGTCTTCAAGGGGGCATTGTTTTCTTCGTTTCGAATTCCATTTTCCATCAGGAGCGTCCTCTTCTCCACGACTCCATCCTTGCCCTTCACGAGCTGGTAGTCATACAGCAACTCGGTCCGCGTTGAATGCGTCGCCTCCCAAAATACCGGATTTCTGGCATCAACCAATTCCACGACATGTTCTTTACAGATAAAATGAAGGCTCGCCTGTTTGAGCGCTTCGCAATAGGCGGCGGTTTTTTCCAGGATTTCGGCCAGCCGGGGATCCCGGGTTTGCGCCTTTGGCGGCTCGGCCTTCGACCCGGTCTCGCCCGCGCCCGCCGCCGTCTTTTCCGACCGGACAGCCGGAGCGTCCGGATTGAAGGAGATGGAGACCGATAAAGAAACCGGTACGGGCCGACCGTCTCTCAGGAAAGGCTTGTATTCCCAACCGAGCACGGCTTCCCGGGCGGCCCGGTCGATATCCGGATGGACGCCTTTTAAAACCTCGGCCCGGACGACGGAACCGGTCCCGTCGGCGTCGACTCGGAGGAGCACCGTGCCCCCGATTCCCGCTGACTTGCAGGCCGGCGGATAAGCCGGAAGCATTTGAACGAGGGGCCGCGAAGCCGGAAGGAAGACGATTTCTTTATCGAACGGCCCGAAGCCGGGGCCCGGTCCCGGAGCATCCGACCGAAAAGCTTCGAACGCCAAAAAGTAAGATCTGGCCGACAGCTTGAAACCCAGGACGACGGGTTCGTTGAATCCGGCCAAAAACTCCGCGTCGACGAGATCGGCCGCGGCGCCCACCGGAGAAATCTGAACCCGGACCTTCACCCGGTTTCCCGGCTGGATTTGGGGCGTGAACGTGATCGGGAGAATCGACCCCCGGAGAAGGAGAGAGGTGATCGCCTTCTCGTTTTTCCGGCTCCAGGCCCACTCGTCGGTCATCAGGGGTTGGATGTTTTCCAATTGGTAAATCGATGAGAGCTCTTTCCGGATCGCCGACAGGTTTCTCTCCGGCGCCCGGGCCGCCTCGGCCAGCTGTTCGGCTGTGGGGACATGCGGCTTGGTCGAAACGACGATGGGCGGCCCCGAAATTTCCTTCATGAGGGACCCTTCAAAAAGATTCCACCGGATCACGATCTCGTTCGCTTTCTACGGAACCGCCGCGGCCGCCCGAGGGGAATTGCCGAAGCACGCGGCCAGGGCAAACGCCGAGAGGATCGGTCCGATTTTATTCCTCATGGGTCTCTCCGTTCTTGTTTTCCGGGCTCGCAATCCAGACATAAGACGCCGCCGGCGTCTGATAGAGGGAGGTAAAAGCTTTCCGGCCGTTCGCTTCAGCCCGGACGATCGTCACGCGGGTCGTATCTTGAAGTCCGGAGGAAGGTCCGAACACCCGATAACCGCCCACGACGATGAGCAGGAGCCCGGCGATAGCCGCCGGGATCGCCCAACGCCATCTACGGCCGGACCGCTCGCGATGGAATCGCGTGGTCGCCGGCTCGGCCGCATCCATTCGGATCCGATTGCAGATCTCGGGCCAGAGGCTTTCTTCATCCCGGATCCAGTCCGGCGGAGACGCGACGGTTCCCAGATCCCCAACCGGTTCATGTCGCTTCCGGCAATGGGCGCAGGCCTCGATATGCGTTTTCAGCAGCCAGGCCCGAAAGAAGGGCACGGGGATCAGAGTAAAGAGCCACTCAACCAACCGGCACATGGGAGGTCCTTTCCATCCATTTTTTCAACTTCTTCTTGGCATTGAAAAAATGGACGCGGGCGGCGCCTTCGCTGCCGCCCAAGATTTCGGCGATTTCCCGGAACGAATGCCCTTCATGCACTTTGAGAAGCAGGACGGAGCGCTCCCGGCCTCCCAATCTCCGAAGATAAGGGCTGACGGTTTCCCGCATCATGACTCCCGGTTCCGCCCCGGGATCCGCACCCACGGCCGCTTCGGGATTCAACCGCTCGAGGTAACGGCGGAACGTCGCGAGCTTCCTTCTCCGGTCCAGGCTTCTTTTGTAGGCGATGGCGCAGAGCCAGTTTTTAAAGTCCCGCTCGGGATCGTACTTATGGAGGTTTTGAAAGCACTGGACGAAGATCTCTTGGGCCGCATCCCGGGCTTCCTCCCGCCCGCCCAGGACGCTCCAAGCGATGGCTATGACCTCGGGCTGATATTTCCGGACGATATCGGCAAACGCGTCCGTGTCCCCGCCAAGACAGCGGGCGAGAATCTCCTGGTCGGTCATCGACTCGAATCCATCCTCTATTAATACGAGCCGGCGGTCCCATTCGTTAACCTGCATTATTCACAAGTCGAGATGGCTGCGGATGCAAGGCGCGGAGGGTGATGCGGTAGGATTTTAACAAAGCAGACTGCCGAAACGCCCCGGAGGACTCTTTGTCATGCTCCGAATCGCGACTGAAGCATATTTATGGCCACGCCCATCGCGGCCATCGCCCGCCGGTTCGCTTTTTCCCACTCCTCCTCCGTCATCCGCAATAGATAATGGTCGCGTATCAGCTGCGTTCAGGAGACCGGAGGTTTACGCTCAAAGACGATGTCCTTGACCGCCGGTTCGAGGGCGGCCGAGACGGCCGTCACCCGACCGCGGGCATCGGTCCTGAATGTCAGCTTCTCGTCGGCGAGGTCCGTCGCCGTCGTCCGAAAGGTTTCATCGTGCCAGTGGGCGAGCGGCGTGACAAAGCCCTTGTAAGAGAGCTCAAGTCCGCCGTCCTTAACGGTCACGACCATGAGTCCGTAAGCAGGATGCAAGTAGTCCCCGGCGTAATCCTCGGGCTTATGGGCCGGACGCGTGCCTTCGATTGGTTTGTCGGAGGGACGCGCCGGCCGGGGCGCGTTGATTCGGTCCGCTGTACGCTTATTCCAATCAATGGGCGGCAAGCCCAGGGCCAGATCCGAGAGCCCGTTGGCCAGAATATCGTTCGCCGGGGAACTGGCATTGATGAGGACGATCAATCCCAGTCCAGCGTGGGGAAAGAGGAAGACGCTGGAATTGAAATCGAGCGTCGATCCGCCGTGGAAAACGCTCCAATGCCCGCGGTAAACGGACGTCATCCAGCCCAATCCGTACGAGGGCGACACGGCCTCGCGGGTCTCCGCCGGATTTGCCGGTATGGGAATCTGGGGGGTGTGCAGCGGGAGGAGAACCCTGGCCGGGAGGACCGGAGCCGCTCCTTCACGATAAGCCCCGAGGTTGGCCGCAATCCAAGCGCACATGTCCTCGGCCGTCGTATTGACGGAGCCAGAAGCGCGCGCGCCGTACATCAGATTATCCTCCGGCCCAGGGAGAGGCTGGGCCATGAACGCCTCCTTCTCCCAGCGATACGACAAGGCGTATTCGCCGCCCGCTTGGTATTCGGGGATGGTGCAAGCGCTGGCGGTCATGCCGAGGGGTTTAAAGATGCGCTCCCGGACGAAGGCATCCCACGGCTTCCCCGAAATTTTTTCGACCAGCCGGCCGAGGGTGATAAACATGAGATTATTGTACTGGAAGGCGGCTCGCAGCTCGCGACTCGGTTCCAGGAAGCGGAGAGATCCGACCATCTCCTCCAGGGTCATGGGGGAATTCATCCAGACAAAATCGTGGCGCGGCAGGCCGGTCCGGTGGGCGGCCAGGTCGCGGACAGTCGCGTGGGCTGAGGCATATTCGTCCTGGAGCCGGAACTCCGGCAAGTAAGAGGCGACGGGCGCATCCCAATCGAGCTTTTTCTCCGCGGCCAGAAGGCCCAGGGCCGTCGTGACGAACGCCTTGGTCGTGGAGCCGAGGATGAATCTCGTCTTGGGCGTGACCGGAAGGTTTTTTGCCGCATCGCGTCGGCCGAAGCCTTCGAGGAAGGCGATCCGGCCGTCCTTGACGATTCCGACTGCCGCGCCCGCAACGTGCCATTGCTCGATCGTCGTTTCGACGAACGTTCGAATCTTCGCGATCGTTTCCCGGGAGAATCCGGGATTCTGAGGCGCCGGCGCCTGGCCAAACGAGAAAGACGCCGCGGCCAGGGCGAGAAGGACCGCGCCGGCCCGTAGTCGACTGGCTTTGATCATCGGTCGCCTCCTGAGCAAAAATCCATACTTTCCCTTTGGCGATAATCGCCGCTCCCCAGTTCCCGCGCCGACAGAACCTGGTTCATCTGACGATTGAATCAGGCGATGATTCCGGCCTCCGCCTCGGGTCCGTTGGGCGACAGGCCGCTTCAAGATTATATTTTAGCGGATCGCCTGGACGAAGTCTCGGGCGAGTTCCTCCGGATCAACCCTATTGAGGGATGGATTCACAATCATCCGGAAGAAAGCCGGCGGATCGCCTTCCTGACGAGGCAGGATGACGCCGCTGGCTTTGAGACGGGCGGCGAACGCCGGGGCTTCGCCCCGCTTCAGAATCAGCTTGAACGCGCTCGTCCCGTTCGGCACGCGCTCGACCGCGAATCCTGTTTCTGCCTGGAGTGCGGCCTGGAACCGCAACGCCCGGCCCCACGCTTGAGCATAGGCATCCGGGTATCCGTCGATATACTTGCCGGCGACCGCCAGGACCGGCCAGGCTTGCGGGAGGCTGCCGCCGAACATCCGCCGCATATGAAAGAGCCCTTCGATCGTTTTCGCGCCGCCCGCCAGGATGGCGCCCGAAGCCGCATTGAAGCATTTCCAGAGCGAAATATAGACGGTATCGAAAAGTCCGGCGATCTCTTTGACACTGCGGCCCGTATGGTAAGGGACATTGAATAGACGAGCTCCGTCTAAATGCAGCCGGATCCCCTTTTCCCTGGCGAATGCGCAGACGGCCTTCATGGCCTCGAAATCGAAGACCTGATGGGATAGACGCCGAACCGGCGATTCGATCATAATCACGCCGATCCGGCTCTCCACGCGCCCCCCTGCCGTTCGGGCCAGCCAGGGGGCAACATCGTCGACCGTAAACGTGCTGCGGCCGGCGGCCAGCGGGATCAGGGTCAGGCCGCTCAGAAGGGTTGCGCAGTCGCCGCAGTCGTTGAAGAGGTGGCTTTCGGCTTGAACAAGCACCCGCCGGTCAAACCCAGCCAGTTTGCGGACGGCAAGATGATTTGCCAGCGTTCCCGTCGGGACGAAGAGCGCCCGCTCCTTTCCCAGGACCGCGGCAAACCGCTTTTCCAATTCGGTCACCGTTCCGCCGAGAGAATAATAATCGGCTTCGATCGTCTTCCCTTCCGCCAGGGCTGCGAGCTCCGCTGCGTATTCCCACGGCGTCAAGCCGATGCCGTCGAGGCTGAAGTCAACTGTCGGGCGACCGGCCTGATTCGGATTCCTCAGGGAGGACAATGAACCATCGTCGGAGCCGGCTGCGGACGGTCGGCGCTCGGAAAAGACGGCGGGAGCCGACAATCCGGCCGATGCCGCCGCGCCCGCGATCGAAAGGAAACGCCGTCGTTTCATAGCCTTACCCTCCTTAAGGATGAGCGATGACCGAATCACCGTGACGGAGGCTTAGTGTATCATGGCATCCCCTATCCCGCGAAGGCAAAACCAGTTAACCAGGTTCGAGCGCGGCGCAAATAATATTTTTATTGATTCGTCAACCTTTTCGTTTTGCCGGCGTATATACTTAATGTTAT
>Ga0105099_10002283_pt1 | contig 11460 bp, 11 predicted proteins | sample PPLLak3cmMay2015_2_FD_79138 | JGI IMG/M metagenome (GOLD analysis project Ga0105099, IMG submission 79138) | Freshwater sediment microbial communities from Prairie Pothole Lake near Jamestown, North Dakota, USA - PPLs Lake P8 Core (1) Depth... | ecosystem: Environmental > Aquatic > Freshwater >...
CGGTCGTTCCGACTACGTGAACCAGGTCAACAACGTGCTGTGCTTCCCCTTCATCTTCCGTGGAGCGCTCGACGTTGGCGCGACGCGCATCACCGAAGAAATGAAGATGGCCAGCGTGCGCGCCATCGCTGAACTGGCCGAAGCCGAGGTGACCGATGAGGTGGCCATGGCCTACCCCGGCCACGATCTGTCCTTCGGCCCGGAATACCTGATCCCCAAGCCCTTCGACCCGCGCCTGATCGTCAAGATTGCCCCGGCTGTCGCCAAGGCTGCCATCGATTCCGGCGTCGCCACCCGGCCGATCACCGACTGGGATGCCTATCGCGCCAAGCTGTCCGAATTCGTCTATCACACCGGCGTCGGCATGCGCGCCATCTTCCAGGCCGCGCGTCAGGCCAAGGGCAAGCGCATCATTTTCGCCGAAGGCGAAGACGAGCGCGTGCTGCGCGCCGCCCAGATCGTCATCGAGGAGAAATTCGCCCGCCCAATTCTGATCGGCCGCCCGCCGGTCATCGAGCATCGCCTTGAAAAGGCCAACCTGCGCATCAGGCCGGGCGTCGATTTCGACATCGTCAATCCGGAGTCCGACGAGCGCTATCGCGAATGCTGGACGGCTTATCACAAGCTGATGGTCCGTCGCGGCGTCACGCCGGCGATCGCCAAGGAAGCCTTGCGCCGCAAGCCGACGCTGATCGGCGCGATGTTGCTCAAGCTCGGCTACGCGGATGGCCTGCTGTGCGGCATGACCGGCCAGTACAGCCGCCACCTGGGGGTCATCAACGAGGTCATCGGCAAGCGGCAGGGCACCAATACGCTGGCCGCGATGAATTACCTGATGCTGCCCGGGCGTTCGCTGTTCATCTGCGATACGCATATCAACGAAAACCCGACGGCCGAGGAAATCGCCGAAATGACGCTGATGGCCGCCGAGCAGGTCAAGCGCTTCGGCATCCATCCGAAGGTCGCGTTGCTTTCGCACTCGAATTTCGGTTCCGGATCTTCCGAATCGGCGCGCAAGATGAGTCGCGCTGCCGCCCTGCTGCCCGCCATTTCGTCCGGCGAACTGGAAATCGACGGCGAAATGCACGGCGATTCAGCGCTTTCGGAAGAGATTCGTCGCGAAGCGCACCCGGACTCACCGCTGAAAGGCGAGGCCAACCTGCTGGTCATGCCCAATATCGACGCCGCCAACATCTCCTACAACCTGCTGAAGTTGACCAGCGGCGAAGGGGTAACCATCGGCCCCATCCTGCTCGGTGCGGCGCTTCCGGTGCACGTGCTGACGGCGACGGCCACCGTGCGCCGTCTGGTCAACATGACCGCGCTGGCGGTGGTGGAATCGATGGAGCGCTGAGTTTCGCGCAATGAAAGGGCGCGGGAGCACAAGCTCGCCGCGCCCTTTTTCATTTTTGGCCGATTTTTGCGGTTGACCGCGGAAGTGCGGCCAACCGGTGTTTTATTCTGCCAATCCGGCGAGAATCTTGCCGTGAATGCCGCCAAAGCCGCCGTTGCTCATGACCAGGATGTGGTCTCCCGGCTGCGCGGCGATGACGATCTGGTCTACCAGTCGGGCCAGGTCTTCCTCGACGATGGCGCGCTCGCCCATCGGCGCCAGCGCCTCGCGGGGGTTCCAACCTAAATTGCCGGCGTAGCAGAAAGCAAGATCGACTTCGCGCAGGCTGTCAGGCAACTGCGCTTTCATGGTGCCCAGCTTCATGGTATTCGAGCGCGGCTCCAGTACGGCCAGGATGCGGGCTTTGCCGACCTTGCGGCGCAGGCCGGCGACGGTCGTCGTGATGGCCGTAGGATGGTGCGCGAAATCGTCGTAAACCGTGACGCCGCAAACTTCGCCGCGCACTTCCATGCGCCGTTTGACATTGACGAAGCGCGACAGCGCGTCCAGCCCCTGCTCAAGCGGCACGCCGACATGGCGGGCGGCGAGCAGTGCGGCACCGGCGTTGGCCCGGTTGTGGTCGCCGGAGAGTCCCCAGGCCGAGCGCCGAACCTTGCCATCGGGCAAATGCAAGACCAATTCGCCGCGGGCATCGTCGCCGGTTACACGATAGCCGGCCGGATCGTTGAAACGCTCGACCGGCGTCCAGCAACCGCGCTGCAACACGCGCTCCAGGCTGGCCTCGGCAGCATTGGAAACGATCAGCCCGGACTGTGGCAGGGTGCGAATGAGATGGTGGAATTGCGTCTCGATGGCTGCAAGATCGCTGAAAATGTCAGCATGATCGAATTCAAGGTTATTCAGGATCACGGTCCGCGGCCGGTAATGAACGAATTTCGAGCGCTTGTCGCAGAACGCGGTGTCGTATTCGTCAGCCTCGATGACGAAGAACGGCGTGGCGCCGAGGCTGGCGGAGACCCCGAAGTTGATCGGTACGCCACCGATCAGGAAACCGGGCTGGAGGCCGGCATCTTCAAGGATCCAGGCGAGCATCGAGGCGGTGGTGGTCTTGCCGTGCGTGCCGGCGACGCCGAGCACCCAGCGTCCCTGCAATACGTGTTCGGCCAGCCATTGCGGCCCGGAGACATAAGGTAGACCCTGGTCGAGAATCGCCTCGAGCAGCGGATTGCCACGAGAAATAGCGTTGCCGACGACAAAAATATCAGGTTTCAGGGCCAGCTGGCCGGTTTCGAAGCCTTCGATCAGCTCGACCCCGGCACCGCGCAACTGGTCGCTCATCGGCGGATAGACGTTGGCGTCGCAGCCAGTCACCTTGTGGCCGGAAGCCACCGCCAGTTGCGCGACGCCGCCCATGAAAGTGCCGCAGATACCCAGAATGTGAATGTGCATGTTACCGAGACCCGTTAGAATGGGGGCGATTCTACCCTGATCCATTTGCCCAATGCCCCGTCCTGAACGGCCACGAACCAGTGCCAGCACCCGGGCCAGCATCGCCGCCGCGGCGGCGCGCCTGATGGCGGAGGACGGCATTGTCGATTTTCACCAGGCCAAGCGCAAGGCGGCCCGTCAGCTGGGTCTGCCCGAACACACGGCCTATCCCGACAATGCCGAGGTCGAGGCGGAGTTGCGCGTCTATCGCGGTCTTTATCAGGAAGAAGGGCATCCGGAACTGATCCTCGCATTGCGCCAGACCGCGCTCGGCTTGCTCGAACTGCTTGCCGACTATTCGCCCTATCTCGCCGGTTCGGTCCTCGACGGCTCGGCCGGCGAGCACTCGCACATCGACATTCTGCTGTTCGCCGACAGCGCCAAGGAAGTCGAAATCTTTCTGCTCAATCGCGGGGTCGTTTTCGAACACGCCGAGCCGCGCAACGAGCGCGCGGAAGCGGTTCTGGTCATGGAAACCGATACGGCGGATGCCAATCTGGTCATCTATCCCCCGCAGCTGGAGCGGGTGGTCATGAAGCATCGCGATGGCCGGCCGCGGGAGCGCATCCGCGCCGAAGGTCTGCGTGCCCTCATTCTGGAATAGGCTGGACAAGTTGCAGCGATTTGCGGCAAACTTGCAGCCATGAAGAAGCAAAAAGCCGCTTCCAAGCCAGTCGACAAACCGCGGATTCTGGTAATTCACGGGCCGAATCTCAACCTGCTTGGCACCCGCGAGCCAGAACACTACGGACAAGTGACACTGGCCGACATCAACCTGGCGCTGGCACGCATGGCCGAAGGCGTCGGTGTCGACCTCGAGTCCTTCCAGAGCAACCACGAAGGCGCTCTGGTCGAGCGCATCCATGCCGCCCGCGAGCAAGGGGTGCGGGCCATCATCATCAATCCCGCGGCCTACACGCATACCAGCGTGGCATTGCGCGATGCGCTGGCCGCGGTAAGCATTCCCTTCGTCGAGGTGCATCTCTCGAACGTGCATGCCCGGGAGCCGTTCCGGCACCATTCCTATTTTTCCGACCTCGCCGTCGGGGTCATCAGCGGCCTGGGTCATCAGGGCTATTTGCTGGCCCTCGAATACCTGCTCAACAAACTCAATATCGAATAGACCGGCGGATGCCGGCACTTGCCTCGGACCGACGCAAGACAGAAAGGGGATTTCATGGATCTGCGTAAACTAAAGAAACTTATCGACCTCGTTCAGGAATCCGGCATTTCCGAACTTGAAGTGTCCGAAGGCGAGGAGCGGGTGCGCATTGCCAAACATTACGGTGCGGCGGTTGCGGCCCCGGTGCACTATGCCGTTCCGGCGGTGGCGCCGGTTGCGCCGCTGGCCGGCGGGTCGTCGGTAAATCTCGACGAGGATGACGATCTGCCGGAAGGCCACGTCGTCAAATCGCCGATGGTCGGCACCTTCTATCGTTCGTCGGCGCCCGGTGCCGAAGCCTTTGTCCAGATCGGCCAGGCAGTCAAGGAGGGTGAGACGCTGTGCATCATCGAGGCCATGAAACTCCTGAACGAAATCGAATCCGATGCCTCCGGCGTGATCAAGGCCATTCTGCTGGATAACGGCGAGCCGGTCGAATTCGGCGAACCGCTTTTCGTAATCGGCTGATCACGGTATGTTCGGGAAAATCCTTATCGCCAACCGGGGCGAAATTGCCCTGCGCGTGCAGCGCGCCTGTCGCGAACTCGGCATCAAGACGGTCGTCGTGCACTCGGAGGCCGACCGCGAAGCCAAGTATGTCAAACTGGCCGACGAATCGGTCTGTATTGGTCCGGCGCAGTCGGCCTTGAGTTACCTGAACATTCCCGCCATCATTTCGGCGGCCGAAGTGACCGACTCCGAAGCGATCCATCCCGGCTACGGCTTTCTCTCCGAAAACGCCGACTTCGCCGAGCGCGTAGAAACCTCCGGCTTCGTTTTCATCGGCCCGCGCGCCGAAACCATCCGCCTGATGGGCGACAAGGTGTCGGCCAAGGCTGCGATGAAGGAGGCCGGTGTGCCCTGCGTCCCCGGTTCCGAGGGCGCCTTGCCGGAAGACCCGAAGGAAGTAGTGCGCATGGCGCGTGCCACCGGTTACCCGGTAATCATCAAGGCCGCCGGCGGTGGCGGCGGTCGCGGCATGCGCGTGGTCCATACCGAGGCGGCGCTGGTCAATGCCGTGACACTGACCCGCCAGGAAGCCGGAAGCTTCTTCGGCAACCCGGCGGTGTACATGGAAAAATACCTGGAAAATCCGCGCCACGTGGAAATCCAGGTGCTGGCCGACGAACACAAGAACGCCATTTACCTCGGCGAGCGCGACTGCTCGATGCAGCGTCGCCACCAGAAGGTGATCGAGGAAGCGCCGGCGCCGCATATTCCCGCCAGGCTGATCAACCGCGTTGGCGAACGTTGCGCCGAAGCCTGCCGCAAGATTGGTTATCGCGGCGCGGGAACCTTCGAGTTTTTGTACGAAAATGGCGAATTCTTCTTCATTGAGATGAATACCCGGGTTCAGGTAGAGCACCCGGTTACCGAGGTAATTACCGGCGTCGATATCGTTCAGGAGCAGATTCGAGTCGCTTTCGGCGAAAAGCTGCGCTATCGCCAGAAGGATATCTCGTTGCGCGGCCACGCCATCGAATGTCGCATTAACGCCGAAGATCCCTACACGTTCGTGCCATCTCCCGGGAAAATTTCTTTCTATCACCCGCCGGGCGGACCGGGAATCCGGGTCGACTCGCATATCTATCAAGGTTATACCGTCCCCCCGCATTACGATTCGATGGTCGCCAAGGTCATCGCCTATGGCGATACCCGGGAGCAGGCGATTCGCCGCATGCGCATCGCGCTGTCCGAGATGAGCATCGAGGGCATCAAGACCAACATCCCCCTGCACCAGGAACTCATGCAAGATGCGCGTTTCGTCGAGGGGGGCACCAGCATTCATTATCTTGAACAGAAGCTCGCCGAAAAGGGCGAAGTCAAAAAGTAGGCGATGGGCTGGCAAAGCGTCAGTTTTCTGACCGACGCATCGCACGCGGAGTCGATGTGCGATGCGCTTCTGACCGCGGGGGCGCTGGCCGCCAGTATTGAAGACGCCGATGCCGGCACGCCGGATGAACAACCGCAGTTCGGCGAACCGGGTTCGGTCAACTCGCCGGGATGGATTCATTCTCGCGTCGTCGCCCTGCTTGAGCAGGATGCCGATGTGCCGGCCATGCTTGCCGTGTCGAGCGCCGCTATTGGTCTTCGCGGCGTTCCGGAATGGTCGGTCGAGCCGGTCGCCGAGCAGAACTGGGTGCAATTGACCCAGTCGCAGTTCGATCCGATCCGTGTATCGCAGCGCTTGTGGATCGTGCCGTCATGGCACGAAGCGCCCGACCCGGCCGCGGTCAACCTCGTTCTGGACCCCGGTATGGCCTTCGGTACCGGCTCGCATCCAACGACCCGTCTTTGCCTCGAATGGCTGGAGCGCAATGTTGCCGAAGGATGTTCGGTGCTCGATTATGGCTGTGGTTCGGGGATTCTGGCCATTGCGGCCGCCCGTCTGGGCGCCGGGCGGGTTGCGGGGGTCGACATCGATCCGCAGGCAGTCGCCGCGGCGCGGGCCAATGCCGAGCGCAACGGGGTGAATGCAAGGTTTGCCGATTCGACCGTGCCGGTTGCCGGCGAGTACGATCTGGTCGTCGCCAATATCCTGTCGAATCCGCTTCGGGTACTGGCCCCGGCCATCTGCGCACATGTTCGCGCCGGCGGTCGTCTGGCGCTGTCCGGCATCCTGCGCGAACAGGCTGACGAAATCATCGCGATCTATGCGCAATGGCTGCCCCTGAAGGTTGCGGACGCTCGTGAGGACTGGGTGTGCCTGGCCGGAACCAGACCCTGATGCGGACGCGCTGCCCGGCTTGCAGCACGGTCTTCCGTGTAACCTCGGATCAGTTGCGCGCCAAGGCGGGCAAGGTTCGTTGCGGGTATTGCCAGGCGGTTTTCAACGCCTTCGATGAACTGATCGACGAAACTCAGCCGGTAGCGGTGATGCAGCCGCCGGCTGAAGAACCGGCCAAGCTTGAAGCGGCTGCCGTCGAATACGTAGCCGACGAGCAAACTGACGCCATCGAGGCTGCGGCGCTTGACGAAGTGGTATCGATCCCCGAGCCGGAGACCGAGACCGACACGGTGGCAGTGGAAGCCTTACCGGACGACGAAACCGAAATCGGGCTGGCCGGCGAGGACGAGACTGTTCAGGACGACTACCGGGATGCAGCGCCGGAGTCAGCCGATTCCGAGGCGGACGAGCTGCGAGAAATTGCCCCATCCGGGACGTTGACCGCAGCAGACCGCGAGCCGGCAGTTCCGGTTGCCGACGAAACTCCGGAAGAGGCGACACAGGGGGCGCGGGAGGCGGGCCTGGTAGCGGCACGGGAGTTGGCAGAGACCCCGGCATTCGATCGCTGGGCGGCAGGCGCCTTGTCCGGCGGGAATTCCAGTGGATTCGAGACTGACGACGGTCGGCGCACGAACTGGGTGTTCGTCGTTGCTGCGTTGGTGCTGGCGGCCATTCTTTCGGCTCAGCTCGCGTATCATTTCCGCAGCGAACTGGTCGGCTTCATCCCTGCTGCGGCGGGAGTTTTCGAGGCGCTCGACGTCCAGGTTCCGCCGCCGGCACGGAGCGATCTGGTCAGCATCGAGGCATCGGACCTGCAAGTGGACAACGCCCGTGGCCTGTTCGTTCTCAACGCCCTGCTGCACAATCGGGCTGACTACGCGCAGGCCATGCCCGCGCTGGAGCTGACGCTGATCGATGCGGCCGATAAGCCGGTCGCGCGGCGCGTCATGAAGGCCGCGGAATATCTGCCGCCGGGGAGCAACCTGACTTCGTTCCCGGCCAAAGCCGAGATTCCCGTTCGCATGTGGATCGACGCCAGGGGCCTCGGTGCTTCCGGCTACCGTCTCTATATTTTCTATCCCTGATTGCCTCCGCCATGAATACATTGATCTGTGGTTCGCTTGCTTTCGACAACATCATGGTCTTTGCCGACCGTTTCAAGAATCACATCCTGCCCGAGCAGATTCACATCCTGAATGTCGCTTTTCTGGTGCCCGAAATGCGTCGGGAATACGGCGGCTGCGCCGGCAATATCGCCTACAACCTGATGCTGCTGGGCGGCGCGCCGCTGATCATGGCAACCGTCGGCGACGATGCCGGGCCCTACCTCGATCGGCTCGACAAACTCGGCCTGTCGCGCGCCCACGTGCGCCATGTGCCGGGCAGCTTCACTGCCCAGGCCTTCATCACCACCGATCTCGACGACAACCAGATCACCGCCTTTCACCCGGGCGCGATGACCTTTTCGCACCTGAACAAGGTCGAGCATGCCCGGGCGGCAACACTGGGCATCGTGGCGCCGGATGGCCGCGAAGGCATGATGCAGCATGCCCGCGATTTTGTGGCGGCCGGGATTCCATTCGTCTTCGATCCTGGTCAGGGCCTGCCGATGTTCACCGGCGACGAATTGCTCGACTTCATGGGATTGGCCGACTATGCGTGCTTCAACGACTACGAGGCGAAATTGCTGTGCGATCGCACCGGCCGCAGCCTTGAACAGCTGGCCGGCGAGGTGACGGCACTGATCGTCACGCGCGGCGGTGAAGGTTCGCAGATCTACGTGGACGGCCAACGCCATGACATTCCCTGCGTCGATGCGGATCAGGTGCTGGACCCGACCGGTTGCGGCGATGCCTACCGCTCCGGCCTGCTCTACGGGATCGCCAACGGATTCGATTGGCTGACCACGGGGCGCCTGGCCGCGGTGATGGGAGCGATCAAGATCGCCCACCGTGGCGGCCAGAGTCACCAGCCGAGCCGCGAGGAAATTGCCGAGCGCTTCCAGCGCGCATTCGGGGCGCCTCCCTGGCAGGGAACTGCTGAAACATAGCGGTCATCTTCGGGTAAAGCGCATGTAACAGTCGAGTTCCAGACTGCTTCTCCAGAAACTCATGGGGAACGAAATGGAACAACTGCAAAAGGAATCGGGCGCTCAGCGCCCTCAACGTCATCGGCTGGCAGTGGGCTTTGCCAGAACACCGGGGGAAATTCGCGATGCCCAGCGTTTGCGTTACCGGATATTCGCTGGAGAAATGGGCGCCAATCTGCCGAGCCGCACGCCGGGCATCGACCACGATATCTACGATCGGTACTGCGAGCACCTCGTGGTGCGCGATACCGGAAGCGGTGAAGTGGTCGGCAACTATCGCATTCTCTCGCCTGAGAATGCCAAACAGGTCGGCTATTACTCCGAGAATGAGTTCGATCTGACCCGCCTGCAGCATCTGCGCCCGCGATTGGTGGAAATTGGTCGTTCCTGCGTCCATCCCGACTATCGCAACGGCGCGACCATCGCGCTGCTCTGGTCCGGCCTGGCCGGCTACATGACGGAGCGCGGCTACGACTACCTGATGGGTTGCGCCTCGATCAGCATGGCCGATGGCGGGCATGCCGCCGCCAGTCTGTATAATCAGCTGTCCGGAAATCTCGGGCCCCTCGAATATCGTGTCTTTCCGCGTTGTCCGCTGCCGCTGGCGGCCTTGAAGAAGGATCAGCCGGCAGAAATGCCGCCATTGATCAAGGCGTATTTGCGAGCCGGCGCCTGGGTCTGCGGTGAACCGGCCTGGGATCCTGATTTCAATACGGCGGACCTGCCGATCCTGATGCCGATGGGCAAGGTTTCCGGCCGCTATGCCAAACATTATCTGGGGAAAACTGGCTGACCCGCTCTGCCATTCCGCTCCGTGCCTTTCGCCTTTCTCGTCTCGCTCTGGAGATGATGTGGGTCGTCCTTGTCGTGTTTTGCGTGTTTCCGGTCTGCGGCGATGCGGCACGCCTGCGAATCAAGGCCAACGCATCGCGCAGGATCGTTGATGCGCTGGGAATAAAACTCGAGGCCGATCTGAGCCATGCCGTGCCGGGCGCGCTGATCGTCGCCAACCATATTTCGTGGGTCGATATTTTCGTCATCAATGCCGCCTTGCCGTCAGCCTTCGTCGCGAAGGAAGAGGTCCGGCACTGGCCGTTGATCGGCTGGCTGGCAGAGAAAAACAATACCGTTTTCCTGCGTCGTGGCAGTCATGGTCACGCCCGCATCATCAACCGGGAGATTGCCGAAATCCTCGGCAAGGGCAATCATGTGGCGGTCTTTCCCGAGGGGACGACGACCGACGGCACGTATCTTCTGCATTTCCATGCCGCCTTGATCCAGCCGGCGCTCGCGGTTGGCCGGCCGGTCCTGCCGCTGGCGATTTCCTACTGGGAGGCAGATGGCAGTCGCAGCCTTGCGCCGGGTTACGTGGGCGATGTCTCACTGATGCAATGCACACTGGCAATTGCCGGATGCAGGAGTCTGGTCGCCCGCGTCACGACCTCCCCGGTACTCGGCCTGGCGGGCGAAGACCGCCGGCAGGTAGCCGCGGTGGCGCGGGAAGCGATCGGCGTCGGCGCCGGCCTTGCTCGGCACGGCATGGTCAGTGTTCTGTAAGCGTCAGCAAGATGTCGGCATACCAGGCGCAATTCAATCCAAGCGCCTCATCGAGTTTCAGGTCCCTGGTTCCAACATCGAGGCGTGCCGAATGAATGCCGAGGAGCATCCATGGCAGGTCTCCATGGATCCGGCCTCCTTCCGCTACGCGCATGACGACTGGGGCGCCACTGGTCCCGCGATGGGTGCGTGCATCGGTCAGGAAGTAGCCCTCGCCCTGAAAGCGCATACCGAACGACGATGCGATCACCGCGTGGCGCACGACGGGCATGTGGTGCAGCGTGTCATGGAAGCCGAGCGGGAAACCCACCACCAGCAGTGAGCTACCGACCTCGATATGATCCAGACTGCTCAGCAGGTGGTCGGGGGTAAAGGCACGGTACACCGCCGTCGCGGGAAGCGCCGGGCGTTCGATTTCAATGACCGCCACGTCGATTTCCCCGGCCGTATCGAGACCTTGTCGCCAGAGGCTTTTCCCGTTGCGGTAAAGCGGAATTGAAAAGCCGGTGGACTTGGCCATGTTGTCGCGGTCAATGTGGAGTTCCACCTCGATGCGATCCGGGAAGTGCTTGCTCGGCTTGTCGATCATCACATGCCGGCTGGTTACCAGAAACAGGCGTTCGTCGCGCTCGAAGAAAAGTCCGCTCGCATTCGTGAGTGGCCGCTGGCCATCGAAAGTGCAGATTCGCGCAGCAGCCAGAAGAATGGATTCGATCATCGGCAGGGCTTATTTGTCCAACGGGACCGATTCGCCGGCGGAACAGTCGACCTGGAATATCCGGCGATCTTCCAGGCGCAATGCGGTCAGGTGGCCGCCCCACAGGCAGCCGGAATCGAGGGCCAGCAGATTGTCGGTCACCTTCAGCCCAAGGGCCGACCAGTGACCGGTCACGAGAACGGCTTCCGCGCTCTTTCGTCCGGGCACTTCGAACCACGGCATGTAACCTTTCGGCGCCTTGAAGGTTTCTCCCTTGGCATGAAAGTCCATGACGCCGCGCTCGGTGCAGAAGCGCATGCGGGTCATGGCATTGACGATCACGCGCAGCCGCGGCCAGCCGGAAAGGTCGTCGGACCAGCAATCC
>Ga0105099_10002284_pt1 | contig 11459 bp, 8 predicted proteins | sample PPLLak3cmMay2015_2_FD_79138 | JGI IMG/M metagenome (GOLD analysis project Ga0105099, IMG submission 79138) | Freshwater sediment microbial communities from Prairie Pothole Lake near Jamestown, North Dakota, USA - PPLs Lake P8 Core (1) Depth... | ecosystem: Environmental > Aquatic > Freshwater >...
AAAGTTGATGGAACAGTGAAATCCGATCGATGAACAACAGTGGCGCCCGAAGCCGTATCAATCATGTACAGCCCCTCGTCCGTCCCCACCCAAAGATACCCCAGACGATCTTCCATGAGGGCGTTGATACGGGCCTGGTCAAGCCAGGGCAAGCGGATCTTTTCACCTATCCGTTCCCAACTTTGTGTTTCCTGGCTGAAACGGTTCAACCCCCGGGACGTCCCCGCCCATAAGACTCCCTGCCGGGTTTCAAACAGATGAAGAATTATGTTGTCACTGATGCTGCCAGCTTGCCTTGGATCATGTCGATAGACAGTGAAATCCTGGGTTTCTTCATGAAAGCGACACACCCCGCCTCCATTGGTCCCCGCCCAAACCACCCCATGACCATCTTCAAACAGGCAGAAAACCTGCTTATCTCCTAAACTTCTTGAATTCCGGGAATCATTCATGTAACGCACAAATCGTTCCGTGCCCGGGTCAAAGCGATTCAACCCGTTATAAGTCCCCACCCAGATGGCCCCACGCCGGTCTTCGAGCAGTGCCCAAATACTGTTGTTGCTCAGACTGTCAGGGTTGCCATCCTCAGGCCGGAAGATGGTAAACCCATACCCATCAAAGCGGTTTAATCCGTCTTCCGAACCAATCCAGATGTATCCTTTTTTATCCTGTATCAGACAATTCCCAGAATTTTGAGACAAACCATTAATCTGGGTCAATCGCTTGAAAGAAATATCATGTGGAATGGTGGCCAACAACGCCAGCGGCATTGACAGCACCATCAGTCCAAGAAAAATTTGGGTTCGAAACCGCCTAAGCACCATTCACGTTTTTTTTAACCCCTACACCTTAAGGATTAATCATTAAACATACCCTGAAGCTATCTGTCCACAAACAACAATATATGCTTATTTTTCAGGATGTCTATCACAATCCGTGCATCAAATCCAAGCATAGATACTACTTTCCCCAATCAGAGGCCCGAAACTCAGTTCATTGAAACAGCGTCCAAGAGTATCAGAAACCGTATCAGTGAAACAGGAGGAGAGATGATAAAGCGCTCGGGGATCTTATTTTTTCTGATAATGATTTTGGGGGTGTTCTGGCTAAACGGGGAAAAAGTGTGTGACATCGATTTTATCGGCAAATCCCCTGCTTTTTGCCTGGCCAAAGACCGACTTTTGGTATGGGGTCGTGAGGGCGTTGATATCCATGCCTATGATCGGAATTCAGGCAAATTTCTTTATCACTTTGGCCAGCAGGGAGAGGGACCGGGTGAGCTGCGTAACCTTAACAGCCTGTTTATCAAAGGAGAGGATTTGATATTACAGGGAGGAGGGAAAATGATCAAAACCTCGCTAAGCGGGGAAATGAAATATGAAAAGAAACAGTCTGGTCAGGACAGCTTTACAATAATAAAATCCCTGGATGGCGGTTTTGTGGCCTATCATCAGAATTTTTATCACTTGGGAAGGTCTAAGCCAGACCTTGGCTATCAGTTCCAATCTGTTGATGATGAATTTCAACCCCTGGCCACCTTTTATCAGGGCAGTATGGAGGGAAGGGTAAGCTTTTACCAAGGAGATAACCCCAAACGCCAAAAAAGCAATGCCTTTTCTGAAGACGTATCCATTGATGGACGTGGCCAAAAAATCGTCCTGGGGGATTCCCGCTACGGACAAGGGAATTTCACTGTTTTTGATATACACGGTAAAGAACTGAGCCGTTTCAACCTGGAATATCAGGCGATACCTGTAACAAAAGCCGATAAGGATCATTTTATTTACCTGTTAAAAAAAAATTACGGAGAAAGTAATTATCAAAAAGAGCAGCAATACACTGAATACATTTTCCCGGATTACTTTCCGGCCTTCTACTTCTTTTTGCTTGATGACCAAAATATTTATATCTTCACCTATTCTTTAAGGGAAGGGCAGCAAAAAGTGATATGCACCGATTATTCCGGCAAAATAGTTCGGGAGTGCTGGGTAGATGAATCCTTGTCAAAACGAGGCCAGTTCGAAAAAGGCTGGTATTATCATCTGGTTGAAGACCCGGAGACAGAATCGTTCTCATTGCATCGGAATAAAATATAAGAACCCCCAGTCACTCGAACCAGTTAAAAATTCAGATTAAGTAACAGGCTCACTCGGTTAATTTGTTTTTTCTCAGGAGTAAGACTTTCCAGATACTCAACCAATGGGAGAAATCAGGTGCCAGATTATCAGGCAAAAAATCTTATCCTTTCTTTTTGACCGCTGCCGGTTTTTTGACAGCCGTCTCGGTAGCAGCCACTTTTTTGGTCTTTTTCACCGGTGTCGGATCTTCTGCCACAACTTGTGCTTGTACCACGTCTATTTTTACGGCAGCTTGGGTCAAAGCAGTTAAGATTTTATCAAGTTTGACATGGATTGCTTCAAGCTCTTTCTTGAATTGTTCAACACCCGAATCTTTTCTGTGCTCGCTTTTTTCAAAGCAATTGTCGCAATAAACCGGTTTCCCTTTTCTGGGTCGAAAGGGGACCTCGCAATCATCTCCGCATTTATCGCAAACCGCCACAAACATCTCAGGTCTTTCAGCATGTCTGTCGGCAAAACCATGCTCCCGGTGACCTATGCCGGGAAATTTTCTGTCGCCAGTTCCGCTACCGGATCTTCGTGGGCCTTCACTGTTATCTTTGACGAAACAATTGCTGCAGTACACTGGCTTGCTGCCTGTGGGTTTGAACGGCACTTCACAATCTTTGCCGCAATTGTTGCAGGTGGTCTTGAACATGGAAGGTTTTGCCGAGTCTCTTCCTCCATCTCTCCGTGGGCTTTTCTCTTTGTCAAATTTATCTTTCCGTTTGTAACCTTTCATGATGATCTTCTCCGTTTACAGTTATGACTGTATTGGACCTAGTGTAGTCTATTATGAGGCAAATTGTAAGCAAAATAAAGAAGCGGGAGAAATTAGGTGCCGGGAGAAATTAGGTGCCAGACAAAAAATCTTATCACTTTCCCCAATCAGAGGCCTGAAACCCAGTCCATCAATCACCATGGGCCCATTATGGGCCCATAGAGTTTATCTGGCATATTAACGATTTTTTTGTAAGATCTCGGCCGTTTCGATGAGTCTGAGAAATTCCTGTTTATAACCATGGGGATCTTTGCCCAGGGATTCCCTGATCCGATCCAGCACCCTTTCATAAGAGGCGTTGGCCTTATATTTTGAGTCTCTCAGCAACATGCCATACTCGGCAACTGAGGAGGCGAAACGCATCATACTTGAGGCTTGAGATATGGATCGATTATTGTCTATGAGGGTTTGAGTAATCTCTTTACTCTTGTTCCCATCGGGTTTTTTATAGCGGATATGAACCGTGAGCAGTTCATCCCTGGCACCCTTTTTAACCTGGGTGGTCTGATATTTCAACGCCACTGTATCCTCTGACTCATTCTTCTCTTGGGGAACAATCTCATAGAAGGCTGTCACTGAGTGCCCAGCACCAATTTCCCCCGCATCTTTGAGGTCATCCCTGAAATCCTCCTTTTTAAGCAGACGATTTTCATAGCCAATGAGACGATAACTCTTTACTTCTGCCGGATTAAATTCAACTTGTATCTTGACATCTTTGGCAATGGTAAAAAGGGTCTTTCGCAGATCATTGGATAACACTTTTTTTGCTTCAATAAGCGAATCAATATAGGCGTAGTTGCCATTTCCCTTATCCGCCAGGATCTCCATTTTGGAGTCTTTGTAGTTGCCCATACCAAAGCCCAGGACGGTAAGAAATATTCCCTCTTCACGTTTGCCTTCAATCAGGCGTTCCATATCCGCATCACTGGAAGCCCCCACATTGAAATCACCATCTGTTGCCAGGATAATGCGGTTATTCCCATTTTTAATATAGTTTTCCCTGGCAATTTTATAGGCCAGATTAATTCCAGCCCCACCTGCGGTGGACCCGCCAGCGTTCAGCCGATTAAGAGCCGCAAAAATCTCATCGTGACGATCACCTGGTGTGGAGTCTAACACGACCCCGGCAGCCCCGGCATACACCACCATGGCCACGCGGTCCCGCTTGTTCAGATGACGAACCAATAGCTTAAAAGACTCTTTTAACAGAGGCAGCTTGTTTGCATCTTCCATAGAACCTGAAACATCTAAAAGGAATACCAAATTGGATGGAGGTAAGTCCTCATCCGCTATATCTTCTCCCTGTAGTCCGATCATAACCAGTTTGTTCTCACGGTTCCAGGGAGACTGGGCCACTTCGGTATAGACTGAAAAGGGCACCTTTCCTTTGGGCAAATCATACTCATAATCAAAGTAGTTGATCAGCTCTTCAATACGAACAGCATCTTTGGGAGGAAGCTGGTTTCGACTTAAATAGCGTCTCATATTGGCATATGAAGCAGTGTCCACGTCAATTGAGAAGGTTGAGAGGGGATTACTCAAAGCCGGGAGGAAGTCATTTTCCCGAATGGTATCGTACCCTTCGGTATTAAATTCATCGCTTTGCCTTGTGGATGGTTCTGCCAGATCAGCCTCTTCTTTTTGCTTTGCCATAAGCCTTGTTTGGTTGGACAACGGTGCAGGTGCCTCTTGATCTTGTTCAATTCCAGGTTTTATTTCTAAAGGCTTGAAAACATCACGCCCACGGGGTAAGGAATCCAGTACTTCTTTACTTACCTTTGATTTTTCTGTGCTTGATCTACGGTCAACGACACTGTTCTGAACAATTTGGTCAACTGGTACAGTTTCTTGGAGTTGTCCCTTTCCTCCTTCATTTTTTTCGGCTTCCTGTTTTTTTTCAGACTGCTTAGGGGCACTTTGAGGCTTCTCCGTTTTCTGTTCCTGAGGAGGGAGCGTTTTAGACACATCTCTTTCCCCTGTTGATTCATTTGTATTGGCACCATCGATTAGATAAGCATCATTAAGTTTACCTTCATCTGGGGTGCTCTGGACAATGGCATCCTTATTCCCGGTGTTGAACCATATTGTCAGAGCAAGTGCCCCTACAAAAAGTGTAGCTGCAATACTCCAGAGATGAGGATAACTCTTTTTTGGTTTTTTCTGTTTCGAAAACTCAGCCAGAATCTTTTCCTTCAATTCTTGTGCAAACTTCTCATCGTAGTCACTTTCTGGTTTTGCAGACAACAATTGTTCAATGGTTTTTTTCATGGATGCCTCCTGTCCCTTCAGTGAGGGATCCATTTGCATCAATTCATTCAAAAGTTGTTCGATTCGTTCGTTCATTTTTTCCTCCATACGTTCAGGGTTTAAGGATCAATAGGAGGAAGATCAGTGCCGGCATCTCTTCCTTTAACTGCTTGATCAGACGATAAAAGGCCATTTTGCAACTGCCCAGAGATTGATCCAGAAGATCTGCAATCTCCTGAAATGAGAGATCCTGCCATAAACGCATCATCAGCAGTTCTCTTTTTTCTGCAGAGAGCATCTGAATATGCTGATGCAAGCGTTCATAGCGATCACGATTCACTGCATCCATTTCCACATCCTCCCCTGTGGATAGATCCCAAATATCTTCAAGATTATCACGGGGATGGGCGGTTCTGAAATGGTCAATGACCAAATTACGGGCAATGGCAAACAGCCAACTGGAGAATGAGACCTGTGTTAATTGAAACGCGGGTAAATTTTCAACTACTTTTAAAAATACCTGGGAGGTCAGATCCTGAGCCAGATCAACATTGAGGGTCTTATAGTAGATAAAGTGATACAGCCTTTTGACATAACGGCTGTATAATTGGCTCATCGCATCCTGATTTCCCTTTTGGGCCGCTTTGACCCACTTGTTGTCTTCAAATTGAGTGCTGTTGTTTGCTGTCATTTTTCATTCTCCGCTGCATAGAACGAACCATCAAAAAAAAAGTAACATTTAAAAAAATTAACCACCAGAGGCAGTTTCAAAATCCATGTTCTGCCGGACCAGTAAGCTCCAGAGACTCAGGCTCATGAATCGAAATGGAAACTGGGATCGTTTTCTTTCTACAATACATCCATGAAAAGCAAAACTGTAGATAATCTGATCGCATCTGCCTCAGTTCAATTGATAAAAGCCCTCTTTAAATCAAGAGGGCTTTTTATCAATAAATGGTCCCGTTTTCTACCAAAGCATCAGAATCAGAGCAGACAGATTCAGTGAACAAAAGAGGTACATCGTATGGATCAGGGTGAGTTTCAGAGATCGCCTCTCGGAAAATACCAGCCCCAAAAGAGCCATGGCCACAAAACCGATGGCAACCAGACTGGCCACGGCCAGTGCCGCCCACACAGCAGTGACCCTCATCCAGGCCAGCAAAAAAGTCAGGGCCAGAACTGAAATGAATCCGGGTATTATCAGACTGAGAAAGAGTGGCCGGCGATATTCTTCACGACTGATTTCCTCATTACGCCTGTCTATTAACCTGAGCCAAACTGTCCCAAAGAGCAGAGGCGAAAACCAAAGAATTCCCAACAGGACACTGACCATAAACGCCACCATTACAGGCAACAAACCAAAGGTCACAAATGGACAACTCATCTTTTTCTCTCTTTAATCACAATGTCATAAGCCTTTTTTTTCGTCAATACCCTCCTTTTAATTCTTTATCCCAAACAGATCCCTCATGCTAGCCTTTGAAAGGCTACCATAAAGTGGGTCATTGCACTGTGTAATGTCTCCGATCTTGCCCAGATTAACGGTCTCTGCTACAGAAACATAAAATAGTGGTAGGGAAAGGAATGATTTTGAGGTACAATTTTAAAGCTGAAAACTTATTTTTAGGAAAAAGCAGTTGAAAAAAAATCAGATACAAATAGAATTGAGAATGTGCATGGGCGTTATTGCCGGGTAGTTTGCAGAACCGGCTTTTTTATCAAACCCTGATTAGTCGGATTTGGCTAGAAAAAAAGATGGAGTGAAGGAATGTATTTTTATGTTCAAAAAAGCTGCTATCACATGATATGTCATCAAAGGGATTAGAGGGTTAACAGAATGGGAAAGAAAAACAGTAAGATAAGCCGGAAGCTCATTGTTGCGGGGACAGTGTCCACAATTATTGTTGCTCTGATCATTTTTGGCATCACCCTTTGGCAGGATCGTATGGTGGAAAAGAATACTGAAACTGCCACAATGAAACAGGCTTACGACGGCCAGGAGAATATCGTGGCAGGTGTCATTGCCATGTTGGCCAGCCAAAAGGAACTTCTGGAACAGAAAGTGGCGGCTGATCTGAATGTGGCAGAAGATGTTCTGTTGCGCAGTGGGAAATTGTCTTTCACTCAGGAAAAGGTCGAATGGCAGGGAGTCAACCAATTTACAAAAGAAGCTCAGACCATTCAATTACCGAAGATGCTGGCAGGAAGCACTTGGCTTGGGCAGAACGCCGACATGTCGATCACTTCACCCATTGTGGATCGGGTTCGTGAACTGGTCGGAGGTACATGCACCATCTTTCAGCGCATGAATGAAGCCGGCGACATGCTGCGGGTAGTCACCAATGTTGAAACGATGGACAATAAACGGGCTATTGGCACCTATCTTCCGGTAAAAAATCCGGATGGGCTACCCAACCCTGTCCTGAAGCAAGTCCTTGCCGGCGCACAGTTCATCGGCAGGGCTTATGTGGTAAATCGCTGGTATGTCACCGCATACAAGCCTTTGATGGATTCCAGTGGAAACGTTGTTGGCATGATCTACGTCGGTGTACCTGAGGAGAGTGCCACCAGCTTGCGACAGGAAATCATGAAGATAAAAGTATGCGATTCCGGGTACGTTTATGTTCTGAACTCTCAGGGGCATTATATCATTTCACAGGGGGGCAAGCGTGATGGAGAAAACATCTGGGAGGCCAAAGACGCCAATGGCAACTTATTTATACAGGACATAGTCAAACAGGGAATGGCTCTGAAAAGCGGAGAATTTGCCCACTTTCGCTACCCATGGCAGAACGCCAAGGACCCTTTGCCCCGACCCAAAACCGTCGTTATCGGATATTTCGAGCCATGGCAATGGATCATTGGCGCTGGTACATGGGATGAGGAGTTCTTTGAAGGTTTGCGGACACTACAACGATCTAACAATCGAAGTCAGGATGTATTGCTGATCACCCTTGGCATTTCGCTCTTAGCCGTAGCATTGCTTTGGTTCTTTTTGTCCCGCAGCATTACCCGTCCGATCAATTCTCTGGCGGAGCGGACACAGGTTCTGGCTGAGGGGCAGGTGAACATGAACCAGCGCCTGATCATTGAAAAGAATGATGAGATCGGTGAACTGGCTGGCTGGTTCAATAAATTTCTTGATCGTCTTCAGGGAATGGTTCAAAATATCGCTGACAGTTCCAGAGCCATAGGCGACACGACCACAACCATTGCCGACCGCAGCCGAAACCTCTCTGAAAGAACAACCCAACAAGCGACAGCACTGACACAGACCACCGTTACCCTTGAAGAGTTTGCATCAGGAGTGAAAACGAATTCCGAAAACGCAGTCACAGCAGAATGTGGTCTGGCCCAGATCAACAGTGATCTGGAGGACAAAGCCCAACTCATCGGCAGTGTCAGCAGCACCATGGACGAAATTCATCGGTCCAGCAACCAGATTAGTCAAATCGTCAATGTGATCAATGACATCAGCTTCCAGACTAATTTGTTGGCCCTCAATGCTGCCGTAGAGGCCGCCCGGGCCGGAGATGCTGGCCGTGGTTTTGCTGTAGTGGCATCTGAAGTTCGTAATCTGGCTCAGAAAACAGCCGAATCATCTCACACCATAAGGGATATTGTGGCCCAAAACGTGACGTCCACGGAACGGGGCTTGTCTTTGGTTAAAGAAACGGCTCAGTTTTTTACCGAAATAAAAGAGACCCTGAATGAGATCGCCTCTTTGATTTCCCAGATCAATGCTTTATCCCATGAACAGCAAGCCGGTATCAGCCAGATCAATGTGGCAGTCAGTGAAATTGACGGCCTGGGCAATGACAACGCACAAATGTCGGGTGAATTCATCGACCTGACCAGGCAACTGAAGGAAAATACAGAAAAGCTTGATTCCCTGGTGGCATTGTTCAAGCTGGAATAGGGCATAACAATCCATCGGCACCTTTTTTTGGCAGATGGCCCTTATGGCAAATATAGCCCATGAACCTTATAAAAAAGGCCTTTCTTCTTTTACATCCGATGTCGTGTTGTTTGGTGCCTGACATAAAAGAGCTTTACAAATCTAATTGGCACTATTCTTCCGCTGATTTACTGCGAGCTCTCTTTTTATTGGGGAAGAAAAATTTGCCTGGCACCTATTATCTTCCCCACATCCCCACAAAAGCCTCGAGATATCGGTTGAAGAATAGAAATGTGACTTTGGGTTCAATATCTTATAAAATAAATTTTTCTGACTTTTGAAACGTGCAGATATTTTCGGGAGGTCTGTGTTGAAGCTTTCTTCTACTCTTGTTTTTAGCATCATCTGGCTTCAATTTGCCCCGTTCCTGATGAGTACACAGATGGAAAACGAGGCGTATAGGGTTCTTGACACCATCAGTCAAAACAAAAAGAAACAACTGATAGATTATCTGCAAATCTTACAGAAAAAAGCAGAAGCCGTTCGAAATGACAAGCTGATTCAGGAGTTCTTCAAAATTAAACAGGCATATTACCGCCTGCAAAAACAAAAGAAAGCACCTGATTCTGTCACCCAAGCAGTCACCAAGCTCAAAGAAAACCTGGAATTTTACAGCCATCAGCAATACATGGTCTTTTATGACATGCTGTTAATCGATACCAATGGGGATATTTTCTATACCATCCGTAAACAGGCGGATTACCACAAAAACATTTTTTGCTCTGAACTCGGCAACAGTCCCTTTATCCGACGCTTGAAAAACCATCACAACGCTTCTTATATCGATTTTCAAAATTATAAGATATCTGGTGAACCATCGGCATTTTTTGTTGAGCCGTTCATAGATGGGCCCAAACATCTGGGATGGTTTGTACTCCAATGCGCCATCAACAAAATAAACAGTATTTTTTCTCTGGAGGATGCATTGGGAATCACAGGAGAAACCGTGCTGGTCAATCGGGATCATTACCTTCTGACTGATTCCCGTTTCAATCCGGATTCAACAATTCTGAAGATAAAATTGTCTGAGGAAAACATTGAATCGAAATTCAGAGAAAGAAAAGGTCATAAATCTGTTACTGACTACCGGGGGGAAAAAGTTCTGAGCTCCTTTGAAGTGTTTCCTTTCTGGGGAACTGAGTGGCTGATTATTTCCAAGATTGACCGAAATGAGGTACTGACGGACTATTTCCGTAGAAACAAAACAGCCATTATTCCAGCTTTACGTAAAGCCATTGAAAGCCAGGAAGCACAACACAAACTCGATACTATCCCCACGTTCACGAAAAAAAATCTTGAAATCGATATGGATGAATATCGTCGTACTGACCACAATCACATCCTTTATACCCACGGTGTATCAAGCTGTACCGCAATCGTTGCACAGCTCCCGGGCCGCTTTGCATACCTATCGCACAACAGCCCATATGACCGGATTTACAATGAAACCAAAACCGATTTACTGGGTCGAATACTAAAACAGATTACCCATTACGAAGTCACACCGTTTGAAAAAGGCGAAATTGAATTCATCATTATCGCACCTCACACCAAAAGTCTGGAGAGTATCATTGATGTACTCATTGACAATGGAATTCTACTCTCGCAGATCAAATTCATGTGCCAAACAAAAGCCGAGTACGCCAACGTTTATTTTGATCCTCAGTCCAGTGAAGCCTTCATTCAATGGAAAATAAAAAATAGCAAATCACCCTTTCTTCTGGAAAAAAGTAAAAACACATCTTCTCTGACAGCTCTGACAGAAAAAGTGATTGCCACACTTAAAAGACCTGGCCGTGCATAAAGAATGCAATATTTGACATTTCCTGATCAGTTGCCTAGAATTTTTCTGGCAGCCAATGCGGCGCCGACAACCCTTTAAAAAGGGTAAATAACCATATGGTACGGAGGCAATAAATGAAAAGATTATTCCTTATTGGCTGCCTGCTGCTACTCATTGGACTAATGAGTGCATGTCTGGCCGGACCCAACCGACTTGAACAGGTCCCGGATAACGAAGGTGAAGTGGCCGGTTTCTTAATGGGCCTCTGGCACGGCCTGCTGTCCCCCATCTCCTTTATTATCTCAGTATTTAGTCGCAACATCCGTTTTTATGAAGTCCACAACAACGGCCTGTGGTACAACTTCGGATTCGTCCTCGGTGCCGGACTCTTTTTCAGCGGCGGCATTCTGGGGTCAAAGAAGAAAAAGAAATAGCCCAAGCGCAAGGGGGACACCCCTGACCGGCCCTGTCCTGTCGTTGAACCGACAACTCAGTCCACAATCACTTATATGCAAGTTCGATGTACAAACTTCCTGAGCTTAACGGTTTACCAATTTGGCGAGATCTTGTGGA
>Ga0105099_10002285_pt1 | contig 11457 bp, 9 predicted proteins | sample PPLLak3cmMay2015_2_FD_79138 | JGI IMG/M metagenome (GOLD analysis project Ga0105099, IMG submission 79138) | Freshwater sediment microbial communities from Prairie Pothole Lake near Jamestown, North Dakota, USA - PPLs Lake P8 Core (1) Depth... | ecosystem: Environmental > Aquatic > Freshwater >...
GTTAGGCAAAATTCGAAATTCGAAATTCGATGTTCTATGTTCGAATATAAAACCGGATTCAAAGGAAGAAGAGAAATGTCAAAAAGAAAATTTAATGTAGCTGTAGCAGGGGCGACGGGGGCTGTGGGGAACCAGATGATAGAATGCCTTGAAGAGAGGAATTTTCCCGTCAAATCCATTAAATTTCTGGCCTCGAGCCGTTCAGCCGGACGAACTCTCCGGTTCAGAGGCGATTCCGTTCCCGTGGAAGAGATGACCCGGAAATCATTCAAGGGGGTTGACATCGCCCTGTTTTCAGCCGGAGGAGGCACGAGTCTCGAGTTTTCGCCGGTTGCGGCAAAAGCCGGATGCGTGGTTATCGACAATTCCAGCGCATGGCGTATGGATCCGGATGTTCCTCTTGTTGTTCCGGAGGTGAATCCCCATGCCGTGGCCGATTATAAAAAAAAAGGGATTATTGCAAACCCGAACTGTTCAACAATTCAAATGGTGGTTGCTTTGAATCCTATCCATAGAAAGTGCGGAATAAAGCGAATTGTTGTTTCGACATATCAGGCGGTTTCGGGTACGGGGAAAAAGGCTATTCATGAGCTTTATGACCAGACAAGAGCAATGATAAATTTTCTTGATTATAAGAAGAATGTCTATCCCCACAGAATAGCGTTCAATTGTATTCCTCATATAGATGTTTTCCTTGATAACGGCTATACCAAGGAAGAGATGAAGATGGTGAATGAGACAAGAAAGATAATGGAAGATGACAGTATCGGAGTAACAGCGACAACAGTGAGGGTCCCGGTCTTTTTCAGCCATTCCGAGTCGGTGAATATCGAAACTGAAAAACACATCTCCGCTGACAAGGTCAGAGCCCTGCTTAAAAAAGCTCCGGGTATCAAGGTGGTCGATGATGTAGGTAACAAAATTTACCCCCTTCCCATCGATGCCGCAGGGCAGGATCTGACTTTGGTCGGCCGCATACGCCAGGATGAATCAATCCCGAACGGCATTAACATGTGGATTGTTGCGGATAATATCCGTAAGGGGGCGGCCACGAACGCGGTTCAGATCGCGGAAATTCTGGCAGAGAAATATTTGTGAGAAGAAGAGTGTCAAAGGGTCAAAGGCACAGAGTCGTTATAATCCGAACATCGTACATCGTACATCGCGCTTCGCTTTTCGATATTCGATGTATTTATTTTATGGAGAGTGAAGTTGGAACGAATTCCTATTACAAAAGAAGGTTATGAAGCTCTTAAAAAAGAGCTTGAATATTTAAAGAAAGTTGAAAGGCCGGCGAATATAAAGGCGATTGAGGAAGCACGGGCCCATGGCGATCTGTCTGAAAATGCCGAGTTTGCGGCTGCCAAGGACCGTCAGGCATATTTGCAATGCCGCATCGGCGAGCTCATGTATAAACTTGGTAATGCCGACGTAATTGATCCGGATTCCCTGGCAAAAGATCGGGCCGTATTCGGGTGCAAGATAGTTCTTGAAAACATAGATACTGGTGAAAGCATGGAATACCAGCTTGTGGGGCCTGATGAATCGGATATTGAAAAAGGCCGTATATCGGTATCATCGCCCCTGGGGATGGCAATTATAGGAAAAAAATCGGGTGAAGAAATTGTGTTGCAGGCCCCGGGCGGAAAAAGGTATTATGAGCTTGTTGAAATATTATGAATTTTAATCAAGCCGAAAAGGCGTGACGGAGGTTATATTGTGGCAAGAATAACAGTCGAAGATTGCATGAAGAGGGTGAAGAACCGTTTTTTACTTGTTAACATGGTTGCAAAAAGGGTGCGCCAGATCCGTGAGGGATCGGAATATCTTGTGAGTGCGCCCAAGAATGAAGATATTGTCGTAGCTCTGAGGGAAATTGCGGCCGGAAAGGTTAAGCTGCAGGAACAAAAGCCAAAGGAATAATCAACAACATTTACGAAATCATCAACAGTAAAAGATACAGGATTCTGAACAGGGCTGTTGGAAAAGCCTTACACAGATATGAGATGATATCCGACGGAGATCGGATAGTTGTCGGGCTGTCGGGGGGAAAAGACAGCCTGACGCTTTTGTGGCTTCTTGCGGAACGCCGGGTTCGTGTCACGGTTAAATACGAGCTTTTTCCTGTTTATATTGATCCCGGATTCGAGGGCGGATTTTCGGAGGAGATTGAAGCTTCTTGCAGGCAGGCAGGATTCTCTTTAAGAATTGAGAAAACTGATTATGGAATTCTTGGCCACAGCTCAGTCAATCGTGAGAATCCATGCTTCCTGTGCGCAAGATTGCGCAGGAAAAGGCTTTTTAAAATCGCAGAAGAACTCGGATGCACAAAGCTTGCTCTTGGCCATAATCAGGATGATATTATCGAGACCCTGTTTCTGAACATGTGCTGCGCAGGGCAGATAAGCACCATGTCCCCATGCCAGCCCTTTTTTGACGGCAAACTGCATATTATAAGACCGCTTGCCTTTGCAGGCGAGGATATCATAAGGCATTTTGCGGCAGAAAACGGATTCCCTGAATTTGCAAACCCGTGCCCGTCAGCAAAAGTTTCTAAAAGGCATGAGGTTAAGGCTCTTTTGAAGCAGCTTTATATGAGCAACAAAAACGCAAGAGGAAACATCTTCAGGGCCTTGAGCCATGTGAAGACTGAGTACATGTTGAAGTGAAGCGTGGATCGCAGATCTAAAATAATTGCCACGAAGCCACAACGACACAAAAAACAGACTTAGCGACTTCGTGTTCTGATGGCGGCATAACGAAAGATGAACGCCGAACAGCGATGTACGATGTACGAACCACAGAACTAAGGCCGGAGAAAATAAGAGTGGAAATGAAAGATATCCAGAGCCAGAGAGATTACAGAAAAATACCGATCAACAAGGTCGGCATAAAAAATATTCATTATCCGATAACGGTTCTTGACCGCAGCAAAAGCGTTCAGAATACTGTAGCAACGATCAACATGTATGTTGATCTGCCCCATAAATACAAGGGGACGCATATGAGCCGTTTCGTTGAGCTGCTTCACCTTTTTCGCCCTGAAGTGTCATTGAAAAACATAGCGGCTATTTTAAACCGTATGAAGGATCATCTGAATGCCGAGTCTGCCCATATCGAGGTGGCTTTCCCTTATTTTATAGAGAAAAAAGCGCCTGTGAGCAATGCTCCTGGGCTTATGGATTATACTTGCAGGATTGTCGGTTCAAACGATCCATCCGGTAAAATCGATATTATATCGGAGGTGATTGTCCCGATTTCATCCGTGTGCCCCTGCTCAAAAGAGATAAGCGATAAAGGGGCGCATAATCAGCGGGGGGAGGTCAGGCTCTCGACCAGGTTTAAAAAATTCATATGGATGGAAGACATGATAGAGCTTGTTGAGAATTCGGCTTCCTGCGATGTCTATTCGGTTTTAAAAAGGGTTGATGAAAAGTGGGTGACTGAGAAGGCTTTTTCAAACCCGAAATTTGTTGAAGATATTGTGCGCGATATAGCCGAAAAGCTTAAAAAGGATGACAATATCACATGGTTTTCGGTAAGCGCCGAGAATTTCGAATCGATCCACAATCATAACGCCTATGCCCACATCACCGGTTCCTGAATCATCGTTTGTAACCAGCCTTTCCCGCAAGGATAATTTATTTGCGGATTTACACGGTCTACTGCTGATAGGGAGAACTGATATGGATGGAACGGTAAGAGCATTTATAAAACCTGGAATCAGAGTCTCTATTGTGCTGAAAAAAGATCAGGGCACAGGACTGTTAACCGAAGGAGTCGTAAAAGAGGTTTTGACAAATTCCCCCGGGCATCCGCATGGTATTAAGGTTCGTCTGGAAAGCGGGGCGGTTGGGAGGGTGAAACGGATTCTCTGAAATATAGGTGTTCTTAAATCTTGAAGCAGATTATTTTCGGTCAGTATCGAAGCGCCGGTCCACTTCTGAAAGATCGACGCGGATAAAACGGGGACGATATATGGAAGCATCCCGGTATAAGGCGTTGGGGTCGGAAATGTGATTCAGATTGTACGAGAGCAGAAGATGATTATCTTCAGAAAATTGGGGATGCGCAAATGGGTTATAGGCGGCTACCCGGGTATTGGTTTCGGGAGCCTGGTAGACCGTGAGCGGTCCCTGCCAGGGGCCATGGGGTTCAGCGGCCCGGTAGACGACGATGATATTTGAAAAAGCGGTACGACCATCCATGGTGAAAAGATAGAAATAACGGCCGGCCTGAATAACGCTGTATTGGGTGGAGACGCCGTCCAGAATGGATCGCGATGCGGTCGGCTGATCTGACCAGGAGGAGCCTGAAAAATAGGACCAAGGGCCGTGAATGCGGCCGGCCGGGGCTCGCGCCAGGTGGGCTTCTTTGGGATGGTTCCGGTCCGCCGTGCCGTAAATATAGACGTATGCATCCGCTTTAAGAAGGCAGACCCCGTACATGATGCCGTTTTCCGAGGGCGCGGGCTGTATGCCGGTTAATGCCAGCGACGGCAGGGAAACGCTCGCAAGGTCGTTGCCGACCCAGCGCCAGTCCCATAATCCGGACCCGGTCAGTTCAAAGCGATGCAGAAAAATACCGAGCTGGTCGCCGTCCACTATGCCGTGGCCGGGCCAGAACCATTGATCCGCCGACGAAGGCGCAAAAAACGCGGCAGGCTCCTCTCCGGCGAAGCGCAAGCGTGTTTCCATCAGGGCGCCGTTTTGCACCATCAGCGAGTTGCGGACAAAAGGGGTATCGACCGGCCGCGTGTCATCAGCCGAGACGGAGCCCAATAAAGTGTCTCCGAAGAGCCAGACTGTGCGGCCGTCCGGCAGCAAAACTGAAACGGTGCCGTCGCCGCCGGTCCATCCATCACCCCTTCGCTCGAACAGGCGGTTGAAACCGGAGGCCGGAGCCGATATCTGCTGATGCCCTGAATCAGGCACCGGAACTTGCAGGCAGCAAGCTGAGAATAAAAGTACGAGCAGGAAGCCCAGCAGTGCCGTAAAGGATCGGCAGCGGATATTTGAATTTGCTTTTAACATTATATTACAATTATAAATTTTTTAACGGATCCGGCTGCGATTCAGGAGCGGACTATGAAAGAGTAAGGAATAAAATTCAGCTTTTTACAGCCTGATATGTCGCATTAACCGGCTTCCATGTCAAGTTTTAAGAGGCACTTTTTTTATATTTTCATTGACACCAGGCAAATTCCTATCATAAATACCCCCGATACGTTGGATCGTGAACCGATCAATATGACAACCATCAACGGCGGTTCGATAGTATGAATGCAGTGATACCACGCGACCTGATCAAAAACCTTAAGCGGATCGTCGGCGAGCGCCATGTTGCCGAGTCCCGAACTGCTGCTGAACTTTACTCCTATGACGGTTCCCTGGCCAAAGGAGCTCCGGGGGCTGTAGTGTTTCCGGGCGATACAGCCGAGGCAGCCGCGGTCGTCAAAGAGGCAACCCGGGCCGGGGTGCCGTTCGTGCCGCGCGGGTTCGGCACTAACCTGTCCGGAGGCACGGTCCTGCCCAATGGCGGACTTACGATATGCCTCGCGAGGCTCAATCGCATCCTCGGAATCTTTTCCAACTGTCGCACGGCCGTGGTCCAGCCCGGAGTGACCAACCTGGAACTTCAAAACGCTTTGGCGCCGCTTGGTTTTTTCTACGCACCGGACCCTGCCAGCCAGAGGGTTGCCACCCTCGGAGGAAACGTTGGCGAAAATTCGGGGGGGCCCCGCTGTCTCAAATACGGAGTTACCACTAACCACGTGCTTGGCCTGAAAGCCATTCTTGCAGACGGACAGATCCTCTGTCTGGGTTCTGCGGCCTGTGATTCTTCCGGGTATGATCTGAGAGGATTGCTTATCGGCAGCGAGGGGACACTGGCAGTGGTGACCGAAGTCACCGTCCGTATCCTGCCCATGCCTGAAAAGGTAATCACTCAGTTGGCGGTTTACAATGACGTGGCTGCGGCGGCCAGATCTGTGGCCGGTATCATCGCCGCTGGAATCGTTCCGGCCACGCTGGAGATGATGGATGCCCGTATCATTCAGGCGGTTGAAGACAGCTATACCTGCGGCTATCCCCGCGATGCCGCAGCCGTTTTGATCATTGAAGTGGAAGGTCCTTCAGTCGGGCTGGAGGAGCAGGCCCGGAACATCCGGACGATTTGCACGGCCAACGGCTGCCGGGAAATCCGCGATGCAGCCACGGCCGCTGAACGCAACCGGCTGTGGGAGGGACGCCGCGGAGCATTCGGGGCGGTGGCCCGGCTTGCACCGAACTATTTGGTCAACGACTGCACGGTGCCGCGGACACTGCTTCCGGATGCGCTTGATCAGGTTGCCGCCATCGTGAAAGCCCACGGTTTTATTCACGGCAATGTTTTCCATGCCGGTGATGGAAATCTTCACCCTCTGCTTCTCTTCGACTCGCGCGATGCTGACCAGCTAGAGCGGGTCCACGAGGCCGGATGGCAGATCATGAAGGCCTGTGTGGCATTAGGAGGCACCATTTCGGGCGAACATGGAATCGGACGGGAAAAAATGGAGGCCATGCGGCTTGTTTTTTCCGACGATGATATCGATGCCCAGCGCTCTCTTCAGGATGCCTTTGACCCGACCCATGTGGTTAACCCCGGCAAAATATTCCCTGACACATCCCGGCCTTTTGCCTTAAAAGACCAGACGGCCTGGTCCGGTCCGGGCGACCTGCTGACGCCTGCGGAAAAGAAGATAGCCGAACAGGTTAAACAGGCCATGGCAGCAGGTCAGGCCCTTGTCCCGGGCGGCAGCGGATCTCTTGGTGACTTCGGCAATTTGCCTGCCTGTCCCGGCTTTCCATTGAAGACCGATACGCTTTGCGTTCTGCTCGATTCGGACCCATCCAACCAGTATGTCACTGTCGGGGCCGGGATGACCCTGGGCGAAATTCAGAAAGCTCTGGCTCCCCATAATCAGTGGATTGCCCTGCGACCGGCCTTTAATCTGCTGCGACGAACCATCGGTGGGATAACCGCGATGGGAGCCTGCGGAACCGAGCGCTTATTCTATGGCGCGCCGCGTGAGCTGTTATTGGGTCTGCGTTTTATAGATGGTAGAGGCCGGTTGATCAGCGCCGGCGGCAAGGTCGTCAAAAATGTGGCCGGTTACGATATGACCCGCCTCCTGGCCGGTTCGGCCGGAACTTTGGGATTAATCACCAGGGTGACCCTGCGGACGGCAACCTGCCCGCAGCGCTGTGCCGCCATTTCCGCTACCGGCACTCCGGATGCCTGCGCAAACCTGGCCACGTCGGCGCTCGGGTCCCGTCTCGGTGTTGTGTTCGCCGCAGCTGTGCCAGAAACGGACAGCGCGCTCTGGCGGATACATATGGGTTTTGAAGGTTTCAGAGAGACCGTGGATTCCCAGCTGTCCCGGGCTCAGGAACTGCTGGCCGGAGCCGGTTTCGGATCCGAGCGCACCGATGATTACGAAGTCTGGAGCGGGCCTTTTGCCAGGCTGTTTACCACAATTGCCGGACATCCTTATGTGCTTCGCGCCTCTGTCCCGCCGGATCTTGCTGCGTCAGCGGCTCAGTTCATCGCACGGCGGCGTCCGGCATTGCCGATGCTGGTCGATTTCGGGTGCGGGCGGATCCTGGCTGGAACCGATCAAATGACCGGCGATTCGTGGAAAGAGCTGGATCTGCGTATTCATGAACTGAAGGGCTACGTCGTTCTTGAAAAAGCCACGGATGAATTCAAGCAGTGCAATGATGTATTCGGGACGCCGAGGCCGGAATGGAACCTGATGCACCGGATAAAGGCGGTTCTTGACCCCGGGAAACTTTTTGCTCCGGGTCGCATGCCGGGGCGGGTATAGAAAATTATTACCGGGCCGTGTTCGGAACAACACGGGATGTTAAACAGGTCACGATCAGAACAAGTATACTGGAGAGATAGAATCAATAGATCATGAGCATAGCCACCCATTACGACGCCATTGCCCAATGCAACCGCTGCGGTTTTTGCCAGGTAGCCTGTCCGATTTTCCGCGCTACCGGCAACGAGTCGGGGGTGGCCCGGGGCCGTTTGGCTCTTCTGCGGGCCCTGATCGAGGGCCGCCTTCAGTGGAGCTCCGAGCTGGAGGAGCCGCTTTACGATTGCCTGCTTTGCGGGGCCTGCACGAGCAATTGCTTTCCGGCGATCCCCACCTCGGATCTTGTGATCAAGGCGCGATCGGAATACCTTGATACCGTCGGGCGCAAGTCCATTCACCGCCTGCTGTTCGACAAGCTGTTGCCATATCCCCGGCGGCTGCACCTGGCGGCCAGGGCCGTGGCTCTGGGTAAAAACAGCGGTATGAGCGAACTGGCCGGAGCTTTAGGCCTTTTGCGCATCTTCGGCCATGATTTTGCCCGTTCCGAACAGATTCTAGGCCGGCTCCCGGCCCAATCTCTGCGGACGCGTTTTAAGCCAGGAGTTTATCAGGGGCAGGGTCAAAAACTGAGACTGGCCTATTTTGTAGGCTGCGGAATTGATACGATAAGCCAGGCGGCCGGGCAGTCCACTCTGGCTCTGCTGAGGCGCTTTTCCAGCAGCGTTCAGCTGCTGGACAACAACTGCTGCGGATTGCCGGCCTGGTCATATGGAGATCTTGATGCAGCCCGCCACCTGGCTTTCCTGAACCTGTCACTGCTGGACGCGGGCCGGTTCGACGCAATTGTCACAGACTGCTCCAGCTGTACAGCCTTTATAAAAAAATACCCCCTTCTTTTTGCAGGTGACGATCATTTTGAGGAGAAGGCCCGTGATTTAGCGTCTAAAACCATGGACGTATCCGAATGGATGACGGCCGAGATTATCCCTTTTTCAATGACTTTAGAGGGAAAGCGGATCACCTTCCACGATCCATGCCATGCCTCGCGGGGCCAGAAGATCGTGAAGCCGCCACGCGATATTCTGCGGCAAATACCGGGCGCCGAATTCGTTGAAATGCCCGAGGCGGACTGGTGCTGCGGAGGGGCCGGCGCCTATGCCCTGTCACATTTTGACCTGTCCATGCAGGTGCTGGACCGCAAAATGGAAAACCTCAAAAAAACAAGAGCCGACGTGCTGGTGACAACTTGTCCTGCCTGCATCATCCAGCTTTCCTATGGAGTGCGCCGCCATGGTCTGACCGTCAAGGTGCAGCACCTTACGGAAGTCATATAGAAGGGGCCAAGGGTTCAAGGATTCAGGGGTTCAAGCGTTTGCTGTTTGAGGTTTTTTCACTCAAACCCTTGAACCCTCGAATCCTGATGCAGTGATCGGACAAAAGAGTGTGTTATACAAAGGCCTCCCGGCCATGCCCTCTATTTCATTCAATATAAATATTTAACTCAAGATCTTTTGCGTTAAGGATGCTTGGCGCCGCCTTGGGCGGATCGGCCTCCAGAAAAGCGGTGATGTCAGGCCGGTTCCACACCGGATAGCCCGTGAGCACGGCAGCCACGTTACTGGCGGCCAGAGTTGCCATGCCCTGGCGTGTCCAGATAGTAGCCGAGGCAATGTGAGGCACAATAACTACATTTTCAAGATCCTTTAATCCGGGTTTCAGCGCTGGTTCTTCTTCGAATACATCCAATCCGGCCCGAAAATCGGGGTTCCGACGGCAGTGGTCCACCAGGGCCGCTTCGTCGATGACCGGGCCCCGGCTGGTGTTGATCAGCACGGCATTATTCTTCATAAGCGCGAGTCGTTCGGCGTTAATAAGATGGTGGGTACTTTCGGCAAGCACCGTGTGAATGCTCACTACATCGGCCAGCTGCAGCAGTTCTTCCAGTGTTTCCGATTGCCGGCAGGTGACCGGTGCTTCATGGTGATTCATGAGAAATCCGGAGTATTCATCAGCGTAATTCTCCAGCGCGCGGTTTCGGTTCGGATCATAATAGATAACATTCATCTTATGGCCTTCCATCATCATGCGGGCATAAGCGGCTCCAATCCGGCCGGCGCCGATGATACCGGCCGTCTTGCGCCATAACAGTTCTCCCAGGAACAGGTCGGGCAGCCAGCCTTTGTATTTTCCGGCTCTCAGATATCGTTCGGATTCCCCGGTCCGGCGGGCTGCCGCAAAGGTGAGGGCTACCGCCATTTCAGCCGTGGTCTCGGTGAGAACGCCCGGTGTGTTGCCCACCGGAATTCCGTTGGAGGTGGCGGAATCCAGATCGATGTTGTTGAAGCCGACAGCGTAGTTGCTGTAGACCCTGCCGCCGGCTGACTTGAGAGCGGAAAACAGCTCATTGCCCCAGGTTTCGGTTAATTGACCGATGGCGCCGTCGCAATTCGAACCGATAGCCTTACGGATATCTTCAACGGTCAGCAGCTCCACGGACGAGAAAATCTCAACCCTGCATCCGGCGGATTTGAGGATATTCAGCCATTGTTCGCCTGGCAACTCCTTTGTAACGATAACCCGCTTTGAACCGGCGGGATTTACTATACGCCATTTATTAATATCCACTTTTCAATTCTCCTGTAATGATGATCCCAGCAGCATGTTATGCGGAATCTGCGGTAGCAGGGGGAGCGTCTGAGTTTAATCAAAAGAATACCTCGCAGCTCTGCCTCTGGATAGTTCATTACGCTTGCTGTTCCGGTTCAACGCGGAATGTGATACAAAATCGTGATTCTGTCCTTAATCTGTATATTTAGCATTTTACTTCAGCTCGGTAAAATATTTTATGCCGGTCGGGAATCAAGTTATTTTCTTTTCAGCACCCCTTCAACTGCCGCAACGATATGACGGGCCGAAAGTCCGTACTTGTCTATCAGTTCATGATAAGGACCTGATTCGGCGAAGGTGTCCTGCACACCCACCCGTTTCATCACAGTTGGTCTGTTTTCAGCCAGCACTTCGGCTACGGCGCTTCCCAATCCGCCGAAAATAATGTTATTTTCAGCGGTTACTATGGCTCCAGTCTCTTCGGCGGCCCGGAGGATAATGTCTTCATCAAGGGGCTTTATGGTGTGACAGTCGATCACCCGAACATCGATTCCTTTTGCCGCAAGATGTTCCGCCGCAATAAGCGATTGGACAACTATGTCACGATTGGCTATTATCGCGGCATCCTTGCCTTCCCGTATCATTACAGCCTTTCCTATAGCGAAAGGAAAGTCGGGACCGTATATCACCGGAACCGGATCTCTGGTAAAGCTCAAATAAACCGGGCCCTGAAATTCAGCAGCCGCCCAAACCGCCATCTTTGTCGATGCGGGATCGGCAGGGGCGATCACGGTGGAGCCGGCAATCGCCCTCATAATCGATAGGTCTTCCTGTCCCTGATGGGTGACTCCGTCCGGGCCGGGGGTGATGCCGCTGTGGCTGGCGGCTATTTTGACATTCAGTCGTGGATAGTGAATTGAATTACGCACCATATCAAGAGCCCGCAGGGTGGCAAAAACCGCATATGTTGAAGCAAAGGGAATCAA
>Ga0105099_10002286_pt1 | contig 11452 bp, 13 predicted proteins | sample PPLLak3cmMay2015_2_FD_79138 | JGI IMG/M metagenome (GOLD analysis project Ga0105099, IMG submission 79138) | Freshwater sediment microbial communities from Prairie Pothole Lake near Jamestown, North Dakota, USA - PPLs Lake P8 Core (1) Depth... | ecosystem: Environmental > Aquatic > Freshwater >...
TACAGGAGTAGTTACGCTTGCATTTGTTAAAGCTCTTCCTACTAGTTGAAATGTTGGAGTTGTTCTAACATTTGTAACCCTTCCAGGTTCTGTATTAGATAAATATAATAAATCTCCAACAGATATTATAACTCCTGTCTGAACTAAAACATAATCCACAACTCCAGATGTAATGCCTTTTCCATCGGTTGTACCAACCTTAGTACAAACTAAATCTGCTTGATTCCCAAAAACATCTGCTATAGTTGCTACAGCAAATCCAGTTGAATCAATTCTACAAACTTCACCTTGAGAAACATTAGATGTATTTATATCACTTACTTCGGTTCCGCCTGCTCCACCAGCTTCCCCCCATCTATCAAGATATCCAAACCAGAACTTATTAGTTTTTGCATCATAAACAATTCTACTTTGATCTCCATTGTTAAATGTAAATCTATCTAATTCTGTTTCTGTTCCAGCAATTCTTTTCGCATATCTTCTTTTCTTATTACTATCATCTGGATCATAATCAAATAATGAAATAATTTCAAAACTTGGACTATTAAATTTCACATAAACTATTTGTAATAAAACCCATCTATCACTAAATTCAAATAATGATCTTTGACTTGGTTTAAGAATTACTATTTTAGCTTGAGGGGCCGGGCGTGATTTTTCATACAAATATTCTAATATAACATAATAATATCCTTCTTCATTAAATCCAGCACCAAAGTTTACATAAAAATCTTCATCTTCAAAATCTATAATAGTACTCTCAGGCATTTCTATTCTAACATCATCTTTATAAACAACACCTGGAGATAATATTGCTATAGTTTTTGTTGTTCCATCTAAAGGTAAAGAGCATCTTAAAGAACTATATTCTTCAAGAACATTTTGCCCAAATGTAGACATTCGCGTTAATTTATTTACAGTATCACTGTTGTATGTTGCAAAAGGATCAACAGTTCTTCTTTGTACTGGGTATTGTGACATTATAGATCTCCTTTATATTATCCTCTAAAAAATTCTGCAAAAGGGGCAAACCATACTTACATATTTTTGTTCTAAATTAAATATCTGGTTGGTTGCGAAAAAATACATTTGAGTTATAAGACATAATCTATATATATTAATAACTGAATGAATATATACAGTTATTTTTTGCAGGTTTCGGAAGGTGGAAAGGTGGGGATCACGCTTCTGGTGATCCCCGTAATCTAATCGTTAATTAATTACTAATTGAATAGTAATTTGTATAAGTATTTGTTCTAAAATTATTACAAGGTTAGAAGGTATTTGTCGATCATTTCATTTGATGGATTAGCGGTTGGTATCTCAATGACCTTCCACCCATAAGATTCCAACTTTAATTTTTTATTGAGGTCTAACAATAAATCTATATTATGCCAGAAAGTATCTGGAAACTGAAAAACCACCTTCAATACTGGATCACAAAAATCAGTTATAAACTCAAATTTTAATCTCTTATCCGGACCAAATTGACTAATAGTATAATTTTGTCTAACATTAGCATAATGAACTCTTAGAATATCCATAATTCTATTTTTCATAGCTTGAATTGGATTTTTTTCTATTTCTTTTTGCATTAACTTTTCTATATCTAATTCTTCAATTTCAGGATTGATATCTGGTTTTATTGGATCCTTGTCTTCTTGATCCATAAAAATTTCTTTATTTTTTCCATGTTTTGATCTTGCATTAAATTCAGCATTTGAGATAGGAGCATTAGGAAATCTTTTAGTATAATCCTCAAAAGTAATATTATGTTTCTTCAAATGCATTGGGCTTATTACTAAAAAGCTTTTTCCACATATTTGGCAAATTAATTTTCCTTTACTATCAAATTCTGGATAAGGTAGTTTAGCAAATGGCATATTCGTCTCCTTCGGGGTTCAATTTTAATTTTGTTCTAAAGGAGTTAGAAGATCATGACAGAACTTTTTGATATTAAAGCTGATGAAAAATTACCTCATCATTATATAATTGCCGTTGGAGTATATGATCAGATTAAAAATGAAAAATGTGGGCAATTCTATTTAAAGTATAAACCTATTCATTTTGTTCATCAGGATATTCTGAATATTAGAGATGCAGTTATGTTAAGTAAAGATAAAGTATTTAAGACTAGCACAAAAGAAGCTATAAATCTGTATGAATGTGATGGAATAATATCAACTATTGGTTCTATTAAATTTGCTTGTTTAGCAAATAAATTATCGCTTCATCATTTTTCTTCTTCAGAAGAAATAGATGAAGAATGGTTTTTATTTCTAGTTGAAAACGCTCATAAGATTGAAAGTTTAAAAACTTTACTTAAGGAGTCTATCATGAGATGAAAATTTATAGGTTTGTAAATGAATACGAATTTTTAAGCAACTTCTACCCAGCAGTAATCATCTTTGAAGGAGTTATGTATCAAACTCTTGAGCACGCTTTTGCAGCGTCAAAAACTTTCGACAAAGCATTTAGAAAAAGAATTGCTAAGCTTCCTGCTAAAGATGCAGGATTAGCTAAGTCGATGGGTAGAAAATGTAAATTAAGATCTGGTTGGGATGAAATTAAAATCCGTATGATGAAAGATTTTTTAACTCAGAAATTCAATCAAGAACCATTTAGAACCAAGTTACTTGAGACAGGAGATCAAGAACTTATTGAAGGTAACTATTGGCATGATAATTTTTGGGGAGATTGTCTATGTGAAAAATGTGACGAAAATATTCCTGGAGAAAATAACTTAGGTAAACTTTTAATGGAAATCAGACAAAAACTGAAAGGAAATAAAACCAATGTTTCTACTGTTTGTTATACTGCTCATGATTGCGGCGGGAGTGTTTCTCCCGAGATACATTCCGGACACTTACGAGAAGAGAAGTCGTGAAGGGACTTTTCAAATATCTCTTGGATGGGTTAAATGGTCTATCCGTGGTATTTGTGCTCTTATCGCTTTTCTATGTGTTGCCTCAACCAGCTGTGTCATTGTTGGATCCGAAGAAGTTGGACATCTAAAAAGAGTTTATATGGGGTCAGAAATGCCTCAAGGAAGAATCATAGCTCTTCCTTGGGAGAAAGGTCCTCAGGCCAGAGTTCTCACTCCTGGATTTCATTTCATTCCTCTTGTTCGTATCTTTCAAGAAGTTGAGATGTTGAAAATTGTAAACATCGAGCAAGGAAAATATGGATTCCTGGTTGCAAGAGATGGTAAGCCAATGCCTCAGGGGCAATTTATGGCAGACGAATTTGAATCCCCTGATAAGATGATTGATGCACTTTATTTTATGGGATTTGCTGAAGATGATAAAGATTTAAAAGGACCAAGAGGATTCAAAGGTCCTCAATTGACAGTCCTCCCTCCTGGTCAATATCGAATCAATAGATATCTATTTGAAATTTATCAAGGAGCTTCTACTGCAATTCCTGCTGGTAGTGTTGGCGTTGTTAAATCAAACGTGGGGCAAACATATACAGGGCCTCCAATTCTTCCAGAGGGTGTAAAGTCAACTGATCTTTCAGTTCCCATTGTTCCTAAAGGTTATCGTGGGGTTTGGAAGGATGTTCTTGATCCTGGTGAATATTATATAAATGAAAAAGCATATCATGTAACCCCAATTGATACTAGAGTTCAGACTTGGGATTATTCAGGTGGTTATAAGCGTCGCTGGATTGATCTTAAGATTACTGATGAAGGCAAGATTGAGCAATCAATCCGAGATGAAAGTATTCCAGTTCCTAAGGAAGCTGCTGATAGTGCAGTTGTTCTTCGTATTGAGGGATGGGATATCTTTTTAGATTCCAGACTTCAAGTTCAAGTAGATCCTGAAAACGCCCCGTTCGTTGTTGCAGCGGTTGGTGGGATTCACGAAATTGAAAATAAAATTATTTCTCCTCTTTATCGTTCAATGCTTCGGAACGTTGCATCGCAGGATATTCTTATTACTGAACCTGTGGTAGATAAAGAAGGAAAACCAATTATGACGTATGATAATAAACCAAAGATGGAAACTAAGGTAAGACCAAGAAAGGTTCTTGATCTTCTATATCACAGAGAAGAACTGGAGAGAGAAGTTTTCAATAAGCTTTATCCAGAGGGACGCAAAACTGGTCTTTCATTACAAGGTGTTCGCTTTGGTGATCCTGCTGTTCCACCTGAGCTTCTGGTTCCTGCCAAGAGAAAACAATTGGCCCAACAGTTAGAAGAAACATATGCTCAAGAGAAGCAAGCGCAAACTGCTCGTGTTCAAACTGAAAAAGAACGAGCAAAGGCTGATCAACAAGCTGGGCTTATGAAGTCTGAAATTGGTAAAGAGATTGCTGATAACGTAGCAGTCGCTCGCCAGAAGGCAGGTAAAGGTGAGGAAGATTATTTGAAGGCAATCGCAAGAGGGCAAGAAGCTCAAGCGAATGTTCTTGGTAAAGATAAAGCATTCGAACTTGCATATATTAAAGAAGTTCTAGCTGCAATTAAAGAGCATCCTGAAATGATCAAAGTTCCTAACACTTTGGTTCTTGGTTCAGGAAGTCATCTTGAAGGTGCCGCAGCTATTCTAGGGCCTAGCAATATTGGTCTTGGAATTGGGCAGGGTGCAAAATCTCAACCTGCTAATAAGTAGATAATCCAAAGAGAGGGGATTGAGAAATCAGTCCCCTCTCAAGGAGAAATAAAAAAATGTACAAAGCATTTTTTGATGGATCAGCTCAACCTAATCCTGGAAAGAAAAAGATTGGTGGAGCAATATATACACCAAATGGAAATTTATTATTTGATTTTACTGAAGAGACTGGTTTTGGAACTAATAACGAAGCAGAGTATGAAGCTCTTGTAAAAGTTTGTGAGTTTATAAAAAATAATAACATATGGAAAATTGATATTAAAGGGGATTCAATGTTAGTAGTTAACCAAGTTAATGGAAAATGGAAATGTAATAAACCAGCTTTATATAATTTAAAAAATCAGGTATTGAAACTATTAAAAGGAATTACTTTTACACTAACACATGTTCCGCGAGAACAAAACACTGAAGCAGATATGCTTTCAAAGAAAGGATCTTAACTTGAAAATTCATTTGTTGATCATCGATCCACAATCTGATTTCTGCAAACCACCGAATAAAGATGGCAAAAATGCTGGTGCTCTTTATGTTGCTGGTGCAGAGATGGACATGCATCGACTTGCTAAGATGGTTAACCGTCTTAAAGACAAGTTAGATGATATCCATGTCACGTTAGACAGTCACCATTTGGTGGACATTGCCCATCCGATTTTTTGGGTTGATTCAAAAGGGCAGCATCCGAATCCTTTTACTCTTATTTTTGAAGATGATGTTAAAAATGGTTTATGGAGAGCTACAAATCCCAACCATCAGAAAAGAGCTTTGGAGTATGTTCAGTCTCTTAAGGCTAACAACAGATATGTTCTTTGTATCTGGCCTCCTCACTGTCTGATTGGTAGCGATGGCTACAAAATTTACAATGGACCAGATGATGGTAAATTTCCTGCTGATGAGAGACTTTATGATGCTCTTCTGAAATGGGAAAATGATTTTGCTATGGTTGATTATGTAACGAAAGGGTCAAACCTTTGGACTGAGCATTATTCAGCTGTTCAAGCTGACGTTCCTGACCCGATGGATCCTGACACTCAATTGAACATGCGCCTTATTAAAACCTTACAGGATCCTGATATTGTTCTTCTCGCAGGTGAAGCTCTTTCTCACTGCGTGTTGAATACAGTTACAGATATTGCCAACAACTTTGGTGAAGAAAACATCAAGAAGTTGGTTCTGCTTACAGATGCCACTTCTCCTGTTCCTAATCCTCCTTTCCCGGGCGCCCCTGATTTTGTTGGTATGGGGCAGAAGTTTATTAAAGATATGAAAGCTCGCGGAATGCAGGTTTCAACAACCACCGAATTTTTGAAGTAAGGGGGTAAATTACAGATGCCAAGACTTATGGCTACCGACGACACCCAGGTTCTTGCGGTAACTGGGCCAGGTAATTTTCAATTTTCCGCTGTTCGTATTGAAGATCTTGGTGCAACAGAATACACCTTGGTCACAGTTATTTGTGATATTTCTGGCAGCGTTGAATCATTCAAAAGCGATCTTCTTAAACTTGTTAAAACTGTTTTCGAAGCCTGCAAGAAAAGTCCAAGATCAGAAAATCTCTTGGTTCGTTATTTGACTTTCAACGACAAGATCAATGAAATTCATGGATTCAAAGAGTTGGCGAATATCAATCCCGCCGATTATAAAGAGTTGGAGCCAGATGGGTTTACAGCTCTTTTTGATGCATCATATGATGGTGTTGGTGCAACTCTTGAGTTTGCCAAACAACTCATTGATCAAGATTTCAACTGCAATGGTGCAGTATATATCATCACCGACGGAATGAATAACAGAGGGAGAATGACTCCTTCTGCTATCAAGAAGAAAGTCGATGATGCTTTAGCTAATGAAAAGATTGAGTCTTTGATTACAATCCTTATTGGTTTGCATGATCCGAAACAAGGAACATGGCAGCAAGATGTAAGAGCTCATTTGGAAGCCTTCAAAAGTGAAGCCAACTTAACCCAGTTTGTTGATTGTGGGGCAGCCACTCCGCAACGCCTTGCGAAACTGACCAATTGGGTTAGTCAGAGTGTGAGTAGCCAATCTCAGGCTCTTGGCACTGGTGCCCCAAGTCAGACCTTGCAGTTCTAAGAGAAAAGGGGTGGGGTCTTCGGACCTCACCCTAACTACTTTTATGGAAAAACCAGAATTATGTAAAAGTTGTTTAAGGTGGTCTATTCATTTTAATGGTTGTATGTATTATAAGTTTTCATGGGAACATATGAATAATTGTCCTTGTAGAAAATGTTTAGTTAAACCAACTTGTAAAAAAGCACCTATGTGTGAAGAATTTATGACATTAGCAGGAAATTATGCTGATGAAATAAGAGGAAGGTTAAAATGAAAATCCTTATTTTAGGAGATGTTCATGCAGAATTCGGCAAACTAAATGAAATAATAAATAGAAAGAATCCAGATCTAGTTATCTGTTGTGGTGACTTTGGATACTGGCCAAATGTAAAAACTATAGATCAATTTGAAAAAATTAAACCAAACAATTCAAAAATCTTATGGATAGATGGTAACCACGAAAATCATTGGGCATTAAGAGATAGAACAACTGATGAGATTGTTCCTAATGTAATCTATATGCCTCGCGGTTCAACATATGATCTACCTGATGGAAGAAGAATTCTTTTCATGGGTGGAGCAGACTCAATTGATAAACAATGGAGAAAACTAGGAATTGACTGGTTTCCAGAGGAAGTTATTACACAAAAAGATGTAATGAACTTACCAGACTGTAAGATAGATATTCTTATTAGTCATACATGTTCAAATGAAATTAAAGATGAGAAAATGATTAAATTAAATCCGCTTAAATTAAAAGATCCAAGTAATGATGCACTAAGTTATATATGGAATAAATATCGCCCTAAGATGTGGTTTTTTGGTCACTGGCATAATTTTGTTCAAGGTGGTTATCAAGGAACCCTATGGTGGGCATTAAGTCATCCCAATGAAGGAAGTAGATGGTGGATTTGGCTTCCGGAAGGAAAGAAATGAAAACTTATGAGATTCCATGTAAATTTATGATAACTACTGATACAGATTTAAAAGAAATTGGTTTATTAGTAGTTCAAGCAGAACAAGATATTAATTCAATGCCTATGGTTCAAATTATAGATCTACAAGGTAAAGTTTTGCACAAAGGACTGGTTAGAGTTCACTTTTCAATACCTAAGGAGCTAGAATGACACAGCCAAAAAAAGTAGCACAAAGTTTAATGAACATCCTTATTCATCCAGTAGTAATGGATACTTTGAACAGAACAAGTGATATTACAAATTCTATGAATGAAGCTCTTAGCTGGTGGGATTATGATTTGTTATCCCGCAGACCAAGTCCTGCATACAATGAGGATGGTATATTTACAGGCACAGACCTTGATATGGCATGCTTTCTTTATGCATTAGCCGAACGTGATGCCGTTATTAATCTCCCTGTCTATAAGAGTATGGGGAAAAGCAAAACGAGAACTGATGAGGCTCTAACCTCAAAGGCTGATCGTCATGGTAAAATTATTGGTATTGGAGCTAACAAAAATTTCTTTTCATTCAACATTAAAATTCTTGATCAAAATGTAGTTGGTCAGGATTATGTTGGTGCCCCAAGAACTTTTTCTCTTACAGATTATACAGGATCCTGGCATAAAGGTTGGAAGGAAATTCAATTTGTTCCGACCATGAAAGAGAATGGATTCATCACAGAAAACAAACTGTGGAGTGGATATAAAATCATTTTCACCAATTTTGTTCATCCGAACAGATGGACAAGTTTCTTTGGCAAATATTATGTGATTAGCAAACTTATGATTGAACGCCTTGAAGATGAGGCCAAATATTATAATACAGTTATGAAACAGATGAAAGAAGCAGGAATTAAATTTCCTTATGAAGAAGGTCCGGAATCACATGAGTATGAATATGGTGATTCAAAACAAATGAAATTTAATGCTTATGAAGCTGAAATCTTTATTCCAGAATGTGAAATTACTGGTGAATATTCAAAGATTGAATTTAACCAGGCAAATCTGGTTGCAACCTATGAGAAACGAAAGAGACTCAATAAGGCTATTTCCAAACTTCGTTTCATGACAAGAGCAACTGAATATGCTCATTATGTAAACCCAAGAGCAATGCCTGCCTGGTTGCAAAATGTGATGTGGGAAGAAGGGTTTGTCAAACCAAAAGGAAGAACAAAATGGAGAAGACTCAAACTCTTTCAACCTGCAGTTGGGGTTCAATCTGTTTCTATTCTTGAACGTCAGTACGAGAAAGCACAAACAGTAAGCGCGGATGCTTATTGATAACTCCTATCAGGGAGGGGAGCAATCCCCTCCCAAGAGGTTAGAATGTTAAAAATAGATACATTTTCTGAAATAGGTGGGCAGCATAAAGTTTGTGAAGATTACTGTATAAGTTCTGAAAATCCATTTCCATTTATAGTTTTAGCGGATGGATGCTCCAGTTCAAAAAATACAGATATGGGTGCCAGAATATTATGTCATTTGGCTAAACAATATTTCACTTATAATAAAGATTTTTTAGATTATATTGAAACAGATCATCTTGGTGATTGGATAATAAATAATGCTGAACTAACAGCTAGACAACTGGGTGTATCAGACACAAGTCTTGACTCAACCCTTATAGCTATTTACCCAGTTTTAAGTTTTCTTGGTATTGTTTTTTATGGAGATGGTCTTATAATATTAGAGACTATTTCTGGAGATATAGAAACTTTTACTATCAATTATAGTCCAAATGCTCCTTATTATCTTTCATATAAAATGAATCCAAAAAGACGGTTGGAATATCACAGTATGAAAGTAACTAAAACTATCATACATAATATCGCTGGGAAAGAAACAGAAGAAGAAATAGCATATGATAAACCATTTACACTAAGTATAAATAAAGAAACTAGTGCTTATAAAAAAATAATGGTTTGCACTGATGGCATTGAATCATTTTTAAAGGGTAATGAGAAACCAAATAAAGAAACATTAAATATCATTTTTAAAGAATGTTTAAATTTCAAAACAACATCGGGAGAGTTTCTCAAACGCAGAATGTCAAGAGTTCTAAAAGATCTCAAATCTGAAGGATGGGATCATTATGATGACTTAACTGCTGGGGCAATTCTATTGGAGTAATTATGGCAACGTACACACCAACAGATTTAGTAGATCCTTGTCAATTAAAAATGTCTTATATGAACACACCAGTAATGGCAAGGAGTTACATTGGGAATTTGCAGGAAGGACACTATGTTAGAGTTAGAAGAAACCAAGAAGCATTTTGGCTTATTCTAGATAAATTAATAGGGGAAGTAATTCACGGCAAAGTTTTCTATAAGTTAAAATTTAATAATTACAACATACAAGACATTCTTATCTTCAATAGAAAATTTGTTTTCGATGTATATACTGGAGACCTATGGAATAAAATACCAGTACAACCAGCTTAGGAGAAGTGAATGGACATTTTTGTGAATGGTCAAAAAATTTCATTGACCCAGAAAAACTTTGTTGCAAAAGGTGGGGAAGGGTCGATATTTAAAAGAGATACAGTTGCATACAAAGTTTATGAAGATTTAAATAAGATGGTTCCTTTAGAAAAATTAAAAGAACTGAAAGTGTTGGATCATCCTAGTATTGTAAAACCAATTGATGTTTTGTTTAATGAAAAGAAACATGCAATTGGATTTTCAATGGATTGGATTGGGGATGATAATGCAGCTTTATGTAAATTATTTACAAATACATTTAGGGAATCAAATAATATAAATGATGCTATGACTTTAGCTTTAGTAGAAAACATTAAAAGAACAACTCATTACATTCATGAGCATAACTGTTTAATAGTTGATGGTAATGAGTTAAATTATCTAGTTGCCCCTGATTTTGTCACCCCATATTTTATTGACATAAACTGCTGGCAAACAAAGAATTTTCCTGCCTCTGCAATAATGCCTTCCATAAGAGACTGGACAACAGATACATTTACTTCTTTAACTGATTGGTTTTCTTTTGCAATTGTAACCTTTCAGTTATTCACTGGGATACATCCTTTTAAAGGAAAACATAAAGACTTTAGAATGAATGATTTTAGAGGAAGAATAATGCGAAATATGTCAGTATTCAATCCTCAAGTTTCATTTCCTCAAAATGTTAGAGATTTCAATTTGATTCCTGGTGCATATAAAGATTGGTATTATCAGTTATTTGAAAATGGAAAACGAACTCCTCCGCCTGTTCTACCTGGTGAAGCTGGTAAAGTACAGGTTAAAGTTATTCTTATTAAAAGCACTAATAATTTTGAAATTTCCCAAGTAAAAGATTATGATTCAGATATACTTTATCATAATGGTCTTACTGAAATTACAAAGACAAAAAATAAGATATGGATTAGAAAAACTGATTATGATACAGAACCAGGAGAGGAATTGCTTCTTGCTAGCGAATATCAAGTTCCAATCCTTGTTAAAATAATAAACAAATGTCTTTTACTTAAAACTCTTGATAACACATACAAAATAAAACCCATCAATATAAATTGCACTGATAAGATGATAATTGATAATACTCTTTATATAAGAAATGAAGAAAAATTGATTCAATTTGATTTTGCAGTTATGGGAACTATGATTATACCAACCATTAAAACAGTATGGACAATTGAACCTTTATCTAGTCAATTGTTTAGTAATATGGTTGTTCAAAGTGTTCTAGGCAGAACATATTTTGCAATTCCAAATCCTTCAAAAGGAATGTTTCATATTGTTGCTGTTCCTGATCTAGATAAATATAAAATAATTGATGCAAAATATGAAAA
>Ga0105099_10002287_pt1 | contig 11451 bp, 8 predicted proteins | sample PPLLak3cmMay2015_2_FD_79138 | JGI IMG/M metagenome (GOLD analysis project Ga0105099, IMG submission 79138) | Freshwater sediment microbial communities from Prairie Pothole Lake near Jamestown, North Dakota, USA - PPLs Lake P8 Core (1) Depth... | ecosystem: Environmental > Aquatic > Freshwater >...
TGAAGCTCTTCCTGGACAGAATCCAGGTCGAAGAGCTCGATTATCAATTAAAATAAACATATGGTTGTCCACGATGTCGTGGCACATAAATCCGTCCACGATGTTGTGGCACTCATCATGTAACAAATAAGTTTTTTTGTGGTACCGAGTTTGTGAAAAGGATTATAATGCAAGGTCAGATATCAAAAGTGATTGAAAAGACGCCTGGTTCCTCACTTATATATTTTATCCTTGCAGGTTTTATAACAATTCTGATTGTTTCCATAATTTTATTGTCCTCGGTTCCTCCGGTATGTCGTGATTCCCTTACTCATCACCTTGCAGTTCCAAAGCTTTATCTGAATCATGGGGGAATGTATGAAATTCCTTCGGTGATATTCTCCTATTATCCCATGAATCTTGAACTTTTATATATCATTCCTCTTTATTTCGGGAATGATATTGTTCCAAAATATATCCATTTTGTTTTTGCATTGCTGACAGCGATTATTGTTTATGGATATTTAAAAAAAAGGACTGATCGGATTTTTGCACTTTTTGGCGCTCTTTTCTTTTTGTCGATTCCGGTAATCGTAAAGCTTTCAATAACCGTTTATGTTGATCTGGGTCTTATCTTCTTTTCAACAGGCGCCATAATTTACTTGTTCAAATGGATTGAATCTGAATTCAAACTCAAGCATCTGTTGGTTTCCGCTGTTTTTTGCGGACTTGCCCTCGGAACAAAATATAATGCTCTTATCGTTTTTTTTCTCTTATCCTTGTTCGTAATATTTTATTATTCCCGGATTTCCAGCAGCAAAGAAAAACAACGCGGTTCAATTAAAAGGAGCAGTCAGGTTTCCATGAAAGCGCTTTTTTTTGGGGCGTTGTATATTTTTATCGTTCTTCTGGTTTTTTCTCCGTGGATGATAAGAAATTATGTTTGGACAAAAAATCCCGTTTATCCTCTTTATCAGGGTTTTTTTAACAGGATCAATGCCGAGCCAGTTCCTGTTTTAATGGATCAAGGAGGGATCTTGTCTGAAGAATCAATAAAGAATAACAAAAGCAAGGATTTGAGCCCTTTTGCAATAAGGCGAATCATATATAATGAATCATTGCTGCAAATTGTTCTGCTTCCAATCAGAATATTCTTTGAAGGGGAGGATAACAATCCAAAATATTTTGACGGCAAACTTTTCCCATTTCTTTTTATACTGCCATTTTTTGCCTTTTACCGCATAAAGCAGGATAGTAATTCTTTAAAGGTAGAGAAGGAAATATTACTCTCATTCTCAATTTTATTTATCCTCTTTGCATTTTCAAAAACCGACATGAGAATAAGATATATTGCGCCTGTGATTCCTCCGCTTGTTATGCTTTCTGTCATGGGACTGCATAATATTTTTTCAATGTTAAGCTCCCGTTTTTCTGTTTTATCAGGCAAGATGTTTTCGTTTTGTCTCTTTTTTTTCTTTGCCGTAGTAATATCAGTTAACGGCGTTTATATTATTCAGCAATTCAGACTCGTGAATCCTGTGGGATATTTGCGGGGGGACATAGGGCGTGACGAGTACATTGAAAAGTACCGTCCAGAGTATGCAGCCATTAAATACGCAAACAATAATCTTTCTGAAGATGCAAAAATACTCTGCTTTTTTCTTGGCAACCGAAGTTATTACAGCGACAGGGAAATGCTTTTTGATGTGACTATTTTGAAATATTCTCTCAGTAGATCTGACATGCCTGAAAAGATAATATCAGATATGAAAAAAGAGGAGATAACGCATCTGATGATCTGGTATAATATGTTTAACAGTTGGGTGAATAACAATTTTAACGCTGACGAGAAGGCTTTATTGAGCAGATTTTTCAAGGAAAACACTACGCTCCTTTTTTCAAAGAGCGGACATGGCCTTTATGAGTTAAATCCGGGTAAATAAAAATAATATCGATTGATGAACCGAAAACAGCGAGCGCATTCCCCGCTGCTTGCGGCTGGGTTAGCGAGCGAATCTGAAATCGATAAAAAGTCCTTACGGTCGAAGATTCCCCGTCCGCTCTGCGGCGGTGAGCTTCAATTGTAAGAAATCTGAATTTTCACCTTAATGTCCTTCTCTGCCTTAGACGGATTCGTTGTATGAAACCGTTTCAGAAGTAGCTTGTTCCGTCCCAGCAGTGTGTGCAGAGTTTCTCTTTAGGAAGGCCTATCGCATCTACCAGATCCCCGAGTTTCTGGTATTTTAATGTCGTCAGTTTCAAATGCTGGCATATCTTTTCAGTCATTTGCCGGTTTTTTTCAGAGTCTCCGACAGCATATTCTGCAAGATTTTTATCTTGACGACCTTCGATTTCCAGAATAACCTTTCTCCCTGCAAGGTCAAGCGTAGATCTTGATGTGGAAAAATTCAGGTACACGCATGGATAGATAAGTGTTGGACAAGCCGGTCGCATATGAACCTCAAGCGCACCACAGTCGTATAAAATTTGAATATTGTCTTTAAGCTGGGTGCCTCTTACGATAGAATCTTCGCAGAAAAGAATTTTCTTCCCCTCTATAAGCTTTTTTACGGGGATGAGCTTCATTTTTGCGACAAGATCCCTCATTTTCTGGTTTTGAGGCATAAAGCTCCTTGGCCATGTCGGGGTATATTTTACGAAGGGCCGCACATATGGAACTTTTTTCTCGTTGGCATAACCAATTGCGTGACCTATTCCGGAATCGGGTATCCCGGCAACGCAGTCGATTGCAACATTGTCATTTTTTGCAAGAGCGCTGCCACACCTGTTTCGGACATATTCAACATTGATGCCTTCATATTCAGAAGCAGGATAGCCGTAATATACCCACAGGAATGAGCATATTTGCATTTTGTCTTCCGGTTCTTTCTTCCGGACACATGCGTCGTGTGTAAGAAAAACGATTTCACCCGGGCCCAGGAATTTTTCTGTTGAAAACCCGAGGTTGGGAAATGCGCAGTTTTCAGAAGCAACAGCAAAAGAACCGTCCCTTTTTCCTATAACAAGAGGTGTTCTGCCTAATTTGTCCCTTGAAGCAAAAATGCCTTTATTTGTAAGAAGAAGAAGTGAACAGGAACCTTTGATTAGCTCCTGGGCTCTTTTTATTCCATTTTCAAAAGAGTCTTCGCCACAAATCAGCATGGCAACAAGTTCTGTAGGATTTGTTTCCCCTCCGCTCGTTTCTGAGAAATGCATTTTTTTATTAAAGGCTCTTTTAGAGAGATCATCAATATTATTCAGTTTTCCGACCGTAGCTATTGCGAAAGTTCCAAGGTGTGATCCTATGATAAGCGGCTGGGAATCGTAGTCGCTTATGACGCCGATTCCCATATTACCTTTGAATTTTGGAAGTTCAGACTCAAACTTTGATCTGAAATAGTTGTTTTCCAGACTGTGTATGGCCCTTTCGAAACCTTTTTTGTTCCAAACCGCAAGCCCACCTCGTTTTGTTCCAAGATGCGAATGGTAATCAGTCCCGTAAAATATATCATTCACACAGTCATCTTTTGATACAACGCCGAACAATCCGCCCATCTTTATAGTCCTTCCATAAAAAAATGCAGTTGAACCGAAACAGCGAACGCATTCCCCGATAATTGTAACGGGGAGAGCGAGCTATTTAAAAAACAGAAAATATTCTCTACAGTCAAAAATTCCACGCAGCTTTCGGCGGGAAATATTTGATTCAGCTCTTTTTATCTTGATTTTAAGGTGTGCTCAAACTAACATATTTTAGTTAGTATTGCTAACATTTTTCAATGAACCCGCAATATATATAACTATCCGTATTTTAAATAAATCACAGGTAAGTATAATTTAAATATGAAAAATAAATATAAATTAAAAAGGAGTAAGTATGCCCAGGCGTGATGATATCCATAAAGTTCTTATTATAGGTTCAGGACCGATTATTATCGGACAGGCTTGCGAATTTGATTATTCAGGCACACAGGCATGCAAAGCATTGCGTTCGTTGGGCTATGAAATAGTTCTCGTAAATTCAAATCCGGCAACCATCATGACGGATCCGGGCATGGCTGATGTTACCTATATAGAGCCGCTTAACCTCAAGACGATAACAGAGATTATTGCCAAAGAAAGACCGGATGCTCTACTTCCGAACCTTGGCGGACAAACAGGACTCAATCTTTCTTCGGAACTGCACCGAGCAGGTGTTCTTGAAAAATATGGGGTAAAAATTATCGGCGTGAACATTGATGCTATTGAACGCGGCGAAGACCGGCAGGCTTTTAAGGATACGATGAGCCGGCTCGGAATTGAAATGCCCAAAAGCAAAATCGTAAACAAGGTCGAGGATGCTGAAAAAGTTGCCGAAGAGCTCGGCTATCCGGTTGTAATACGACCTGCTTACACGATGGGTGGGACAGGTGGCGGGCTGGTTTACAATATTGAAGAATTGCGCGTTGTAGCAGCGCGTGGCCTGGCCGCAAGCATTGTTCATCAGATCCTTGTCGAGGAATCGGTTCTCGGATGGGAAGAACTTGAGCTTGAGGTAGTGCGTGATGCAAAAAATCAGATGATTACCGTCTGTTTTATCGAAAACATAGATGCAATGGGCATTCATACCGGCGACAGTTTTTGTTCAGCACCCATGCTAACAATTGATCCTAAGCTTCAGCAGCGCCTTCAGGAGTATTCCTATGCAATAGTGGAGGCTATTGAAGTGATTGGCGGCACAAACATTCAGTTTGCCCATGATCCGGAGACGGGCAGGGTGGTAGTAATTGAAATTAATCCGCGTACCTCCCGATCATCTGCACTGGCTTCAAAAGCGACTGGATTTCCCATAGCAAGGGTATCATCTCTTCTTGCAGGCGGACTGACTCTTGATGAGATCCCCTACTGGCGTGATGGAACTCTCGAAAAATACACCCCTTCAGGCGACTATGTGGTTATAAAATTCGCGCGTTGGGCCTTTGAAAAATTTGAAGGAGTTGAAGACCGGCTTGGAACCCAGATGAAGGCTGTTGGCGAAGTAATGAGCATAGGTAAAAACTACAAGGAGGCTTTTCAGAAGGCGATCAGGAGCCTTGAAATTAACAGATATGGTCTTGGTTTTGCCAGGGATTTTCATGAGCAGTCGATAGAAAATCTTATCAATATGCTGAGAACGCCGACAAGCGAACGGCAGTTTATTATGTATGAAGCTCTTCGCAAGGGAGCCGATATCGGTCTTTTATATGAAATTACCCATATCAAACCGTGGTTTATAAAGCAGATGAAAGAACTGGTTGAGCTGGAGGAAGTTATTCTGAAACACAAAGGCGGACGTATTCCTGATGAGCTTCTTGTAAGCGCCAAAAAAGATGGTTTTGCAGACAGGTATATTGCAAAGATACTCGGCGTTTCTGAAAAAGAGATCAGGGAGCAACGGAAAAGACTCGGTGTTCTGGAGGCGTGGGAGCCTGTCCCGGTCAGCGGAGTTGAAAATGCGGCTTATTACTACTCAACATATAATGCGCCCGATAAAGTAGGTGTTAGTGGGAGAAAAAAAATCATGGTGCTCGGCGGAGGTCCCAACAGGATCGGCCAGGGTATTGAATTTGATTATTGTTGTGTCCATGCGGCTTTTGCTATCAGGGATGCCGGGCTGGAGTCAATTATGGTAAATTGCAATCCTGAAACCGTATCAACCGACTATGACACATCGGATAAATTGTATTTCGAACCTCTTACAGTAGAGGATGTTTTGAGCATCTATGAGAAGGAAAAACCGGAAGGGATAATCGCACAGTTTGGTGGGCAGACTCCGCTCAATATCGCCAGGGAACTTGAAGAGGCTGGTGTAAAAATACTGGGTACCTCTCCCGATACCATCGATTTTGCCGAGGACCGTGATCAGTTCCGCAAGGTTATGCGAGAACTTGGGATTCCGCAGCCTGAATCGGGCATGGCCATTAACATGGAAGAAGCAAAAGAGATTGCGGATAAGATCGGGTATCCTTTAATGGTGCGGCCATCATATGTTCTTGGCGGCAGAGGGATGGAAGTTGTTCAGAATGAGGAAATGCTCCGGCGATATTTAAAAGCGGCTGTGAATGTTTCGACCGAAAGGCCTGTATTGATAGACAAGTTTCTCGACAATGCAATTGAAGCGGAAGCAGATGCTATTTCAGACGGAACAAGCGCATTTGTGCCGGCTGTCATGGAGCATATCGAGCTTGCCGGAATTCATTCGGGTGATTCAGCCTGTGTTATTCCGCCGTTAAGCATACCCCCGAAACACATAGAAACAATCAGTGAGTATACAAAAAAGATAGCTATCACCCTGCGTGTCGTCGGCCTGATGAATATACAATATGCCATATACGACAATTCGGTTTATGTTCTTGAGGCTAATCCTAGAGCGTCAAGGACAGTGCCTATTGTTTCAAAGGTGTGCAATATTTCCATGGCAAGGCTGGCGACCCAGATAATTCTCGGTAAAACCCTGTCCGAACTCAACTTAAAACACCGACCTATCCCGCATTACGGGATAAAGGAGTCCGTATTCCCATTCAACATGTTCCATGAAGTTGACCCTGTGCTGGGACCCGAGATGCGTTCAACCGGCGAAGTTTTAGGCCTTTCCACATCATATGGAAGGGCTTTTTACAAGGCCCAGGAAGCCGCGCAGGTGATTCTTCCTCTTGAAGGAAGCGCTCTGTTTACTGTTGCGGACAGAGATAAGCCTGCGGTACTTGAACCAGTGAGACTCTTCAGGGATCTCGGGTTTTCTGTTATGGCTACCAAGGGTACGCATGAGTTTCTGAAAGAAAGAGGAATAGATACCATACTTGTATCAAAACTGGGTTTTGGAAGGCCTGATCTTGTGGATGCGGTAAAAACAGGCAAAATAAATCTACTGATAAACACGCCGAGTGGCAGGAAGAGCTCCGAAGACAGTTCTGATATCAGAAAAGCTGCCATAAGGTACAAGGTGCCCTATATAACTACAACTGCTGCGGCTGTAGCTGCGGCAAAGGGTATTGCTGCAAGGCGCGAAGGGGATTCGAAGGTGCGTTCGCTGCAGGAGTATCACGCCAATATAAAGTAGTTTCCATCCGGAAATGGACCTTTTGAGCGATCTCGGCGTCAATCTGAGGGATTTCTTGTGCGGCATACTATGCGTATGTCTCAGCGTAATCCCTTGATCTCCTTGAGCTTGCCCAAAATTGACGATTTCCGGATCGGAAACCCAACTGTGTCCAAATTTGTTTCCGGATGGACTATAAAATATTTTCTTTGACCCGGTTTTTATTACCTTCCCGATTCCCGCTTTTGTATTGTAAATATCTAAAGATACAGTGTATATATAAGACATGGATAAAGCGACATATATGGAAATGTATCTGAATGAAGACCTTCACTGGTGGTTTGTTGCAAGGAGGATGATAATACGTAATATTTTGTCATACTATCTTCCCGTTGAACGGAAAAGAAGAATACTTGAAGTTGGTTGCGGAACAGGCGGAAATCTTGAATTGCTGTCAACCTATGGAAATATTCATGCCATGGAACTTGATGAAGAAGCAATAGTAATGGCTGATAAAAGAGGCCTTTGTCATGTGGTAAAGGGTTCTCTGCCTGATGATATTCCTTTCGAATACAGCTTTGATCTTATTTGCATGCTGGATGTTCTGGAACATATAGATGATGATTTGAGAGCTCTTGAATCTGTAAGGAAAAGGCTCAATCCAGATGGAAAAGTACTTATAACAGTTCCGGCTTTTGAATTCCTCCGGAGTGAACATGATGTGGCATTACATCATAAAAGGCGTTATGTGAAAAAACAATTAATGAGGCTTGTTCAAAGATCGGGATTTAGAATTATATACCACACATATTATAATATATTATTATTTCCAATAATTGCAGGAGTCAGAAGCATGAAAAAAATTAAAGGTGGAGAATGTAGAACTGATGTAACTATGCCGTCCAAACCGATCAATAGTATATTAACGGCAATATTTTCCGGCGAAAGATTTTTTATGCCCTGGATATCATTACCATTCGGAACGTCCATTTTGATATTGGCAGAAAAGTGATATTTTTAAAAGCCTATGTTCAGAATTTCTCGCTTTTTTTAATAGTGGTTAGTATTTCGAGCTATTATAATTCATGCGAATAGAAAAGATAAATACGTATTTTTTACTTTTGGCCCTGGCAGGGGCCTTTATTGTTCTTTCCGGAACTTCACGATTTGGTGTTGGGATCTCTCCGGATTCGGTTAATTACATTTCCTGTGCCAGAGATCTTATTAAAGGAAACGGTTTTATATCTTATGATGGCAGTCAATTTACTTTGTGGCCGCCATTGTATCCGGCATTGCTGGGAATCCTGGGACTGCTGGGCATAGATCCTGTTATCGGGGCAAGAATATTAAATGTTTCGATGTTCGGATTGGTTGTATTCTGCACCGGGCAATTGTTCAGGTCGTGTTTAAGGTCTTATTTCTTAATCATATCAGGAACGATTTTTGCGTCTTTTTCCGCTCAGGTCGTTTATTTGTCATTCATGGCATGGTCGGAGCTTACATTCTCTCTTTTTTGTATCCTGTTTATAAAATATCTCATTAATTTTTCAATTGAAATCAAGGAGAAAGATTTCTACCTGCTTTCAGTTATTGTCGCTCTATCCTGCTTGCAGAGGTACATCGGAGTTGCAATGGTTCCAACCGCTCTTGCCGTAATTTTGCTGTTAGTGAAAATACCAGTATCAAAGCGAATACAATATTCAATTAAATTACTGATGATATCTCTTACCCCTTTATTTTTATGGTTGTTACGCAATTACCTTTTAACATCCACAATATCAGGCCCGAGAATAAATTCATCCTATTCTTTTCAACATAACATTACAAAAACATTGGACGTAATAACTTCCTGGATTATACCCTCTTTTGAACCTTTTAACTTCAGGATGATATTTGCAGGAGTTTTATTTCTCATTCTTATCTCGATCTCGATAAGCAGATATTACAAAACAAACAGCGGTAAGATTAATATGATATTAGTTCAGGCCGTTTACTTGCTGATATATATTGCGTGTATAATATTACTCAGTTCGTTCAGTTCACTTGATCCGATTCCTTACAGATATTTAGCCCCTGTTTATATTATTTTTATTTGTCTTCTGTTCATATTCCTTGAAACCGCTTCAGAATGGATGAATGAAAAAATCCGGATTAAATATTTTGGACAGTATGTTCTGATATTATTATGCACTGTCTGGTATTTCTATGTAATTATAGACAATTATAAGAATATTGTATTCATTGTAAAAAACGGTGCCGGATATTCATCTAACAAATGGCGGTTATCGCCAATTTTAAAATTTATAGAAAATAATCCTATAAATGGTAACATATACAGCAATGCCCCCGATGCAGTGTATATCATAAGCGGGCAAAAAGGAGGATGGATTCCACGCCGTAAAAAAGGCTTTGATGATTTTAGAAAAATGATGACAAGGGATGGCAATAACTATATCGTCTGGCTCAATAATGTAAAAGAGCGATCATATCTTTATGATATTAAAGAGATATCCCATAATCTGGTTTTAATTAATCAAGGCCATTTCCCAGATGGAGATATTTTTATTTTATATGACAAAAATAAAAGCTGAAAATTTTAAATCCCTAATAAGCAAAATCCGTAAACGGGCAGGTTCATAATGAGAAAAACGGCAATTATAATTCCATGTTTCAATGAATCTGGACGATTCAGGGTCAAAGAATTCGCTGCTTATATCAACGCCGATGGAAATGTTTATTTTATTTTTGTCAATGACGGCAGCACCGATAATACCCGTGAGATAATAAAAGATCTTTATCATTCATTTCCCAATCGGGTCGTGTTCATAGACCTTAAGAAAAATTGCGGTAAAGCAGAAGCGGTCAGGTGCGGTATATTGAAAGCATTGGAAATGGATTATGAGAATATCGGTTACTTTGATGCGGACCTTTCTACTCCTTTAAGCTCTATAAATATATTTTGTGAGTTGCTGGATAAACCTGAAACCACAATTGTTATGGGAGCCCGGGTTAAGCTTCTTGGGCGAAAAATTGAAAGAAGGGCATTCCGGCATTATCTCGGAAGAGTATTTGCAGCAAGTGCCAGCATAATTCTTGGCGTTCCGGTATATGACACCCAATGCGGCGCAAAAATTTTTAAAAACACAAAAGATTTAAATATAATTTTCTCGAAGCCTTTTATCACAAAATGGATTTTTGATGTTGAAATATTGGCAAGATTTAAATTGTTAAAGTGGAATGAATCGGAAAAATGGATAGAAGAATCGGTAGTAGAATATCCCTTGGAGGAATGGATACATATACAAGGGTCCCATATAAAATTTATTCATTATTTTAAAGCAATATCTGATCTGATAAAAATATTTGTATTTCTTCATAGAAAACAAATCTTTCTTGCTTTTTACATACGGAATTAATACAAAATCCTTCCGGCTAATGTCCCGTTTCCGGATTGAACCCATATATGAGAGGAACATAAATGCGATCAGGATATTTGAATGAAAATATTAAAGGAAAAGGCCTGAATGAAACCGCGGAAGGCGCTGAAAAACTTATGTCAAAATCAACCTGCAGGGAAGCAGTCGTTCCGGCAGATAAAGAGCATACCGGCCCGAAGGCAGTTGCTGCAGTTGCCATTGCTCTTGATATCCATTTTTCTTCAGGTTTTTATGAATAGAGTTGGCCAGGTTTCATTAATTTAAATATAAAGGGATTTTTCAATGCTATACAAAATCAGAATCGGAGATGAAAAATTTGAGGTGGAAGTTGGTGGTGTAAAGGATGGACTTGCCAGTGTTACTGTCAATGATGTGCCGTATAAAGTTGAGATAGAGAATTATAATTCAGTTGCTTTTCCGGCAGCTATGCCACGGACTCCAGCCTCAACTTCCGTTCCGATGCCTGGGTCCGTTTCTGTTATAGCTCCAATTCCAGGAGTTATTCTGGATATAGTAGTTCAGGTTGGAGACAAGGTTGAAACCGGTCAGACAGTGGCTATAATCGAAGCTATGAAGATGGAGAACAATCTCGTTAGCAGCAAAGACGGTATTGTTAGAGAAATTCTTGTGCAAAAAGGAGCGAAGGTCAAGACCGGTGATTTAATTATAATTATCGGATGACATAAAGGTCGTCGATAAAGAACCTGAATCGAAAATGCAGGTATATACTTGGCCCTTTATAGAATTTCGGGGAATTATTTCCGGTAACTTCTTTATTTTTCGGTTTTTATGATCCAATCCAATGAAAATAATGGCATTCGAGGCAAACTGCCACCCGTAATCAATGTTAGAATCTTAATTAGTGTCCATCCGGAAACTGTAACTTATTAAAAAATATATTAAAAACATTGATTTTCAGGTTGATTTTATGGCGCATTCTGCTATTGTTATTTCACAACATATTGAAATCATTGAACA
>Ga0105099_10002289_pt1 | contig 11435 bp, 8 predicted proteins | sample PPLLak3cmMay2015_2_FD_79138 | JGI IMG/M metagenome (GOLD analysis project Ga0105099, IMG submission 79138) | Freshwater sediment microbial communities from Prairie Pothole Lake near Jamestown, North Dakota, USA - PPLs Lake P8 Core (1) Depth... | ecosystem: Environmental > Aquatic > Freshwater >...
TCCTCAGCAACACGAACCAGACAGGAGATATCACATTCGTGATCAGCAAAGCTGCACCGACACTAAACCTTGCAGCAACTCCAGGATGGAACGAGACATACGGCACAGAGACCATAGTGAACTGCACAACAGACAACAGCGTAACACCACAGCTCTACAGAGATGATGAAATTGTAGCACTGCCCGACATCCAGAATCTTGGCGTCTCAGACTATGAATATACCTGCAATTCAACAGCCACGGCAAACTACACATACGGCACGGCGACGAATACGCTCTCAATGACAAAAGCAGCATCAGCAGTCAGCATCCTCCTCAATGGCACAGACGGCAACAGGACAATAGAACGCTTATCATCCGCCAACATCACAGCTACAAGAGATACAGGAGACAGCGTTGCGATATATCTATACATGAATGGCACGCTTGTCAGTTCGGGAAACTCGCCGCTGACAAATTTTTCACAATATACAGTGCAGGCGGACTACAACATGACCGCAGAGTACCAGACAAGCCAGAACTACTCAGCAAGCTCTGATACGCACTGGCTGCTCGTAAGAGACACGACACCTCCTTCCACAGCGACATCTCTCATAGAGAGATCAGTCGGAACATCATGGATAGAATGGAACTGGACGAACCCTACTGATGCAGACTTCAGCCTGGCAATAATATACCTCAACGGGACGAATGTCGCGAACACGAGCGAAAACCAATACAATGCGACCGGCCTTGACAGCTTCACAATATACCATCTCACAATCCAGACCGAAGACATTTATGGAAACATAAACATAAACAATATCTCAGATGATGCCACTACACTAGACAATACACCCCCCTCGTACGGCAATATAGAAGATAATAATGGAACAACATACGCGCCTTCAAAACAATACATGTTCAACGTGACATGGACAGACAACGTCGCAGTCAACACCGTGACTTTCGCATTCGACGGCACGAACCATTCTTCAAATAGTGCAGGCGATGAATACTACACCACACTCACGGATGTTGCAGCAGGTACGCACCAGTACAGATGGTATGCTACGGATGCTGCAGGAAATACCAACAGCACAGATGATATTACCTTAATCATAGAGAAGGCAGCAACCACGTTAAACATAACATCAATACCCGGCAATAATGTGACATATGGCACGCAGACAATATTCGGCTGCACAGCGGACAACAGCGAATCGGCTGAAATACTTTACAGGAACGGAAGCATGGTCAGCATACCTGACACGCAGACGCTAGCAGCGGCCAACTATGAATATGTGTGCAATGCCAGCGCGACACAGAACTACTCTAGCTCCCAGTCAAACAGCATACTGACTGTGAATAAAGCTCCATCATCTGTGAATCTGCTCCTCAACGGAACAGACGGCGACAGGACAATAGAAGTAGGTACGAGCGTGAATGAGACCGGAAGCATAGTTGCAGGAGAAAACATACTTGAAATCTATGAGAACGGCACACTTGCCGCATCAGGATACGCTCCTTTGACCAAGACAACACAGTACAACAACCTGGGTGCGTTCAACGTCACAGTGCTGCACGCAGAATCCACCAATTACACATCAAGCTCAGAGACGCACACAATCACTGTAAGTGATACGACTGCACCAATAATCCTGCTGGAATCTCCAGAAGACAGCACATACTCTGCGTCACAGACACAGACTTTCATGTTCAACTTCACAGACAACTACCACAGCAATGCAAACTGCACACTATACCTGAACGGAACCGCAAGCGGAACTAACAGCTCAGCGGCAGGGACTACTACGGCGATAACTTACGGCCCAATCCCTGAAGGATATAATGAATGGTACGTAAACTGCACTGACCCATCGGAAAACAGCGGTGTAAGCGAGACCAGGACAAGGATAATAGACATAACTCCTCCGACGATAACACCTGTAAGGCCGAAAGAAGGGGAGACAATAGGATACATCACAACTATGGGTGTAGATATCACAGATAACCTTGCAGGAGTGCATGACCCTGGAAGATTCACATTAAAGAATAGCTCAGGAATAACAATATTATCATATCCAATATACTCCCCATACCGCCAGATAGTCAACACATCATTGCTTCCTGACGGCAACTACACGTCTACATACCATTCAAATGACACTCTTAACAACAGCGGAGACATCACAGTGCACTTCACAATCAGCAACACAGAACCAGATATCCAGATAATGAGCCCTAACAATGCAAGCAGGTGGAACTCTGCTGTAAATATCAGCATAACCTATCAGGATAACGAATTAAGCTACATAGGATACAACATAACGAACAGCAGCGGAAATCTGATAAGATCAAATTCAAGCAGTGCAGTAAACCTGACAAGCTTCAACCTGGATGAACTACTAGACATATCCTCAGTCCCAGATGGGGATTATCTACTGACAGCATATGCAAACGATACCACCGGGTACAGCGTAACAGAACGAACCACATTCATAATAGACAAGACCCCTCCCACATATTCAGCAGTCAACGAACCTCAGGACCCAAGCACATATGCAATGACCGGTAACTACAACTTCAACACAACATGGACAGACCTAAACGGGATAGGCACAGTCAAACTGCAGATGGATGGGACCAACTATACCTGCATCACACAAGCAGGCAGCACGCACTATAAGATATTCAGCACGCTTGCTTCTGGAGTGCACAGCTATAGATGGTATGCAAATGACACTGCAGGAAACACAAACAGCACAGACTCACTGAACTTCACAGTAAACAAGGCATCTAGCAGCTGCGTATTGTGGTTCGACAAGTCAAGCCCACAGACATATGGTACCCAGATGAAAGCGAACTGCAGCTGCACAAATCCAGAATCAAGCGCAATACTGTGGAGAAACAATACAGATGTCACACCTGAAGAGAACAATGCATTCGTGACTCTTGCCGCAGGCAACTGGCAGTATTCCTGCAACACGACAGAGACGCAGAACTACACATCTGCAGATGATGATGCGACATTCACCATAGAGAAGATGGTCCCGAACATAACTCTTGATTCAATAACCGGCTGGAACAACACATACGGCACACAGACAACAGTAAGCTGCAGCGCAACCAACACAACAGCAACCCCTGGATTGTACAGAGACGGCATACCAGTAACCAACCCTGAAACGATGACGCTGGCTTCTCAGATATACAATCATACGTGCAGCGTGGCAGAGACACAGAATTACACAAGCATGTCAGAAACACGAATCCTATATGTCAACAAGGCCCAATCCTCAGTCAGCCTGACAATCAATGGAAGCGCTGCCAACACAACTATCGAGAGGATGGCAGAATCATACATATTCGCATCCAGGACTGCGGGAGAAGGACAGATACAACTTTACAGGAACGGGACATTGTTAGGGACTGGAAATTCCGTAGAGGATTTGACCACATACAACACTGAAAACTCATACAACATAACAGCAATACATCCTGAAACACAGAACTACACAGAAAGCAGAATGACATTATCGCTCAATATAGATGACACTACACCTGCAGGATATGTTACAAACCTGCTGCTGCTCAACAAAGGGCTGAACTACCTATACTGGGTATGGACAGCACCGACAGATGCTGACTTCAGCCACACGCAGGTATATCTCAACGGGACATTCAAGACAAACACTTTGAATGAATACTACTATGCAACCAGCCTCAACCACAGCGCAACCTACCAGATCTCGCTGAGGAGCGTAGACACATATGGAACTTTAGGCAACTGGGTCAATGACACACAGGTCACGATGTACAACTGTACCGAGAATTGGGTCCCTGCACATTACCCATGCCAGCTTTATGATACAAGGATAAAACATTACAACGACACCATGAACTGCGGCACAACAGCATTCCGGCCAGCAGACGAAGGCATGACGGAATCCTGCGACTGCGTCGTCAGCACCAGCTTCTATGGGACTACGACAAACTTCACAGGGATAATGAACAATATGAGCGATGTTGTGCTTGATGTGCCTACCCGAGGCATAATAAGATTCCAAGAGCTGATAACCGTGAGCAGATGCATGGATCTCGATGCATATGCTGCGATAGGTGAAAAACATGCCTACATAGGATCGGTAGAGCTGCCTGAATTCAACAAATCAGCCAACATAACACTGTATGACATAAATTTCACGTCACCCAGGATAATGGTAGATGGCATACCCTGCCCCGCAGACACTTGCTCCATACTGAATTATTCTGAAGGCATCATAATATTCAATGTCACGCACTTCACGAACTACTCTGTCGAGGAGAGCCCTTACTGCGGAGACGCATCATGCAACGACGCAGAGACATGCGGAAGCTGCGCGCTTGACTGCGGACAGTGCGCTTCCGGCGGAGGCGGCGGTGGCGGAGGAGGCGGAAGCAGCCCCAAGAAGAAAGAAGAATGTGTACCGAACTGGCTCTGCTACTCCTGGGGAACATGCGACAGCAACTACCAGAGCAGGGCTTGCTTTGATACTAATGGATGCAACAACGAATCAGACAAGCCATTACTGCAGAGGGCCTGCGTATCAGGATGCACAGAGAGATGGGCCTGCGGAGACTGGAGCTTCTGCACAGAGGCAGGAATACAGACAAGAGAGTGCAACGATCTTGCGAAATGCAAGACTGAATCCCGTAAGCCGCAGACAGTACAGCCATGCGACAATGGCCACTGCTACAACGGAAGGCAAGACTCTGGTGAAGAAGGGATAGACTGCGGCGGAAAGTGCAGGGCGTGCACAGAAGAAGACAAGCAGAAGACCAAAGACAGAAACCTACTCACAGGAGAAGCAATAACATTACAGCCATACGAACCGACAAACCCAATATACCTTATGCCTCTGCTGCTATTACTTGTGCTCCTCATAGCGATAATAGCCCTGCACAAGGCAAACGTATCTGAAAGGATGAAGAAGATACTGACAATATCGCACGTCATGCTGGTCATACTCATATTCGTGATGCTGCTCTTGACTTTCGACATCCCGCAGACGACAGGCAAGGCTGTCAGCGACATGCTTGAAGGGGCAGAAGCGTCATCGTTCGCCCTCACGATAATAATATCCGCATTCCTTATCGGCGGATTCACGTATGTCGCCCTCAACAACGGCCTGCCTGACCTAGATGCTATCGAAAGCTACTACATGAAGTCAAAATACTGGACAGGATACGCGATGCAGAAGATAAAATGGTCTCCTGCAAAGAACAGGAAGAGAGAGGAGATGGAAGTACACCTGCCGGCTTTGGAGAAGTCTGCAGCGGAGAAGATCGTTACCGCTCCAGACAGCAGGATAAGTGAGATGATAAATGCGCTCAAAAGATCAGAAGCGGAAAGCATCGCAAAGCAGAAACAGGCAAAAGAAGCAAAAGAAAAAGAACAGGCCACAGACAACATAAAAGAAGATGTTACTAAAGAAGAGAAGACAACTGATGAAGACGATATGATTGCGGATGCAGAAGATGAAAACATAACAGAACCCGAAGCAGAGACCAAAAACAAGATAGAAACCGCCAAGATACCAGAAATCAAAGAGAAAACAAAACCTGTGAAGGTCATTGAGAAGAAGAAAGAGGAACATCTTACACCTCAGAGCAGGCTAATCAAGAAATTCGGCACAGAAGATCCATTGAAAATAGCTGAAAGGATAATGAAAAACCAACAAGGATACTCTCAACTCAACAAGAGGCGGATAAGAAGATGAACGCCCACGCAATATCAATAAAACAGGCAGAAACACAAAAACCTTTTTATATAAATACATACTGGAGGCACATATAATGGTAGAACAAGAGACTAGAAAGAAGCTATTGATACTTGAAAGCATCGCAGCAGTCATTCTCCTGCTTTTCATCACATCCATAACACTTAACAAATTCTTCCCGACACCAACAGTAGAGTACAACCAAGGTACCGATAAAATAGTTGGTTTTGTCGCTGTATCAATCGAAAACCAGCCCATAGACATACAATCTTCTGAATCAAGGGCATTCGTGCTGGCATCTGAGAAAGACCAGTTCTTCAATCTGACTTCCCTTAGGATGTCAGGAGAGGTAAAAGGCAATGGAAGGGCAGAGATAACACTAGAGAACGGTGCAGGGCAGGAACTCCTCATATTCTCAAATGTCAAGAAAAAACAGGGAAACATGATAACTGGACTCGCAGTATCAGAAGGAAGCCCCCTCCCTGAAGACGTAAAGATAAACCAGCAAGACCCTGCTACGGCATGGATAAAGATAATACAGAATGAACAGCTGGCCAAAGAGAGCCCTACAAAGATACTTGATGACACAAGACAGGCAGTCGAAGGGAATTTCAAAGATAACTGCATAGACACATGCTATATGAATGTGAAGATGCAGAAAGGCCTGACTTATGCACTCAAGGTAAAACTAGATCCTGGAACAGAGATAAAGATAAATGAGCTTAAATACACGTTAGACGTGTAAAAACGAGGTCAAGATAATGTTTGTCGAAAGGGAACAGATAGTAACGTTGCTTGTGGCGCTAACAGCGATAATCGTGATACTCGGAGGGTATGCTTCGTTCAGCGGACTTGCTGCATACGACAGCCCTGTCAGCATAGAGATGCAGAAAAGCACTTTCAAGCAGAGCGATGTCTTCGATGTCAATGTCGTGCTGAACCCGGTCACGTTCATGTCTGATGAATCAATAATGATATACATAGACAATGAAGCAGTAGGAGCAGTCGCCATAAAGAAATACCTTGATGAGAACATGATAGAATACGGGACTGAGACGAAAAGCGTAGGCGCGAACAGCATAGAGATAATGAATCTCAAATATCCCATCAAGATAAACCTGGCAGACCACATCTCGCCGGAATACCTCCATCCAGGCACGGTCCACATGATCACAATAGAATTCTCAAGAGGAGACTCTTCAGCAGAAGGGACGTTCAATATTATATAATCAACCACGCAAATATTTAATACTCTGATATAGTCCTATTTGCATATGGAAGAGAAAAAGATTCTCATAGGCTGTCCGACATACCAACGTTACAGGTACTGCATCGATGCTTACCTCGAAGCTGTCCGAAAACTGGAATATAAGAACTATGACCTGCTTCTTGTGGATAATTCACCGGATGACTCCTTCTTGAAAGAGCTGAGAACAAAAGGGGTGAATGCAGAGCACATAGAATATTGCGAACCTGCACGGGAGAGGATAGTCAGATCAAGAAATATCCTTCGTGAAAGGGCAATCGAAGGGAACTATGACTACTTCCTGTCTCTGGAGCAAGACGTGATAGCTACCCCCGACCTCCTTAAAAGGCTTATTTCCCACAATAAAGATATCGTCACTGCATATTATGGCAACGATGTGATGCTCACGCTCAAGAGCAAGAGCACAGGACAACTGAAGAAGATGATGATCAACCTTCCGCTGATATATGTAAAAGGCGACACACCTGGCAAGATAAGGAGAGCGAACCCCCAGGAAGTGCTGCACAAAGGCACTATAGAGGTCGGCGGGATGGGAGTCGGCTGCGTCCTGATATCGACAGAAGCCCTGAAGAAGATAAGATTCAGGTATGACAATGACAAAGACGCATGCGATGACATGAATTTCTGCCACGACGCCAAGGAAGCAGGGCATAGATTATACCTTGACAGCGACCTCATCGTGAAGCACCTGCACAAGGAATGGGGCAACATCAAAAGATAAACTTTTATAAACAAACCCCTTTTCAATCAAAGTTAAGTAAAAAGGGCCCGTAGCATAACCTGGATAAGGTTCATGTCGTGTCTTTCCATGCCATGCACTTCTAGTGAGTGCGGTCGGCTTCGGACCGATTGACGGGGGTTCAAATCCTCCCGGGCTCATCTTTTTTCTTTAGCGTCCCATTGAGTGAAACGAAATGGGACTGGATGGCGCCGTCAGAAACAGTTATGTTTCTGAACGTGCTCAGAAATGCCGTTGCATTTCTGACATGTCAACCGGCAAGACAGTTGTTCCTGAATCCTCCCGGGCTCATATTACTTTTTTATCTTTTTTCTTATCTTAGAACGGTTACAGGCAGACATTGTCAGTGAATCCTGCAATGGAGTATATCAAAGGCTTTATGTCAGCATATTCCGATGCGTGGAGGACCTCTTTGAAATAAGATGCATTATCCAGCTTATGCTTCCTGAAATTCTCGACCAGCTGGTCGAACTCAGGACCTGCTGCAGATATACGCATGAGCTGCTCATCGATAGACGCAGCATCTATACGCAAATCTACCATGTAAGAAGATCCGGCGTCATGCTCTGATCTATGGAACTCTAGGCTGGCAGACCCGTACACAGTTATAGAGAGTATATCACGTCCAGCATCCTTAGAATGCCTATTGCATGGAGTGTATCTTACAAGGACATCGTTTGAGCAGAACTCTCGTGAATCGACATTGTTATCGCATACTGTAACTATCGACCCAGTATCTGCTGCAAGCTGGTCGAATATCCCCTCGAGCGTCGAACCATGAGAATCCATGATAATACTAAGACAATCCAGAGATTTAAAACTTTCTAAATGCAAAAAAAAGAGAAAAACCTAGTAAATAACCAAAAACTAAAAGATTGGATAAAATAGACTCACTGCTTTTCAGATAATTGCTTCTTCTGAAGCAGCACATCTATTGTCGAGACCCTTACCTGCCTGCCTTCCTTGTTCTCGAACTCTTCAGAATCTATCTTTATGTCCTTGACTTCAACAGTCCCATCCAGGAATCTCTTGGATGCGACTTCTGCGACATCGACTGCCCTAGAGATGAACTTCCCTCTTGCCTTGATAGTCACTTCATTCGCATTCTTAGTGGTGAACTGCATGACTACACCGGTCACATAGTTCATGAAAGGCTTGCCACCGATAAAGATACAGTTGTCTCCAGTCATTTTACTTACCCCCGATATCGCTGTTGTCCGAACTGACCTGCTAAGGCCATATAATGGCATTTCTTCTATTTAAAAGTTTCGTAATCTGTTCGGAGTAAAATTAGTTTTTTAATATTTATAAATAAAAACACCCTCTCCAAAATAATCACGTATTTTTGTTACTTCACAGTTACTAATAAATAGAAAAATTTATATATAGATGTTAGCATACCCCTCACGTGTTGAGAGGTCTTCATGATGAAAGAATATTCTGATAAATACCCTTACCAGCCCATGATACGTAGAAGGAATGACAAACAGAACCCCAAAGGGCACATAGAGATAGACTACAACGGAATAAGAATCTATGTCAAGCCAAAACCAAGCCAGACAACTTATGAGATAAATTTCTCTAAACTCGAACAGACACTAGACAATGAAATAAAAGAGAAGACAATAGAACCTTCGGCAGGCCACCAGCAAGTCCTAAGAAACTACAACCTCAGGAATGAACAGTCACGAGACGCATTACTGAACATCCTTCAGAAGTATGCAAGATGGTTCTCAAATGACAAGCTTGACATTTTAGATGATCTCATAGTAAAATATGTCGTGAACGATTATCTGAGCCAACCCATCACAGCAGGAAGCGCAGAGAGCCCAAACAAGGCATTCCTGGAAGCGCAAAGGAAGAGGGACAGAGAGTATTTCAGAGATATGCTGAAAGCGACCACGCATCCAGACTACATACCTGACAGCTGGAAGAAATGAAGATGAACAACACAGATCTTAAGGCCGATTTGAGGAATGAACTGTCTAATTGCCTAGAAGGAGCTATGAAGAAGAAACAAATCTTCAAAGAAGGAGTGTTCATTTACCTGACAGATGTCATGATGAAATACGTCGGATGGGAAGACTCAGAAAATAGTCCGTCAATACATACGAGAGAAACACAAGCGTTCATACTACAGCTGCAGGATGTCGATGAGAAATATATCAATTCACATGCAGCATATTCAAGATTTAAGAGCATAGGAGAGACACTGCTCTTTGCAGTAGGGTACTGGCCAGAGTCAATATCTTCAACAAAGAGGAGAGTCAGACCAGAGATAGGATATTATTCAAAACTAGGGTCAACAGCGTATCAAAAAGCAGGCCTTGTGCTTCCTGTCAAAGCGATGGACGGCAGGACTGAACTCATGCTCGAGATGTCAAACAGGTTCCAGAAATACGCAAATGTACTATACCACGTACGACGTGATATAGGTGAAAAAGACGTCGGAAATATAGATGTGTTGATGAAGCTCGCTTATTTCTTCCAGGATGAGAGCATCCTAGGAGCATACGTCCTGCATCTTCCTGAACAAGATAATGAGAACATACAAAAAGGGATCCTGAAGAGAAGTGTCGAGGACGGGATAATAAACATCGAAGAAGAAAGAATAAAAAATTAATAAAATAATATTTAAGGGAAACTGAGCTTATAGCACCCTTCCTGCAAAGAGCCAAGCATTATATCATCCCTTCTATCTATCTTCGCGCAGGCATTTGTGTCTGAAGTCTTTTTGACATATGCGACTATGCAGTACGCCTTCTGAAGCCTTGTGCCCGCATAACCCCTCGACTTTATGAACGCATCGCACTCATCTACAGACTTTCTCGCCCCCGCGACTTCGCCCATGCATTCGAATATCTGCTTATCGTACTCAGCTTCCCAGCAAGGCTCGATACTGTTCTCATTCACAGCAAGCCTCGCAAGACAATCCGCTTTAGTATAATATTCAGATATGCTCTTGCACTCATCTATCTTGACAGTCAATGATTTAGTGACTCCGAACTTCTCTTTACATTCTGCCTTCAGGTCTCCTGCCTTATCACAGTAGTTCTTGTCACCGCTTATGCCTGCGAACTCCATGAAGCAGGCGCCATCATCTCCACACGCAGTATCTGCACCCACATCCTTGAAGAAGTAAAAGGCAACATGCTTGATATAACCACCCTCATCGCTCATCTCTGCAGATACGATCTCTTTTCCATCTGCAAGCTCCACCTCGTAATCTGCGACATTCCCTGTGACTCCTTTTAGAGAGACGCTCTTTATGCCTAAGAGCGCGTCTACCTTCCTCGCCAAGAAGTTGAATTCCTGAGAGGAAAACTTCAATCTATAATCCTTCACAAAAAGGTTGCTCAATGCATTGTAGCTCTTCCTGTCCCAGGCATTCGCAAAAGCGTCTGCGAAGACAGAATACTTATCATCCGTAATAACCTGTACAGCATCTTCAGCAGGTTCTGCATCTACAGTAACGTCTACTGCCTTTTTCGCGCTGTCACACACACCATCTGCATCAGAATCAATGCAACACACATTCCCTATGACCACATTAGGTTCTTCACAGACCATGCCTGATCCGCAGCCCGCAACCACTGCCAATAACAACACAGAAAAGACTAATATCGTTTGTCTAACCCAAGTCAAATGACTCACCCCACATGTTGAAACAATATGAACACGAATAAAA
>Ga0105099_10002291_pt1 | contig 11433 bp, 7 predicted proteins | sample PPLLak3cmMay2015_2_FD_79138 | JGI IMG/M metagenome (GOLD analysis project Ga0105099, IMG submission 79138) | Freshwater sediment microbial communities from Prairie Pothole Lake near Jamestown, North Dakota, USA - PPLs Lake P8 Core (1) Depth... | ecosystem: Environmental > Aquatic > Freshwater >...
CTCCAGCCGCCATAACCTCCGTTCTCTACCCACAACATATGGAAGAGAGCCATCTGGAATTTCCTCCGGTCTTGGGCTAAGATGATGGCCTTCGGCGCGTGTGCGCCTGTAGCTCAGTATGGATAGAGCAAGGGTTTCCTAAACCCTAGGTCGCCCGTTCGAGCCGGGCCAGGCGCACGACCATTTCTCCGCGCTCTCTTCCGCGCTATACTATCGTCGAGGATATGCTCGGGAACCGGCTTCATCCCTGAAAGGACAACGACCATGCAATGGCAGGGGAGACGGCAAAGCGGCAACGTCGAGGACAGGCGGGGGATCAGCGGCAAGCAGATGGCCGGGGGGCTTGGGATCGGCGGGGTCATTATCGCCATCCTGTTCGCCCTGCTCGGCGGCAATCCGGAGGATGTCTCCCGGATCCTCCAGCAGCCGGCCGCAATCGAGTCGCCTGCCGGCGAATCCCGGGCCCTCACCGCCGAGGAACAGCAGGAAGGCCAATTCGTCGGAGTCGTTCTGGCTGAAATCGAGGACGTTTGGAACCGGATCTTCCAGCAGAGCGGACAGACCTACCGGGAGCCGAAGCTGGTCCTGTTCTCCGGCCAGATCTCCTCGGCTTGCGGATACGCCGGGGCCTCGTCCGGGCCGTTCTATTGCCCGGGAGACGAGAAAGTCTACATCGACCTCGATTTTTTCAAGCAGATGCAAATCCAGCTGGGGGCTAAGGGCGATTTTGCCCTGGCCTACGTCATCGCCCACGAGGTCGGCCACCATGTCCAGAACCTCCTCGGCATCACCGACCAGGTCATGTCCCAGAAGAACCGCCTGGGCGAGGTCGAATTCAACCGACTGATGGTCCGGCTGGAGCTCCAGGCCGATTTCATGGCCGGGGTCTGGGCCCATCATGCCGAACGGACGGCCGGACTCCTTGAGGCGGGGGACATCGAGGAAGCGATGAACGCCGCCTCGTCGGTCGGCGACGACCGGATCATGAAGCAAACCCAGGGATATGTCGTCCCGGACGCTTTCACCCACGGCACCTCGGAACAGCGCGTCCGGTGGTTCACCAAGGGCTACCGAACCGGCGATCCCAACCAGGGCGACACCTTTAACGCCGACCGGCTATAATCGACCGCCGCGTCACTTCACCGTCAGGATTCCGCGCAAGCGGATATCGGCGCTTGAGGCTCCGATCATCAGCCGGAAGTCGCCCGGCTCAATCGTCTTTTTCAGATCAAGGTCGAGCATCGAGAGCATGTCGGGCGTGATTTCAAACCGGACGTCCTTCGTTTCTCCAGGCAGAAGAAATATCCGCCGAAATCCTTTGAGTTCTTTCATCGGCCGGGCGATCGAGGCCAGCTCATCGCGAAGATACAGCTGGACGACTTCGTCGCCGGCCCTGGAGCCGGTATTGGTCAGACGGAAGCTCACCGAAGCGGCTTCACCCGGAGCGATCGTCGGCTTTTCGATCCGCAACTCGCGGTAGGCGAATTCCGTATAGCTCAATCCATACCCGAAGGGGAAGAGGGGCTTTCCGGTCAGGTTCAGATAGTCGTCGCCCCTGCCTGTCGGGAGGTGGTTGTAAACGAGCGGAAGCTGGCCTTCGAAGACCGGAAACGTGATCGGCAGCCGCCCGGCCGGATTATGGTCGCCGAACAGGACTTCGGCAACGGCCGTCCCTCCCGCTTCGCCCGGATACCAGACGTCGATAATTCCAGAGACGTCGTCGATCCAGGAACTCATCGTGATCGCGCTTCCGCCGACGAGGACGACGACGGTCGGCCGTCCGGTTGCGGCGACCTTCCGGATCAATTCCTCCTGCCGTCCGGGAAGCCCCAAGCAGGCCCTGTCCCGGAATTCGCCTTCCTCGATTCCGACGACGACAATCGCGGCTTCACTCCGGGCCGCGGCTCGGACGGCTTCGGCCATCATCCGGTCGCCGTCGTCCGGGACGCCGGCGTCCCAAACGAGCGAGAACCAGGCGTTTCCCTCCGGCTCGGAGTATTCGAGGCGAAGGTCGTAGGCCCGGCCCTTGACGAAATCGAATTCGGCCGTCAGCGTGCGCCGCGACCGCTTGGCCCAATTGTCGATCAGGAGGCGGCCGTCAAGAAAAAGCCGGTAGCCGTCGTTGCCGTCGATCCCGATCCTGAACCGCCCCGTCTCCGTCGCTTTAAGCTTCCCCGTCCAGCGGACGGAATAGAAATCAAACGGCAGCTTTGCCGGGTCGGGCGAAAAAAGCGTCCATTGAAACCGGACCTGGGGGTCGGTCCGGATAAAAACGGGGGAGCCTGAAAGCGAGGCATTGTCGAAGTATTCGCCCCGTAAGCCGGCCTGGTCGCGCCCTTCCTCTTCATGACCGAAAGATTCGGTCGGGACGGGGATGAAGGCCCTCTCCTCGCGCCGGCAGCCGGGGGCATAGCGGACCTCCGCCGTATTCTCCAGCCTGGTTTTTATCCCTTCGAGAATGCTGATCTTTGCGTTCCCGGGGCCGCTGTAGCCGCCCAGGCGGATTTCAGTCGCGTCCGGGCCGATGACGGCGATGGATTTCACCTCGACCGGGAGGGGGAGAATCTTTTTTTCGTTCTTTAACAGGACGATCGATTCCCTGGCTGCCCTCAAGGCCAGCTCCCGGTGGGCCAAAGAGCCGTTCTCCTTTGCCGCTTCATCCGGATCGACGTAGGGATTATCGAAGAGTCCGAGCTCGAATTTCGCCCGGAGCACCCGGGCGACCGCCCGGTCGATGACTTCCGGTTTGATCCGTCCGTCGATAAACGGAGGGGAAAAAAGATTCTCGTGATCCAGCTGTGTCTGGAAAATCACGTCCAGGCCGGCGGAGACGGATTTGGCCGCTGCCTCGGCGTAATCGGCGGCGGTGAAATGAAGGACGTTGGCCCCGCCGACCGATGAGGCGTCCGAAATCACAAATCCCGGAAATCCCCATTCATCCTTGACGAGCCGGTTGAGCATCCAGCTCTGGGCCGAGGCCGGGCTCCCGTCGACCGAGTTGTACGACGTCATGACAGAGCGGGCCCCTGCCGTCCTGAGGCAGGCCTCGAAAGGGGGGAGGAAAAGCTCCCGAAGCTGCCGCTCGTTCCAGTGGATCGGATAGCTGTCCCGGCCGCCGGCCCCGACGTTGGCTAAAAGATGCTTGGGGGTGGCGATCACGCCGGCCTTTTCGAATTCCGAGACGAAGGCCGTCCCCATTTCAGCCGAAAGAAAGGGATCCTCGCCGTATGTTTCCTCGGTCCGCCCCCAGCGAACGTCGTCGGCAATGTTGATGACGGGGGAGAGGACCTGGCGGATGCCTCGGGTTTTCGCTTCCCGGGCGATCGCCGCGGCGACCTGGCGCATCAATCCGGTGTCGAAGGTCGCGGCCAGGCCGATCGCTTGGGGGAAGGCGGTCGCCCCGGGATGGACCAATCCGTGCAAGGCCTCCTCAAAGGGAATAATGGGAATTCCCAGGCGGCTCTTTTCCTTGAAAAACCGTTGGATCTCGTTGACTTTAACGGCGGTTTCGAAAGCCGACCCTCCGGTTCCCGGCTTGAGCATCTGACCGGCGGGGTCCTCGTCGGCGCCCGCCGCCCCGATTTGCAAGCCGAAAATTCCGGCCGCAAGCTTCTCGGTCCCGAGATCGAGCGAGCCCGGCACCATGAACAGCTGGCGGAATTTCTCCTCCGGCGTCATCCGGCCGAGCAGGTCGGCGATTCGGGTGTCCGGGGACGGGTCCGGCTTTTTCCCGGATGGCCCGCAACCGGGGAAGACGAGAACGACGAAACCGAGGATGGCGAAAACGATTCTCATATGCTCTTCCTCTCGGGGAACGATCCGGCCGGACCCGATGTTATGTCTCCGCCGCAAAGACTGTCAAGCCGGCAATATTCAAAAAAATCTTATGATTTGAATTGCGAATAATTCAGGCACGACGTTCGGTCAGGCAAGCGCCGGCGGATCCGGGCGGGGCCGGCCCGGCCTTCATCGCGGAGAGGCAGAGGCGGCGATTATTCTTCTTCGAATTCGAGGAGAATCTCCTGACCGGGAAGGGTGTCGATTTCGATCAGGCCGTCGACCGCGCTTCCTTTCACCCCGTCGATGTGGAACAGCCCTTCGAAGGGATTCCGGAGACGAAGCCGCCCGCCTTTTTCCGATAACACCCGGATCCAGCGGACCAATCCGTCTTTCATTTCGGCCGAGACGAGAAACGCTCCCTGGGCCCGGAAGGTGAAGAACGCGGCCTCCTTCCAGGAGACGGGGACGGCCGGGAAGACGCGGACGATTCCGTCATGGCTTTGGAGGAGCATTTCCTGAAGGCCGGCGGCAAAGGCGAAGTTCCCTTCCAAGGTAAAAGGCCGGTAGGTGAGACGGGAAAATCCGGACTTGGTTTGGTCGCCGTTGGCGTGAAAGCTGTTGGGAAGGCAGAAAGCATCGGCGAATATCCTCAAGGCCCGGGCCGCGCCCTCGCCGTCCAGGGCTCGGGCTTTCATATTCCCGAGCCAGGCATAGGAATAGCCGCACCAGCCGTCGGGCCCGATCCGGTCCAGGGCGGCCAGGGTGTTCCGGACGATCGCCCGCTCGGCCGCACTCCCGGTCGGGCTGATCAGGCCGAGGGGATGAATGGCCATAGCGTGGGAGAAATGGCGGTGGGACTCGGCGTAGGGTGTCTCCGGAGCGAACATCAGCCCGTCGTTGGAGTCGACGGCAAACGGCGGCCATTCGGCGGCTAAAGTCGCGAAGCGGGACGCCTCCTCCGTCCGGCCAAGCTCGGTGGCCATTTCTGCGGCGGTTCGAAATGTCCAAACGATCAGGGCCAAGTCATAGTTCGTCATGGCGGCGAACCAGGCCCGGCGGCTGTTGTCGAAGATTTCCGGACTCGAGTGAAGCGGAAGCCGCCGTGTTCCATCCGGATTCCGCAGGGAAAGCTCTTCCAAATGCACGGCCACGTCCCGAACCCAGGGATAGGCCCGTTCTCGGAGAAATTCCCGGTCGCGGCTGTAGCGCCAATGAAGGTCGAAATGCTGGGCCAGCCAGGCTCCGACGGTGGGGGAGAATGAATATTGAATCCATCCGCCCATCGGCTCACCGGCCAGGGTGGAGACGCCCGGAACGTTGAGGCCCGATGTCCCGAAATACGTTTGGGTATAGCGCTTGAAAACCGGGCGTCGATCCCAAAGCCAGTCGAGGAAACCAAGCCCCTCTTCGAGGCGATTTCCGGAATAGCACGGCCAGTAGCTGAGCTGGGTGTTGAGGTCGTGATGAAAATCGCCTTTCCATGGAGGAAGGCGGCCGTTGTCGGCCGTCCAGACGGCTTGAAGCGAGATGGGCGGGGCGCCCCGTCGGGCGGCCGCGCCGAACTTGTACGTTTCAAGGTACCATTGTTTTTCGAGGACGGCGTCGGGGACCAGGAGGGAGGAGCGCAACCAGAAGCTTTTCCACCAAGCCGCTTGGGCCTCCCGGGCCGGCCCGAAGCCGTCCGCCAGGGCCTTTCGAGCCCGGGCGAGGGCGGCAAGCTCACCGCGGCCGTCCGAGGATTTCGAAGTCACGGACCAGGCCCCGGTCATTCCGTCGTCCGGATCCAGCCGCCAGACGACGGCGATCTCGTAAGAAAAGCCGTTCCATCCCGATTGACGGTACACGACCGAGCCGTTTCCTTCTTCCACTTGGCCGGGAGGATAACCGAGCCGGCGAAGGTCTTGGCCGCTGACCGAATCGGCCGGTCCACCTGCGGGATTTCCAGCGTAGGGAGGCATCCGAAGAACGGGTTTGAATCCGGCGGGAACATCGGAAAACCGGAAAAAGCCGACGGGCGCGTCGGCTTGTACGAACGTCTCCAGCGTCCGGCCGTCGGCCCATGTCGCCAACCCGGCCGCCCGGGCGATATCGAGCCGGACCGATTTCATCGGGCCGAATCCGGCTAGATCGAACTCGATTGCCCCGGCCGGGATTTTAGTCGGGGCGGGGCTCTCCTCGTACGGGGCGTCGAACATTTTCTGGACGAGATCATAGCGGCCGGCCGCCCATTGCTCGACAACCCAGGCAAACGACCATTCCGGCGCTCCGATGTTCGGCATGGGCCGGAGGTCCCAGAGGTCGGCCCGGTCCAGCGACAGCCGGAGAAAAGGGCCGTTTTGCCAGACGAGGGCCCCGATGATCCCGTTTCCGAGGGGAAGGCCTTCATCCCAGGTCCGGGCGAAATCGGCAAAGACCAGGTCGTGGGGGCCGGCTGCCGCGGCCGGCGGCATCGCCGGAGCGGTCGCGGTTCCGAAAAGAAAGAGAAGCAGAAAAAACATGGATTCATGCTATCATACGGCCTTCGGAGGCGTCCATGTCGACGGTTCGCGTCGCGGACGTCATCCCAAGCGGCTTGGCTTTTCAGTCCCGATGTGGTAAAAAAAAGCTTCTTTTTCGAGTCCCGACTGACGAAAGGATCCTCGCATGAAAGGGAAAGAACGGCATCAGCTCAAGGAAAACGAATTCGTACACGGATTCCAGGGCGTTTTTGAGTTCGTAAAAAAATGGCGCCGGGAGTTCGTTATGGGCGGGGTCCTGATCGTCGCCCTGGCAGTGATATTCGCCGGGTTCCAAGTCGTCCGGGGTCAGCAGGCCAAAGGCCAAAGCCGGAAGCTTGGAGAGATCCAAACCCTCCGGGCCGGCCTCCCCAAGGTTCCGGAGAATGTCGCCAAACTCGAAGCCCTGGTTGGAAAGGGAAGATACGGTCGGGTGGCCTCCCTCAGTCTGGCCACCTACTGGGTGGAGCAGGGCCAGCTGGATAAAGCCCAGGCGGCTTTGTCCGGGATCAAAGAGGCGCCCAAGGATCTTTATTACTACCAGGCGAAGGATCTGGCCTCCCAGATCGCCGTCCGGAAGGGCGACCTCGACGGGGCGCTGGCCATCCTGAAAAAAATCGTCGACGAGAATCCCCGGGATTACCTCCTGGACGCGATCCTCTTTCAGCAGGCCGATGTGCTCGAAAAGAAAGGCCAGACGGCCGAAGCCCTTGCTTTATACAAAAAGATCGAAACGGATTACGCCCAGAGCTATTACGGCTATGATGCATCGCTCAAGGCCCGGAAGCTCGAAGCAGCCCGGAAGCGGCCTTGAATTATCGTCCGAAAGGTTTATAATTCTACCTCGATCTCATCATCAGGAGGAGTTGCGATGGCTTACAAAATCACCGAAGAATGCATCAACTGCGGCGCCTGCGAGCCCGAGTGTCCCAACCAGGCGATTACGGCCGGCGACACAATCTACGTGATCGATCCCGAGAAGTGCACCGAGTGCGTCGGCAGCCACCCCGAGTCCCAGTGCGCGGCGGTCTGCCCGACCGGCGCCTGCATCCCCGATCCCGAAAAGGCCGAAACGAAGGACGCCCTCGAAGCCAAGTACAAGAAACTCCACGGCTGATCCCCGGACCGGCCGTCCGCTTTCAAAATAGGAGTGAGGTTCTCGCTCCTATTTTTTTTCTGAAAATCCATGAATAATTTTTCTCATCCGGTCGCCGTCCCGCTTCCGCCGCCCTCGTCCGCTCCCCGGAGGCGGGCGTCGTTTTTCGCCAAGGACCGGCCCTGGATCAATGTCGTCCTTTTCATCCTGACCTTGGGGACGGCCTTCCTTGTGGGGTCGTCCTGGGGGCTGAATTACCTCTATGCCGGTCAAATCGCCTCCGATCCCGGCTTTCGGCTCGACGCTTCCGGCCTGTTCGGGGACCCGCGACTGATCGGATTGAGCGTCCTTTATGCCGTCGTCCTGATGGCGATCCTTCTGGCCCACGAAATGGGACATTATCTCGCCTGCCGAAGATACGGGTTGTCCGCGACCCTGCCGTTTTTCATCCCCGCCCCGACCCTTATCGGGACGCTGGGCGCGTTCATCAAGATCCGAACGCCGATCACCCTCAAACGCCGCTTGTTTGATATCGGAGCGGCCGGCCCGTTGGCCGGATTCATCCTGGCCGTGCCGGCTTTATTGATCGGCCTGGCCTTGTCCAAGATCGTTCCGTCTATCCCCCGCGAGGAAGCCATTGTTTTTGGCGAGCCGCTTCTCCTCCGTCTCGGCGGCCTGCTCTTTTTCAAGCAAGCAGGACCGGGGATGGACGTCATTTTCCACCCCATCGCCTTCGCCGGCTGGGTCGGGATGCTGGTCACCTCGTTGAATTTGATCCCCTTGGGCCAGTTGGACGGCGGCCATATTGCTTATGCCGTTTTTGGGTCAAAGAGCCGGGCGGCGACAAAAATCGTCATGGGAATGCTGGCCCTGGCCGGGATCTTTTTCTGGGCCGGATGGATGATCTGGTTCCTGATTCTTCTGGTCATGGGGCTTCGCCATCCGCGTGTTTTCGATGAGGACGAGCCACTGGGAAAAAAACGAACGATGATAGCCGTCCTGATCGCCATTATCTTCATCCTGTCCTTCATTCCCGCTCCCATTCAGGGGTATAATATGATCGACTTGGTGAGGTCGATATGGGCCTAAAAGAGGGTTGGAGTTTTTCACAGTTTATGTGGAAAAAGTGTGTAAAAGATGGGGCCGGGTCAGGCCCAAGAACCGAAAATAGAAAGAGTTACGGCGGTTTGCACAAGTTTTCGTCAACTGGTTTAAATTGTTTATTATGAGCAAGATATAAACCTATGGAAATTAAAGGTTTGCAGGCTTCAGACTCTGGCGGGAAAGAAGGGAACGTAGAGATGACCTTTGATCTTGTTCAGACCGCCTTCGATGAGCTGAAAAAGCGCCTCCAGAAAGGCGAAATCTCCCGCCAGAGCTTCATCGAGGAGATCAAGAAGCTCCGTTTGAAGGACGACCAGGGGCGATTTTGGACCATCGGTCTCCAAACCGGCAAGTGGTATTACTTCGACGGGAAAGACTGGCTTCAGGCTGACCCGCCGAGCCAGAAAGAGAAGATGATCTGCGTCTTCTGCGGTTTCGAGAACAAGCTCGAAGCCGAAGTCTGTGCCCGATGCGGCGGAATCAAGGGCGAAGAGCCGAGCCTCTGCCCGACCTGCGGGGGCCCGCTGCAAAAACCGTTTCAGACGTGTCCCCGATGCAAGCCGGAACCGGAGGAATTCCTCGCCCCCGGCTCGATCCACTTGGAAGAGGCCGTTGAGGAGAAAACGCTCATTCTCCGCGGCCTCCGTCCGTTGTCCGCCCTCATTTCTCTCGGCCTCCTCGGCGCGTTTTTCGGCATCCTTCTGGGAGCCTTCGCCGGAGCGACGGGCGCTTTCTCCGACAGCCTGGGATTCCTTCCGGCCGGCCTGGCCGAGCAGCAGGGAAAGCTCATGGGAGCGATTTTTCTCGGTCTCCTCGGGGGCGCGGCCGGATTTCTCTTTTTCGGATCGGTCGCGGTTATTTTGGCGGTCGTCTTCAACTTCATCCTGAACATGACGGGCGGCCTGAAGTTGGACATCGGTCAGAAGCCGTTCGATGCCCGGCCGGAGCCCAAGCCCGATAAGAAAGACAACGTCGACTCGCAAGATACCGGATTCGGCTTTAACCTCAAGGACTGACGGGGAGAGCGGGGCTCAGCGCCGCCGCTTGAATGCGGCCAAAGCGAAGGCGATCTGGCCGATCGAAATCGATTCGTCGTTGGGGGGATACTGAAGGGATCGGAGCACTTCGAATCCGGCTTTTCCCAGGAGCTCTTCCGTCCTCGTCAGGAGGAGACAGTTACAGAAGACGCCGCCGCCCAGGACAACCGTCCGAATGTTCCGTTCCTTCCGAGCCGCTCGCGCCGTCTCAACGGCGGAAACCGCCAGCGTTTCATGAAACCGGGCGGCGATTTTTCCGGCCGCGACGCCCCGCTTGACGTCCGACACGATCGACCGGATCATCGGATCGAACGACAGGGTCTTGGGGCTTCCGTCAAGCAGGACGAACGGATAAGGCGCGATCCGTCCGGCCGTCGCGGCCGCTTCCAACCGGATCGCCGCCTCGGCTTCGTACTCGTTTCGAAGCGGGGCGAGGCCGATTAAGGCCGAGACGGCGTCAAACAATCGGCCGCAGCTTGTGGCCAGGGGGGAATGCGTTCCCCGGCGGATCATCTCCAGGACGGCCCGCCGCCGCTTCGGGTCCACCCGCTCGAGGGCAGGGAGGCGTGGAATCTCCCTTTCGCTCTGTCCGGGCGACCAAAGGTGGGCGAGGGCCATCCGCCACGGCTCCCTGGCGGCGAGATCGCCGCCCGGCAGCGGCTTCGGCTCGAAGCGGGCGTAGCGCTCGAATCCGGAATAACCGGCCAGAAGGAATTCTCCGCCCCAGGCTTGCCCGTCTTGGCCGTATCCGTATCCGTCCCAGATGATCCCAAGGACCTCATGTTCGGGTGCGGTTCCTCGCTCGAGGAGCACCGCCAGAACATGGGCATAATGATGCTGAACTTGGAAATGGGGGAGGCCCATCCGTTCGGCGATCCGGGTTGTGTGGAAATCAGGATGCAGGTCCGAAACCACCGCCGCCGGCTTGACCCGGAACAAGGATGTCAGATGGGCGAGCGTTTCCTCGAAGTAGCCTCGATTGCGATAGTCGTCCATATCCCCCAGAAACTGGCTGGTGACGATGTAGCCGTTTTTATAGACGGAGATGGTGTTCTTCAGCTCGGCTCCGAGGGCGACGATGGGCGGCGCCCCGCGGAAAGCGTCCGGAACCGGCTGGGGATAAGGGACATAACCCCGGGCCCGGCGGAGAAAGACGGGGGATTTTCCGGCGATCCGGATCACCGAATCGTCGGCCCGCATATGGATGGGGCGGTTATGGGTCAGGACGCAATCGCACAGCCCGTTCAATCCTTCGGCTTCGTCCTTGATGATCGGGGCATCCTTGGGGTTGGAGCTTGTGGCCACGATCGCCTCGATCCGGTCGAGCAGGAGCACGTGGAGGGGCGTATATGGCAGCATGATTCCGACTTCACCCAAGCCCGGAGCAATCCCGGGGAGGTCGGCTCTTTTGGGGACGAGGACGATCGGGCGCCGGTCCGATTCGAGGACGACCGCGGCTTCGGCCGATATCCGGGCGATTTTTCGGGCGGTCCGAAGGTCCCGGACCATCAAGGCCAGCGGCTTGAATTCTCGTTTCTTGATCCGCCGGAGACGGGCGACGGTTACGGCGTTGCGCGGATCGCAAACGAGGTGAAATCCGCCGAGCCCCTTGACTGCGAGAATCCGGCCGCGGCGGATAAGGTCGGCCGCTTCTTCGATTCCGCCCGGGATCGTCTTCCCCGTCCGGGCGTTTCGCAACAGGATGGATGGCCCGCAAACCGGACAGGCCACCGGCTGGGCGTGGTACCGGCGGTCGAGCGGATCCCGGTACTCGCGAAGGCAGTCCGGGCAGAGGGGAAAACCGGCCATCGTCGTCCGGGACCGGTCGTAGGGCAAGCCGCGGACGATGGTATACCGGGGACCGCAATCGGTGCAGTTGGTGAACGGATAAGCGAAGCGGCGATTTTGAGGATCGCGGATA
>Ga0105099_10002294_pt1 | contig 11430 bp, 6 predicted proteins | sample PPLLak3cmMay2015_2_FD_79138 | JGI IMG/M metagenome (GOLD analysis project Ga0105099, IMG submission 79138) | Freshwater sediment microbial communities from Prairie Pothole Lake near Jamestown, North Dakota, USA - PPLs Lake P8 Core (1) Depth... | ecosystem: Environmental > Aquatic > Freshwater >...
GCTAGGTAGGGAGAATTGGACAAATGTAGATCCCCCACCTGATGGGGTCCCATTGCCATTACAGTAAATCTTAGCGTTGAGGTACGATCCTACACGCTGATATTTACCTAACAATGACGTAGTGACCTTATTGCCAAAACCTGAGGCTGTAGGCGTATAACTTACCCAAGTAGTGACGGCCGCCCCCTGCCCATAGTAGAACGCCTCTAGGATCTGACTTGTTGCGCCTGTGGTAAAGGCTCCGACTTTTCTTGCTTGAGTGAACCCACTCGGTAGCGAGCTACTAAGCGAAGCGATCAGATATACTGCGCCGGAAGAAATAACGGCATAGCAGTAATATAAGCTGCTTGCCACTATTGCCACATCACACCCACCTGCACCGACTACAGCTGTGTTGAGAGTAAGCGGCGATGCATTCAGATACTGAAACCCACCAACGTTCGTTCTAGATGCTGGATAGGTTATGGTCGTTGCGCTCGCTTTAGCAAGCTTACCTATCACCTCTGCAGTTCTTATACTTAGTCCGGCCATTTAGTTGGCTCCTGCTTAAAGTTCTAGTTATGCTATTCGGATTGCTGTTATAGTTCCTGTTCTTTGCGGCGCCGTTCCTGTGTATGTACATGCAGATTTCAAATATAGGGTGGTACCGGCAATTGTTAGACCGCCAATGTATATATTTGAACCATTACATCTAACTAAAAATGGAGCGCATGATAGTGCTGCATTTGAACTATTGGTTTGTGTCGCTATACCTTGAAGAAGGTTTAGCGTTTTAACGTGGTCGGTTTGTGTACCGCCAGAATACCCAGAAATGGCAAGTTGAAGGTTTGCAGGAGAAGTGCTGTTATTGAACGCTTGCTCTATATTCCCGCCTACTGACCATGACCCTGCTGTTAATGGGATAGTCGTTATGTTTTCAAATGTCCCACTAGCAGTGTAAGCTGCAAATGTTGATACGGTACTTGTTTTTACTTCACCCACATCTCCCTCAAGCACAGGATACGTAATAGGATCCGTAACTCCTTTAACCCGCACGCCATGCCCCACGGTATTTTCGCTGATGATGTCCACCTGAAGGCCATCTTTAAAAACTGATTTTTGCCCATCGGCTCCGGCTACTAGTGACATATATGTACTCTCCTTCTTGAAGGTTTCGGTTTATGCGATGCGAACTGCTTGAATCATTCCGTACGTCTTGGTCGTTGTAAATCCTGTAAAATCCGCAGCTAATACTAAATAATATGTTTTTGTTGCAGCAGTCACCTCTTGATATACGCTGCTTAACGGTATTCTCGGTTCAAATTGATTCCACGGATTAACGCCCGATGAAAAATATCCCCAAGAAGCTACGCATATATCACGTGCCATAGTTGCAGAAGTATCACTAATTGAACAGTTACATGACTTAACTAACTCACCAGAATTCGCAGATAACGTTGCCGTAATATAACCACTGAGTACCCAATGTCCTGTAGTTAATGTAATTGATGTTACATTGAATCCGTTACCGTCAACAATAGATACTGAACTAGCTATTGGAATTCTTGATTGAATAACTTCACCAACCATACCTGCAGGAATTGCAACCCCATCTTTTCGTCCTTGTAGCTGCACGCCATTACCAGAGGTGAGCTCGCTAATGACATCGACTTTGACGCCGTCTATAAGTTTTGCTGGCTGCCCAGAAATTCCTGCGATTAATGACATATGTTTTTAGCTCCTGTTCAAGTTATGTTATGCGATGCGGATTGCAGTTATACGACCATAAGCGGCTAACGTCCCAGTATATGTAGCGCCTACAACGAGGTACAGTACGGTAGATGCGGCAGTAACATTTACAAAGATTGGTGAAATACTGAAACCCATGTCATCAACTGTAAGGTTCTGTGTCCCAATACTTCCGGCATATGTCGTGCTATAGTAGGTATCACTACCCGGAAACGCTGCCGTTGTTGTATTAAAAAACCCCTTCATTTTCGTTACGTCTGTTGCGGTACCCCCTTGAAACGCAAACTGCCCACCTACTAACCATTTCCCTGTGGTTAGCTCTACAGATGTTACATTAGTTGCAGTAGCAGAGCTAATACCCGAAGAAGCGGAGCGCAATACTGTGGCTTCTTTTATCTCCCCAACATACCCCGCAGCAACCGCAACGCCATCGGTCTTACCAACTATTCCACCGCTTGGTGTTAGTGCTCCAGTAACCGTTAACGGCCCGCTGATTGGATTCTTAATGTCAATGCCTTTTCCTACACTGGCCTCTTCGATAGAATCAAATTTCGGCTGCGTCGGCGATATCCCTCTTGATATCACGGCTCCAGTCGTGGCAAGTACACCGTCTCCAGAAATCATACCGTCGGTTGAGATGTCTCCCGCGCCATGCACAGTCGCGCCAGCAGGAATATCCATGTAGGGTTTATCCAGTGTAAAACCACTTGGTACCGTAACATCACCCATCGTACTGTTGGACGACAGCATATTATTGATAGTAACTGGCGCATTACTGAGATTAACCAATCCGTAGGTGACGTAAAAATATACAGTATCTCCGCTTGTAAAAAACCCGGCTGGGAATTGTACTTGACCACCACCTAATTCAATAAATTCAGGAGCTACAAAATCGTGACCGCTATATTCACAGTGTAGTTGATGAGCACCAGGAGTAAAAACTATATTACTCAATGATATAAGGCCAGTTGATGCTTCTGTAGGGGTTATTACTCTAGTTTCAAATGTGGCATCACCAGCGAAAGCACCAGTAGAATCTTGAACCAGATCAATACCAAAACCTAAAAGTTTAGAAGACATAGATGCGGTAACACGTACTTTAACACCTGTTGATACTAGACCGGGTGCGAACGTAAAGTTATCTACAACAAATAGTCCGGACACTTCTTGAGATTGACTAGCAATCCAAGTGCTGCCATTATCTATTGATACTTCGACTGTAGGTGCTGTATCAATATTGCCAGCGCTGTATAGTAATCGTGTTTGTGCTGTATTTACTATCGGATCATCGGTTATAAATACTGATCCACGTAAGTCCAATGAGGTGAATATATTACCAGTACTTAGTGTTATATATCCAAAACTTAGGATATTATTAGCACCCGTGGTAGATCCAAAAAAGGTTTCCTTGTCGATCGCGAAGTCGCTACGTGTATAATATACGAATGTTTCGTCAAAGTTAGGATCTAGGAGACTTGCACCACCGGCACCACTTCCTGTTCCACCACCAACATATTGATATACATCTGAACTCGCGATATTTTGTATAGCATTAGAACCATCAGTTCTAACTACTAAGTAACCGATAGCATATGTTCCACTAGCTACTGGAGCCGCAGATGCGCCAGCTAGTGTACCAGCTGGCGTGCCACTCGTAAGTAATAGATTGCCAGTTGCATCTAGATGAACACCTATTTTTAAATATTGACTAGCCGCCATGACAAAGTTCAAGACTGCGCCTACTGACGGTGTTGCTGTTCCAGCAGCGCCAGTGCCCGATAACATTATCGTACCGCTAGCAAAAGTTGGTAGTAGGTTATTTATAGGTGGTATCACCCGGTTTCTAGATGTCTCAGGATTAGCCGCTGATATAGCACCAATATTTAGTATTAGACTGGCACCCGGATTTGCCGGAACCATTCTAAGTAAAGGAGTTAACTCGCTGTTAACAGAGCGCAATATATCATCGACTTCTTTACCAGTTGTTGTAACCAACTGATCTAGTGTGTCGTGGCTTATACTTTGTCGTATGTCGAAATGTGTCGTCATGTATCAACCTCGTATTATGGCACTCGATTTATTATAAAGCGTATAGTTGCTCAACTACTTGAACATCTACTACTAAATTTTTTTGCAGCGGATTATCTCTATCTTTAACTATAACACCTACTTTTACACTAAAATCGCCTGTTACAAAACCATCTATGCCTTGAGTAGGCTTAGAGTTTGTCAATGATCCGTTCTTAGCTATATAAACAACGCTGCCAAAAGGCATAAATGTACTTATATTCTTTAAAACACCTTTTGTTGTTATAAATCCGTAGTTTCCGTCATCGACACTATTGGTGGTTAAACCTATACAACTTCTAACTTGACTTTCATTTGATACGTCGACTAGATCCATATCTCCAGAGCTATTAACTGATGTAGGTGTCGCTTTTAATATTATGCTACCAGTATTATTTAGAAGTTCTAACGACGCTGATTCTGGAGAAGTTATAGAACTTAATATATTTATTGGAGGTAGAGTATCACCTTTTTGATACATCATATTGCCAGTAGAGTCAGACCAAATTCCAGCCTGGTCTAAAGGTATAGGACTAGAGGGCTGTGGTATAAAAGTAATAGCAGTAGGATCGACTACGCCATCAACTTGCATATCACCAGCTACATGAAGAAGTTTCTCTCCTATCGGACCAGATATAACAACAGGTTGTCCCGAATTGATCGTTATAAACCGTCCGGCATTATAGCCGTCTTGTAGTGTAAAAGATATTGCACTCGTATTAGCGAAATATACTGATCCGGTTGTATCGACACGAAACGCTAATGCATCACCTACTACTAGATCGCGCAAGATCTGGATTTGATTAGCAACCGATGGGATAGGAGAACCTACAACTTGATCCCAATCTCGTCCTTGATATATCATCTGACCGTTTAGGAATACTTCTAGTTGTCCAGAATCATATATATAGAATTGTTGATTGCCATTGTCGCGGCTATCAGGTGGCAGAGATATATTGGTTCCAGATGGTACTGCACCAATTTGATAACTACCTGTAGGCGAAGTAACGACGTCTATTATCTCTTCATAGACGTTGCCCTGTAGTTGCTCTGCACGATGCATACCCAGTAATGCGGTACCGATGCGTTCGTATAGTACTACTACATCTTGTTCTATTGGAACTATCGAAGTATCTGTAACATAAACAGCGCCATTAGCGGTTGTATCTGGTACGTCAGAAGTTTGTAAAGTATTGAAAACTTTAGCTGCATGGCGATCTATACGTACCCAAACTGATTTGCCGTCTAATACAACAAAATCATTAACTAAAGCAGTATCTAAAGTATTATAATCACTGCTGCCTGGTATCGATATTGTTACATCGACAGTATTGTCTTGGAAATGTAACTTATTAAAATCTAGACTAGCAGGATTTAAGTTTAAACTAACTTCAGCTGGATAGAAAATCGTTATATTTTTGTTCTGTGTGTGTTCTACAGAATGAACAGTATATGTTCCGTTTGGTGGGATTACATGTCCGTCCCATGCATAAACGTTATTGTCCGCTAGACGATAGAACAATATAAGTTTGTTTTCTTCTAATAAGAAATTACTTCCAAGACTTTCTATACTTACAGTAAGTGCACCACTACCTTCACGATCTAGTACGACTACACCAGCTGAATTGACCGGTATTGAGCAACCTAACGTAACAGTTTGAGATGGCGATTTAGGCTTATCTAATATAACAGTATTAGAAGCTGTTATATCTTGATTTCCAGCATTGGTGGTATTACGTATCGTGACACTGCTTCGTAGTTGTAATCCACGGTCTTGTATTCTATCAGCCATCATAGCTGTTAGTTTAGCAGCTCGCTGAGTTAGATCATCGGTTGAAAGAGTATTAAAATTTTCTTGTCCAGCTAAAGTATTGTATCCAGGGGGAAGCATATACGTAGGATAAGTCTCGGATAGAGAGCTCATACCTATATATTTCTGTATATTAACTCCATCGATCTCGCCGATCTCTATGCTTTCGCCTTGAACTATCCTTATAGATCCAAATGCTTTACGTACGTGTACACGTACTCCAGCTACAGTCCAAGTAGTATCGGGAGTAAAAGGTAGGGAAGCAGCTATCTGAAATGTAGTTGGAGATCGATAGTTTATAGGTTTTTGTGTACTACTGGTGTGCGTGGAGTCTTCGAACAACACCGTTTCATTGGTTTCAAACGTATGGTTTGCATCTTCTAGTTGGATCGTAGCATCAGCATTACTTCTAGATGTAGTTGTTACTAATACGTATGTACCAACTATGGCACCAGTCAACGAACTTGTATCTGCTATACTGAAAGTATTTGCGTCTTGTACTTCTACTACATACGTGCCAGTTAGTGTACCAGTTATTTCTAGTCGATCTCCGTCTACAAGACCATGACTAGTACTACTAATAGTGGCTGTTACACTGTCACTGGCTATTATAGTTCCATTTATAGTGTAACTAGTTACATTAGACATAGCCATTATGGTATCGCTACGTGCTACCAACCAGAATAAATTACCACCAGCAGTTTGTAGTGCTGAATTGTTGCGATTAACGACCTGAACATCGGCTGGTTGATATATGCCTTTAGTGTATACAGCATCTACTGATGCAGTCGATCCAGCATAATTACTACTTAATTTGGCAGATAAAGCTAGACTTGGTGCAACACCAGCAGTTCCTGTTAAGTTCGATCCAGAATAGAAGTTTTCTACTCTCAGCATCATGTCATCGGTATCAGTCTTCTTACGGATCCAATCGCCTACTGATAAGAATTGGAAAGCATTTAATATGCCGTTAACATAATTTAGACCATTATAGAAATTAACGGACGATGGTCCGGAATTTATATCCGCATTACGGACCAGAGTAATAAAAGCGACCTGTTCATCGCTAAGTTGTGCATCACCAGCACGTATTATAACATCATGTGGATCTTGTAGCGATTTTTGAACTATATCTTCTGTCCAGGTAACATGACCTGGAAGACTACCGTCGTGTTGCCAAACACCCTTAGATTTAAGTACGCTTCCCAAGGCATCTTGAAATACTGATGGGACAGATATATTGGAAACTGCGGTATACCAATACGGAGAACCAGATAATTCCTTTATCTTGGTCATTACCGCGTCCATCCACTCCTTTAAGGTTTGGATATTTTTATCACCGCCTTGAAATGGATTAGGATCTAGAACTGTGCTCATTACGGTTGGTGGTTCATTACGCGCGTACGGAGCAGAAGGCAGATTTCTATAAGTGTAATTAGAATATGGATTAGGAGACGAACCACCAGTCCCTAACCGAAACATCATGTGTCGGCAGTCTTGTATAGTTTGTATACTACCGGTTGGGCCTGTTGTTATCTTAGCTATAGGAATAGTAGCGTCTGGAAACGTAGATACTGAAGTATTTACTGTAATAGCAAGTATAGATTCAGTATTTACTTCTTGACTAAATTCTCCACCATCACCACCGTTCTTATCTGGATCCCAGAAAGCTCTAGAGTCAGATGCTAGTTCCTGGGTAGTAAATGTTAAATAGATATAATTAGTTGCGTTACTTCGTAATGATGGTACTACAGGTAATGCAACAGGATTACCCTCAGGTAATCCGAAGAAAAATGAACCGACATTGGATGCGGGAAAATATACGACAGAATCAGCTACGCGTATAGAACAACTGTTCGTGCCTATACATACAGCAGGGTTGATTACATCGAAACCTTTAAGTATATAGGGAACAGTATCCCCTACAAAACTTTTGACCATATATTTAAAGTCAGCAGCCGCGTAACTATCAATAGACAAAAAGTCAGCAAGATCCACTCGCTCAGCACTGCTAAATAACAATCTTGAAAGGACGGCCATATTATATCCTTTTAAATTTGCCGGATTTTAAATAGTTTACTACAGTTGACCGACAAATGTCTAATTTTTCACAGGTTTCTTTAATAGTTAAATATATATTACCACTATCATCTATAATTTTTACAGCACGACAGTTTAGACTGCCAGTTCTACGGGCACTCATTTTTTGCCTAGTTTCTGCCGTAGGTATAAAGCCAGGTTTTCCTCTGAGTGGACTAGGTTTGCCTAATTTTGCCTTGGACATCTTTTCAATTGTTTCAGGCGATACAACTCTTCCAGTCATTCTTTTTCTCGTACGTTCTTTAAACTCTTCTGTGTGGGGAGTACCTTTTTTACCTTTAAATGCATCTGACAATAATTGTCTAGTCTCTTTAGTAACTATTCGTCCGGTCATTCTTTTTCTCGTACGTTCTTTAAACTCTTCTGTATGTCTAATTACACCATTAATATCAGTAGTTTGTATATTATATCCATGTAACTCATCACATGATTTATATAATTGTTGATACTCGAATTCCTTTTTTAACAAATCACAATCACCGATGTTTGATGATAATAACTCTAATATTTCAAAATCAAAACTTTCTATACCATGTAGATTTACACTATTTTGCAGATATTCATTATGATGTACTTTTTTACATAATTTATGATAGTGTGTCTTCAACCTATATTTTAAATTTGTGGATATTCCGATATATACCTTATCATTGATTGTATTGTATATTTTATATACTCCACAGCTTTTTTCTTTTATTGAGTTGGTTTTTTCTAACCAGACAGCCATGTTATGTATCCTTAATTGAACTAAACCGTAACTTAATTATACATCACACTACCTTATCATCCTGGATCAACACCAACATTGTATACATCCAATGTAGCATAATATAAGGTAGGATAACGTATTATAAATTCTATGAATATACCAGCAGACTTAACTTTTGTTATAAGATCTTGTAATATTGGCCTCGCGATAGATGGATCAGTTAGATAAAATGGTATCTCAGAACCAGAACCACTCATAACGTGTGCACCGCGGCGGCGTATCATAGTAATAGAAGAATTTACATCATGCGTATATTGAAATACATATGCCGGATCTATATTTAGAGTGGTAGCATTAGGTTTATATAGATATCTTACAGGTCCTTCTTCTACCTCGGTTCCAAAGCCAAATATTAAATAACCTTCTTCGTTGGGTATTTGATTGGCAGTTACTGATATACTTCTAACTGCATCGCCAGCTATTATTGGAGCAGTTAATTGGGTAGTAAATGAACTGATCACAAACGGAGCATTTAGATCCCACATATAAGGGCCCAATATACTGGTATTGAGCAGTGCAGTTGTCAGATAGGCAATAGATCCTGAGTTAGCCATATTGATACGTTCAACAACGGCTGTACCTCCAGTTGCATCTCCTTCATCGCCAAAAGATCTGTAAGTAAAACTAGTTAAAGTTGGTGTTGATAAAACTTCAAAAGATCCGTCTATAGAATCAGTCAAGTTAATAGCTGGATTAGCATCTATAGTAGGTATTGTTCCCCGTATACCCACTGGTTCTCCTATAGAGAATCCGTGCGGAGTCGACGTATTTACAGTCACTATGTTGTTGGTATCTCTAGCAGCAGTTAATATACTAGATTCAAATATACCAGATATTGCAGGTATAGGCGGCGTTATTCCACTTAGTACATTACCTGATCGACCCGTATATGTATAGTACTGCTCATCACGTTGAAATCTTGAATCAAAACTCAATATTGTAATATCATCATCTGTGTTAGTTTTTATATGGGTCTGTATCTCATTTTTAATGCGCAATACGAAATGACCGCCAGCCGATGGCCAATCTGATACATCGTCTAACTCTATAGAGTTACTAGATAAGCGATTTATTACAGTAGCCAGAGTACCGTTTAAATGTGCAGAACCGGTCAATTTTCGTTTCACTATGGGCGGAGATGCAGGCATTTCTACGATAAATTCGCCAGGAGTTACCTCCCATGTTACGGCACGTAAATTTTTAGTATATATAACTGCTTTTTGTAACGTAAAAAATCTTACAAAAGTATTGGGATTAAGACCGTGATCGAAAGTACCCGGAGTAGCAAATGCATTGGTAAAAGTAAACGCATTATTCGCCAGATCTATATCTGTTACGACAAATGATCCAGAGTTATTCGGTATATCTATCAATACTATGTCACCAATCTGCACTGAACTTAAACTAGGAGTACCACCACCGGTATATAAAAATGTTACTGTATCACCTATCTTACTTATATTCCATACAGTACTGTTTTGGTTACCAGCTAGTGCATTATATCCCTGGAATTGCAGAGCAATATTAGCTCTACCTCCTGTTATTTCTACTGAACCTTTAGAACCTATAGTATTGGTGAATATTCGTATTGTCTGAGTTCTAGTGATAGAATCATCATATACGATGGCAAAACTATGTGCTACTTGACGGTTTATAGCTGCTACAATTTCATTTGCCGTTGCATTAGTAATATCGGCAAAATCAGCAGTTGAAAATATAATATTTTCTTCGTGCACCGAGTCTAAGGTATAGTTCAGTTCCCAACCGTCTTGTAGATAATACGGTGATTTTTGGGTCGAAACTATAAATGCTGTGGTGGTTTCTTTAAAGAAGAATATGTCAAGTAGTTGATCTATTGCTATCTTTACTTGTTTAGGTTGATAAGCTAATATAGGTATATAGCGCCTGAAATCAGTATCATCCATATCTATAAACCTAGGGCGTGACACCTTAACATTCGCTCCCAACCTATCTATATATGGACGATTACTTGTCTGTACGAAAAATTGTTTTCTAACTTCTTCAATAAGGTCAGCAATATCTTGATCCGAATCTCCGACGGCGTCTATTATAGCTCGCCAATTAGGATTCTGCCTAGTTTTGAAATACTTAGGCATAAGATCATGTATGCGTTCACTTTTATCTTTATTGTCGGCCATTTAATACCTATGCTATGCTTATATCACTAACTTCTATAAATGACTTTTCGATATCACCTATTGGTATACTGGTATTGTTAGGGGTAGGAACTGTAAATGTTACAGTGGCTACACCTTTTATACCCATAACCAATACTATTATCTCAGATAAGATAACATCTTGACCGACACCTAAAGTATTAACATATTTTACTATAGTAGACGATATGTCGTTCGTTATCTCGTTTAAGTTAACACCTTCATTGGTTGTAACTGTCAAAGATAACTGAACACGCTTAATCAAAGGTGGTAATATCTCAACTACGCCACCAATTGCTCGACGTCCAGGATAATTAGTTGCATCAGGTTCAAAACCGTCAACTATTTTTTGAACCTTACGTAACAAACCTGTGTAATATAAGTAGCCATCTATACCGGTAGTTACTCCTGTGTCAAATGATAGTTTGCCTAGCATTGATATAGTAGTGCCGTTAGATTGAGACATCTTATAATCCATGCTGGTCGACACTAGATATATCGTGCGCTTGCTTGAATCAAATTCATCTATAGATACCTGTCTAACTTCTTTAATCATAGTAGTGGGGTTGTTATCTCCCTCTATTACATAAACTCCGTCGACACTGACCGCCATTTGGACATTGGCTTGACTTACAGCATTCTTATTATAAACGCGGATAAAAGGTTGATAGTTACTTGTATAACCCCACTCTAATACGTCAAATAAACCAGAGTTTTGTATTGCAAACCAATTAATATCAACTATATCATCAACAAATAGTTTATCACCTACCTGTATA
>Ga0105099_10002295_pt1 | contig 11429 bp, 8 predicted proteins | sample PPLLak3cmMay2015_2_FD_79138 | JGI IMG/M metagenome (GOLD analysis project Ga0105099, IMG submission 79138) | Freshwater sediment microbial communities from Prairie Pothole Lake near Jamestown, North Dakota, USA - PPLs Lake P8 Core (1) Depth... | ecosystem: Environmental > Aquatic > Freshwater >...
AGTCAGGGGCATGCTCTCACTTGTTCCGGGTATTAAGGGAACCAGTGAAAAGATAAGGGCAATCGGGATTGTCGACAGATTTCTGGAGCACACCAGGCTGCTGATGTTTTATAACGATGGCAATGAAGAGTGTTTTATCAGTTCCGCCGATCTTATGACAAGGAACATTGAGCGGCGGATAGAAGTTACCTGCCCTGTCTGGGATCCGGCACTGAAAAAGGAATTACGTGATATTTTTCGCATACAGTGGCGCGATAATGTAAAGGCCCGCGAGATAGATGCCAATGGTTCCAACAGAATCGTTAAGAACAAATATGACAGAAACAGGTCGCAGTATTCGGTAATTGAATATCTTCTGAAAAAGAGTGAGAAAAGAAGCGGGGATGATAAATAGTTATTATCACCCCCGGACTTATAAAATATTGGGAAATCCGAATTTCTGACTCTATTTTGCGCTAAGCCAGGTCATAACCTTATCTGAAGAAGGTTTTTCTCTGGGGGCAACAAAATCAACAAGATTTCCTTTTTCGTCAATCAGATACTTCTGAAAATTCCAGGTAACCTCTGAATCTTTGACTCCATTTTTCTCTTTCGAGGTGAGCCACTGGTATAGAGGGTGCATATCATCTCCCTTTACAGAAATTTTGCTCATCATCGGAAAAGTAACATCATACTTATCGGAGCAGAAAGCCTGAATCTCTTCGTTGGTTCCAGGTTCCTGATTCATGAAGTTATTTGCGGGGAACCCGATAATTACGAAATCACCGGCTCCGCTGTAATCCCTGTACAGTTTTTCAAGATCCTCATACTGTGGAGTCAGTCCGCACTTTGAAGCGGTATTGACTATCATTACTTTCTTCCCTTTAAGTGTTGAGAAATCGAACGGTTTGCCATCGATTGTCTCTACTTTAAAGGAATAAAATGGTGATTCCTTTTGTGCCTGAACATTGATGGCAGCTGCGGCAATTAATAACACGATAAATAGTTTCTTCATAACAGATATGTTTAATTTCAAGATGAGGGATTGCCCCATTGAATGCATCCCTGTTCTTTTAAACAATTCTGATCCAAAAAGGTTGCCTGCCAACGTTAAAGTATTATCCGCTATTTCTTAAGATCAAGCGATGAGGTTGCTATCATCGAAACCGGGATGGTCATTCCCATGGAGGAAATCTCTACCTGTCCATCCCCTTTTGTATTTGACTCATACTTAACAAGAACACCTTCCGATGAATCGAACCAAATGGTTTCTGTCCCTGTGAATGGGATATTAACGACCAGATCCATCCCCTGAGAGTTCATCTTCATACTTCTGGTTCCTTTAATAGTATTTGTTATCTGGGCGCAACGCCTGTTGTTAAGTGCAACAAAACCAATGAAAGTGCTTGTTCCCGTTGTTATAGTTGTGGTCTGTAGAGTTCTGGACTTTGTTTCCGTGGTATCGGAAATTCCCCATATTTCGCCTGGACTCACCTCCTTTTTGCTGAAAGAAGGCAGTACACCACCGAATGCTGAGGCAAGGTCACTATCTCCGGTCGATCCGGCAGCGAAAGTTATTTCGGATGCCTGTCCGTATGAAACGACTTTACCACCAGGTTTAATTGACATGGTAAACTGTTTCCCTTTCAGATTAAGATCGGTATTGAAACTCTCCATCATTGAATTAGCATTCATCCCTGCAGTATCTATGACGACATCGAATTTGATCAATCCACCTTCCATCTTTTTATTAACCGTGCGAAATCCGAAAAGAGATTTTGTTGACATTGCAATTGATTGCCCCTGAATTTCCATAAACTGCTCTGAGTCTGATTTGTAGTTATAGGAATAGCCCGAGTTTGATGGCATGCGGTATTCAAGAATAGCAGTGTTGGACAGTTTTGACGGGTCCGATTGTACAGTTTTGGTTGAAGAGCATGCTGTAACAATTAGAATGACAACTAAAAAAGTCGCTATCAGCGCCTTAGACATGGGGAAGAGAGTTTTTTTCATCGTTATGTTTTATTATTTAGACTTGATTAATCCTGCAAAAGATCAAAATTAAAGATTTATTACGAATTAATACCTGTATGTTTTGGTAATTCTCAAAGTAATTCTAATTTTGCGGTGCCTTAAAAAATGGCATCGGGGTATAGCGCAGCCCGGTTAGCGCATCTGGTTTGGGACCAGAGGGCCGCAGGTTCGAATCCTGCTACCCCGACAAAAGAAAAACCCTTTCGCGAAAGCGGCAGGGTTTTGTTTTTTCGGGTGTTACAGGCTTGCCTGTATAAACCCGGGAAAACAAAATCCTGTAAACGAGCAAAGCGAGTGAAGGGTTTTTCTTTTGAGTCAACCCCACTCCAGGATCACGAGCGAACTGAAAGTGAGCGAGTAATCCTGGAGAAAGATTTTCCGAGAAACTTCATTATATTTGTGATAACTCCACTATCAAAATTTCCAACCGCATGAAAACCAGCCGGATAATTCCTCTCAAAGTATCTTCACTCCTTTTAATCTTCTTCCTGCTAAACCTTCAGGGCTCCTGCTCTGAAGGCTCGATGAAAGATCTCCCCGAAATGCCCTCCGGCAAACCCAGACCTGCCTCGATCGGTATTATTGGTGATACTGCTAATATAGATGTCCCTGTCCTCGGAGGTATAGTTCTGATGGGTGGGGGAACCGATGTTCAGTCAGCCTTTAAGTGGATGATTGAAAGGAGTGGCGGTGGCGATGTGGTAATCATAAGAGCCAGTGGCACTGATGCTTACAACTCTTTTGTTTACAATCTGGGCACCGTCAATTCTGTAGAAACTTTGAAAATAGACAGCCGTGAGCTTGCAGACAATGATACTGTGGCAGAAATTATCAGAAATGCAGAGATGCTATTCATTGCCGGAGGAAACCAGGCCAATTATATGAATTTCTGGCGCGGCACAAAAACCAATGATGCCATAAACTACCTTCTGAATGACAAGAAAGCACCTGTTGGTGGTACAAGTGCCGGATGCGCCGTTCTGAGCGGATTCTATTACAGCGGCGAAAACGGAGGAATTGTATCATCCGACGCATTAACTGATCCTTATAACAGCAAAGTCACTATTTATAACAATGACTTCTTACATGCTCCTTTCCTGCAAAATGTAATCACAGATCAGCATTATCTGGCGCGTGAACGAGAGGGCAGGCATATGGTCTTTCTGGGAAGAATTTTCAATGACTTTCAGGTCGCCGCGTACGGAATAGCTGCTGATGAGAAAACTGCTGTATGCATCGATGAGAATGGAATTGCAAGGGTATTCGGAACAAGTAAGGCATATTTTATTACTCAGGATGCAGCAAAACGACCCGAACAGTTCAGCGCCGGCAAAATAGTCAGCTGGAAACAAAATGAACAGGCACTGAGGGTTTATGAAATAGAAGCATCAAACACCGGTAGCGGAAGCTTCAACGTGGCAAGCTTTAACGAATCGGAGGCATCCGGTGGGAAAAGGTACTGGTGGTGGATAGATAATGGAATGCTGTTCAAAAAGGCAAGATAATACACAGGGATAAGTTGTCAATATTTTCCGTAAACTGCAGATTTTACATCAATTATCTGTCTGATCTACTCAAAATAGTATAGGTGATTTTTTTAAGTATCTTTGCTGCCCCGTTTGAGGAACATCATAATTATCAATTTTATTTCATGCCATCTCATAGATGATAACAGTTTCAAACCTATCCATCCAATTTGGAAAACGAATTCTGTTTCAGGATGTAAATCTGGTATTTACACCCGGTAATTGTTATGGCATAATCGGAGCAAACGGCGCCGGCAAGTCCACATTTCTGAAAATGCTTTACGGCGGAGTCGATTACCGCTCCGGATCGGTGTCGTTTGGACCCGGAGAGAGATTGTCGGTGCTGAAACAGGATCACTTTGAATTCGACGAGTGTGTCGTTCTCGAAACTGTCATGATGGGTCACGGGCAACTGTGGAGCATCATGAAAGAGAAGGACGCGCTGTACCTAAAACCTGATTTCTCCGACAAAGACGGGCTGAGGGTTTCTGAACTGGAAGAGAAGTTTGCCGAAATGGACGGGTGGAATGCCGAAAGCAATGCTGCTTCATTGCTAAGCGGCCTGGGAATCAGGGAGGAGAATCACTACAAACTATTGAAAGAGCTTACAGGTAAGGAGAAGGTGAAAGTACTACTTGCTCAGGCACTGTTCGGAAAACCCGATAATCTTCTGCTCGACGAGCCAACAAACGACCTTGACCTGGATACCGTAAACTGGCTCGAAAACTATCTGTCCGAATTTGAGAATACAGTACTCGTTGTTTCGCACGACAGGCATTTTCTGGATTCAATCTGCACTGATATCATCGACATCGATTTTGGTAAAATACAGCAATTCTCAGGCAACTATAGTTTCTGGTACGAATCGAGCCAGCTTGCCCTTAAACAGCAAATGTTTCAGAATAAAAAAGCGGAGGAGAAGAAGAAAGAACTTCTTGAATTTATCCAAAGATTCAAGGCCAATGTAAAAAAATCGAAGCAGACCACCAGCCGCAAGAAAATGATCGATAAACTTAATATTGAAGAGATTAAGGCATCGACCCGTAAATATCCCGGCATCATTTTCACCCCCGGCCGCGAGCCCGGAAACAATATTCTGACGGTTAAAGGATTGAGTAAAAGTGTAGAGGGAGTCACCCTTTTCAAAGACCTGAACTTTTCACTTAATAAAGATGATAAAGTCGTCTTTCTGTCGAAAGATACAAGGGCAATGACCATGCTTTTCGAAATTCTTAAGGGTCATGAAAAGGCCGATTCCGGTACATTCGAATGGGGACAGACCATAGTTAAGGCCTACCTACCGCTGGAAAATGAGAAGTTCTTTGAGAAGGACATTACACTTGTCGACTGGCTGGCTCAGTATTCTGAAGATACCAGCGAAATGTATCTCAGAGGCTTCCTCGGGAAAATGCTGTTCTCAGGAGAAGATATCTATAAGAAAGTGAACGTTCTTTCAGGAGGCGAAAGAGTCCGCTGTATGATAGCCAGAATGATGATCAGGAATGCCAACGTAATGCTTCTCGATACACCGACAAACCATCTCGATCTTGAATCGATTCAGGCATTCAATAATACTCTTGTCAAATTCAAGGGCAATATTTTGATGTCATCGCACGATCATGAATTCATCCAGACTGTGTGTAACCGAATTATCGAGATTGCGACTAAAGGGATGATTGACAAACAGATGCAGTATGACGATTACATATCAGATGAAAAATTGACCGAGAAAAGGAATAGTCTTTATTAGCTTTGGCATTGTTCCTACAAAATCCTAAATTCACGGGATAATAAATCTTTAGAACCATTCAAAATGAGAAGATCATCGATTATTCTTGCAGCTGTTGCACTGATAGCGATTCTGAGCCAGGCTGAATTAATGGCCGAGGTAAAACTACCCTCAATATTCAGCGACAATATGGTACTGCAGCAGCAGACAGAAGTTTCATTCTGGGGAACCGCAACCGCCGGAGCAAATGTGACAGTGAAAACATCCTGGAACGGAAAATCTTATTCCGTCCGCGCCGGATCTGACGGTAAATGGAAAACCAGAGTCGCCACCCCTTCAGCCGGAGGTCCTTATTCAATCATAATAAGCGATGGCAACTCATTTACCCTGAAAAATGTAATGATTGGTGAGGTGTGGGTGTGCTCGGGACAGTCTAACATGGAGATGACAATGAAGGGATATCCCAATCAACCTATTACCGGAGCCAACGAATTTATAGCCACCTCATCAAATAACAATATCAGGTTGATAACCGTCCCAAAGGTTGCAAGCCTTAACACTGCTGATAATTTTACAGGTAACTGGGTTAACTGTGAGGCTGAGAATGTGGCAGATTTCAGCGCCACTGCATATTTTTTCGGCCTCCTGCTGAACAAAGTTCTGCAGGTACCTGTCGGTCTGATATGTACAAGCTGGAGCGGATCGAGGATAGAACCATGGATGAGTGAGGATGCAATAAAGAAGTTTGACTGGGTAACACTTCCCGATAAAACTGTGAGCCCTGGGAATCTCTCATTCCAGACCCCTACTGTCCTTTTTAACACAATGATCAATCCGATTGCAGGATTTGGAATCAGGGGAGCCATCTGGTATCAGGGTGAGTCAAACAGGCTTGAACCCGACAACTACCGCCAGCTTTTTCAGGGAATGATAGAGAACTGGAGAACTGTATGGAATATCGGCGAGTTCCCGTTTTATTATGTACAGATCGCCCCTTTCGACTATGGAGCAGCCAGCCTGAATTCAGCATTCCTGAGAGAAGTCCAATTGAAAGCTTCCTCCACAATTCCAAATGTGGGAATGGCATGCGTAATGGATACCGGCGAGAAGGATTGCATTCATCCTGCTAACAAGGAAGCTGCCGGCGACAGACTGGCATATCTTGCCCTGGCAAAAACTTACGGAAAAAAAGGATTTGCCAGCGATGGACCACTGCTGAAAGAGATGAAGGTGGAGGGTAATCAGGTAAAACTGACTTTCCTAAATGCCCCCGGAGGTCTGACCAGTTTCGGGAAAGAACTCTCGTGTTTTGAAGTTGCAGGAGCCAATAAAAGATTCTACCCCGCCAAAGCATATATTACCACAGCCGGTATTACTCTCTTCTCACCCTCCGTTAATGAACCGGTTGCAGTAAGATATGCATTCAAGGACTTCATTGTTGGCGACCTCTTCAATACCATGGGTCTTCCTGCTTCATCGTTCAGGACAGACGACTGGCAACAGTAGGCGCAGGGCACAGGGCGCAGGGCGCAGGGCGCATAGCAGGTGGCGGCAAATTGCACCAGATACCGGATACCGAATACCCGATACCCGATACCCGATACCCGACACCATTTAATAGCTAGCCATTGACTTCGAAAGTAAAAACCTCCTCTATAGTTACACCAAACACCTGCGAGATATCGTAAGCAAGTTTCAGTGAAGGATTATATTTATTCTTCTCCAGAAACACAATGGTTTCACGTCTGACATTTACCTTCTTCGCAAGTTCATCCTGTGTGAGGCTATGTCGTGCCCTTAACTCTTTTATCCGGTTATTCATTTCTGACACCTCTGAATTTTAGAATCAGCCAGCAAATGGCAAATATTATGGCCATACCTAACACTCCCGAACCGATAAGCACATCTATGTCAACCTCAACCCTGTCGCTAATATAAATCACGAAGACCCAGAGGTAAAGTGAAATAAAATAGGAAAGAGAAGAAGCCTTCACCATAATCTTTTTCGACATCTCATCCTCGGCCGGTTCATCCCGCATTACGCTTGTCAGCCTCTTTATTCCGAAAAAAAAGGCGAAAAACATAAGGATCACTATTACCCCAAAGCCCGTTGCTGCTTCAAGCGGAGCAATATCCGTTTTTGTTCTGAAGTACCAGACTCCTGTTGAGATCAGAACTAAAGCCGATACAATAAATACAAGTACTGCTTTTTTCATAGTCTTGATTTTTTAATAATAAATTGGTTAATTATTTCTAACACAAAGTTAGATATTAATAACATTAATTTCCAAATAAATTCGACTTTTTTTTTGGCAGCCCACATAAATAACACATTTGTTGCCCAAAAAAATAACTTCTTTTTTTCTTGCAGGCTTCCGTCCTGGATACTCCGATACGGATCGAATTCTTCGAAATGCCAACGGCGGGATGGCTTTTATGGCAGCATGGTGGGGAATATGGCAGATGGTTACTGGTATCGGACTCGCAGTGATCCTTGCAAGGATACCGATGCTTACCCAAATCCGGCTCCTTCAGCGGAGCAGCGGCAGATAATACTTATGACTACAGGGCTTTCTTAAACATCAGCTTTTCATTTTCTCTGGAGGAAACTTTCTCGCAAAAATCGCGAAGGGTAATATATTTATCGGGTGAATAAACACCTTTATTATATTGCAACCTCTTCACAATTAACAGAAAAGTTTCGTTCTTTATTACTTCCATCGAGAACGCCGCAAATTCATTCTCGATTTGCAGGTTCTCAGGAACCCCGGAAACCTTGTAACCCTTTGGAATATGTACAAATATTGAGTCAATCTTGGTCGAGCTTCTTTGAATATTCACGGGACTTTCTCTTTTTCTGGCTACAGGTGGAACACTCATTGGTCTGTTAACCGGATCGGGTGTTAAAATCATCATATCGCCCATGAACGATGCGCAATTATTTATTTGTACATCCATTTTCCTGGTAATGTTCCCCGGATTCAGCGTGTCAACAATAAACTCGTACTTCGGAACTGAAATATCCTGCAGTGCAACTGACCGGAGTAACTCCTTTTCTCTGTCGCGCGCATCCAGAAGCAGAATTTGAAATTCCTGCCAGTAATAGGTTCCCCTGGATCTTACTTCCATATTAAGGGTAGCCTTACCATCAGGTGAAATATGGTAATTACTCCTCGAGGAAGTAACATTATTGGTGTGGGTATAGGAAGGGGTCCTTACAAGTTTCCCTCCGTCAGGAGTAATCATTAATGCATACCTGTCGTCGGTAAATGAACCGATATACCCGGCTGGCAGGTGGGGATTCGTACATTCAAGCCATACCGTATCACCATTGTTCGGAACACAAAGAACAACATGATTGAAATAGTCCATGACAAAATCGGCATAAACAGGCTCAATAACTGACCCGGCCTGGATGAGGGAATAATGCGATTCAATTCCAGCGGCCGAAAGGAGCGCCATAACATAATTTGATAATGCTTTGCAATCTCCGTAAGAAAGTCTGTCGACTGTTTCCGCCTCAAACGGCTGCATGCCGCCTATCCCTTCCTGAATACTTACATAACGATTCTTTTTCTGAGAAAATCTGTAAATCCTTTCTATGCTTGCCCTCGTTGAAGGACTGTCCTTAATAAGATTCCGTATTTCGGAAACAGTGCTTTCCGGCAGCACTTGCTTCCCATCATTAAGCGATTTAATAAACCTTCCGAAAGTTCCCCATGAATCTGTCCCTCCCGAGTACGAATCGTACTGGAACTTATAAGGCGATACCATAACGAAGGGATATTGGTGAGATGGGGCAGTGCTATATGGTTCCTGCCTGCGGGCGATAAAGTTATCGTATTGCCAGCTGTAGATAGTATTATTATCTTTTTTTGTTTGAACACAAGCAGGCATGCCACCAGACTCCCTGATATTGATCTTAAAATCCGATGGCGCGGTTATCTGGTATTTCGCTCTTTCAACTGCAGAATTATATCCCTTGAAGACGTAAAAATCAGGTAAAAAAAGTACAGATTTTAAGTTTAGTTCAACTTCGTATTCAATCGTAAAAGGATAGCTAAAGTATTTTGGATCTATATATTTCATCCTATTGTCAGAATAAAGAGAAAACCCGTCATAGGCGCTATAGTCAAGTATCTCTGATGATTTTATCGTTCTCACACGGTCACCAGCCGCATCGTAAATCGTCCCTGAAATACTGGTTACCCGTATCATCTTGTCATATCCAATACTTAATACTGACGCATTCACACCACTTTCCCTGAGAATTGTTACCGCAACAATTCTGCTTAGAGTCAGAGAAGCAGAAGAGTTTACAACCACCCTCTGATCAATTGATCTGTAAACCACCTCTGAATTCTCCAGAAGTGTCGCCGGGATTTCACTTACCGGATATCTGGTTGCAGAATCAGATATTGCATCTGCGCAATTTACCGCTAAAATAAAAAACAGTAGTACTTTAAGTTTAGTTACCATCGGCTTTTTTCTTTACTATTATTGGCTCAGAATGCTTCCTGATAATCTGGTTATACATATCCCTGAGTGAAGCGTATTCCGAAGGTAAGAACATTACTCTGTTAATCTGAAAGATATAATTCACAATAATTACATTACCCTCCTTCTTATAGCTGATCATGAAGTTGGCAGCCCCGCCATCCATTCTGACTGTCGAGCCCGTCGGCATGCTTTCAACCGTATAATTGTCACCCGGGTCAATCTTCACCGTCACCGAACTCTCTCTGGCATAGCCGAAATCGACCGGACAATTTCGGGTTTCACTTTTAAAGGGATTCAGTGTAATCTGTTCATAAAAAAAAGGATAAATCATTGAAAGATCTCCGGTTTTCTGCGACTTTCCGCTTAGTCTGGCAGAGAGTGACAAAACGCACGCTGAATCAATATTCCCGACATTTTTAAAGTGATAGTCCTTTACTTCAAGTCCCGTCCTGGAATCCTCCATCGACTCAATAAACTTTTCTTCACTCGTTTGACTGTGATAAGCCGACCTGAAGTCAAATGCCGCATAATCATGCATAGTATACATAATACTGCCCTCCAGATCACCTAATGCTGTCATAATCAAATTATAATCAACCTTTTCAAGGAATTTTTTTTCAGGAGTGAGATTAACCCACCGTCCATCACCATTGTTAACGAGCCTGGCCTGCTGATTAAGTGCCCGCATCGGTAACATTCCAAATGGAATATACTTTTCGGAAACATCCATTGGGTAATCCTTCCCGTCAATGATTGCTGATACTATTGTATAGTTCAACTTCTCAATTGAAGGGAAGACAGGATGCAGTGACCCGCTTTCCCTTGTGCTCATAACAAGTAAATCGGATTCTATCTTCAGCCTCTGCAACAGGTGGTAGAGCATCATATTCATCTCTGCTGAGTTTGCAGATCCTTTTACGAATTGCGTCTTAAGCTGGGTTACCGAGGGAAACAGCCTCTCTTCCTTATTCCAGTTAACAACTTTGATTGCATCAAATGCAGCTTTGGTCTTTTCAAGCGGTGTCGTGTATCTCGCATTGATGCCATTTGCTATTTCATCGAGATAGGCTGACGGTGCCCTTGATAGTACACCAAAATAATCATGCTTATCGAGAAGTTCATTTACTGCACCCCATGTTGTCGTATAGGGCTGATAAACACCATTCACGGTAATCCCCATTATATCAAAGTCAATTTTTGAAATATAGTTCTCGATTGAATTTGTATAATTCTCCTGCTTAAAAGCCGGCACGTAATCAGCATACAAATAATCTCCCTTGCCTTTCAAAGAAATGTATCCGGTCTGGGTTTTTCTGTAATCAATTGCAGGACTGGGCTCAAGAAGAAGTTCAGCCCTGATTACCGGGATTACATCCTGAAACCGAAAATTGGAAGGGAGAAGAAATTGAGAATACTCTATTTCGAATATGGTTCCAACCTGAACATTCGGTATTGCGATCCTGTACAGATAAATATCTCCGACAATCCGCTCCTTGTAAATGGATTCCGCTTTTAACTTCTCTTCAACAATCTTGCCATTGGAAAGATTATAGACCTTCCCTCTTACAAATGTGTCATCGTCGCTTCTAAAAGTGTACTCGGCAAATTTTGTCCCCTCCTTTTTCAGAACCTTTACCCTCCTCAGAAAAATATACTTGAAA
>Ga0105099_10002296_pt1 | contig 11427 bp, 11 predicted proteins | sample PPLLak3cmMay2015_2_FD_79138 | JGI IMG/M metagenome (GOLD analysis project Ga0105099, IMG submission 79138) | Freshwater sediment microbial communities from Prairie Pothole Lake near Jamestown, North Dakota, USA - PPLs Lake P8 Core (1) Depth... | ecosystem: Environmental > Aquatic > Freshwater >...
CTCGATTACATCGGAACTCGATAGAATTAAATTCTATTGGAACCTGGCGCATCCTATCGATAGGTAGGTAGCCAACCGTGCTATATCCCGTATGCTGGGACCTAAAATAATATTCAGCGACTCTGTTTTGAATGAGTTAAGCAAGATTGAATAAAAATCGCTCGTGGGTATTCTCAATCCTACACCACGGTGCAGGAAGATATTGAATTCCCAAGAAAATGTTTTGGTCAATCGCTTAATTGTCAAAACAGAGCCATATTTATTATATCAAATTTAAAACTAATATTGTATGGTTTGCCCGACAACCAGGTTAAAAAATAAATTCACTACAAAGCTGATTGTTGTTTGAATTACGGGGAAGAAATTTGACATTACCACAACCACGAGCAATATAAATATTCCTAGTCTTTCAAAAGCAAGATAGGCTTCTTGGGAAATGAAAATTTTCAAAAGATGTGAACCGTCTAGCGGGGGAATCGGGAGCAAATTAAAGGTCATAAGCACAAGGTTAATAATAGTTATTATCACTAAAAAATTAACTGTTGTTTCAGAAAGAGGGATAAACCTGATGATAAGTCCCAAAATTGTAGCCAAAATTAAGTTGCTAAAAGGTCCGGCCAAAGAAATTTTTATTTCATCTATTTTGGGATTTTTTAAATTATTAACATTGATTGGAACCGGCTTGCCCCAGCCGAATCCCACTAATAACATAAATATTGTTCCCATTAAATCCAGATGGGCGATAGGGTTCATGGTGAGTCTTCCCTCGCGTTTTGCCGTCGGATCTCCCAAGGCATTCGCTATCCAGGCATGCGAAAATTCATGGATAGTAATTGCCACCAAGAGTGCTGTTATAAAGGCGATAAATTGTCCGGGATCGGAAATTAAATTAAGCAGCATTGTATGGAGTTGACCTTTTTCATGGTTATTGATAGAATAATTATACTAATAACTAGGAGTAATTATGGTGAAAAAAAATGATGAATGCTCAATTTGCGGAAAATCGCAGAGTGTTGGAAAAAATAAACCCCACTCTCTTCATAAAACTAAAAAAATAATTAAACCAAACCTGCAGAAATACCATGGCAGTTTAATTTGCACACGCTGTCTTAAAAGCGAAGAAATTACTTGCTCTCGTTAAGTTGCTTTTCAAAACACTCCGAACAAAGTATTTCGCCAGAACTTCTTGGTCGAAAATCTACCTCTGTGGTTTTTTGGCATTTAGAGCAGGTAATGGTATGAAATTCTTCTTTAACGCTTTGCGGTTTTTGCTGACGCCCTTCTTTTTTCTTTTTCCTGCAGTCCATGCACCTGATTGGCGGTTTATCAAAACCCTTCTGGGCAAAAAATTCTTGTTCTCCCTTAGTCCAAGTAAAATCTTTGCCACAGTCGCGGCAAGTTAAAGTTTTATCTTGAAAGCTCATTTTTACCTTTTTTAATCGTATTTATCGACCTAAAATATTAACACATTTTAATCATATATGAATGAATATGAAAATGCAAATAAATATTTGACTATTCAGGAAAAAAAATGTAATATTTATTCATGAAAAATAAGTTTTTGGATTTGGAAAATAAAAATCCTCACCATGCCTACCTGGTCATAGCCGGTAAAATTGAGCAAAAAGAATCGGTATCTTATTTTATCGAAAAATTAAAAATTAAATTACCCGATATTTTTATGCTCGCCTCAAGCGACAGCATTAAAATTCAGGATATAAGGATTCTTCAGCATTTTATCGGATTGAAGCCTCATAGCAGCAGTTTTAAATTGGCGGTAATTGATAATTCAGAATTGCTTACCCAGGATGCCGCAAACGCCTTGCTTAAAACTTTGGAAGAGCCTCCTGAGAATTCAATAATAATTCTTCTTGCCGAGACTCACGATGAGATGCTTAAAACTATAGTTTCTCGATGCCGAATTGTAAAAATTCCCAGAAAAATATCTTTTTCTCTCGAGGCGGAAAAAGAAAGACTCTACGGCTCGATATTGGAAATGAACATCAAAGAGAGATTTGAGTTGGCCGGGAATATTATAAAAAAAGATGAAACCGAAGAATTTCTCGATGATTGGCTGAAATATTTGAGAACAATTTTACAAAAAGATCCGAAATGGCTTTATCTTGTAAAATATATTTATCAAATGAAGAAAAATTTAAAATACAATATCAATCATAAACTGCTTTTAGAAAATATTTTTTTGGAGGTAAGGTGAATTATTTGGAAATAAAATATTTAACCGGGGAAAAGCTGCATGATATTCCGGATGCAAAAATGGAATTTAAAACCGGGAATCATATCCTTATCGAAAATAATAAAATAACCGAGATCGCGGAAATTGTTGCCGTTCATAAAAACAAAAAAATTGATAAGGAAAAAGCCGACCAAATGGTTACGATAATCAGGGTATTAAATGATGAGGATAAAAAGAAAGTCGCTGAACTTAAAAAGAAGAGCCGTGATTATATTCCTATTTGTCTTGAAAAGATTAAAAAACATGAAATGATATCAATGAAACTCTTGGATGCAGAACTATCGTTTGACGAAAAAAAGATAACCTTTTATTTTAGTGCCGAGGGCAGAGTTGACTTTCGCGAATTAGTTTCTGATTTAGTGAAATCATGCAAAAAAATTATCAGGCTCCAGCAGATCGGGTCGCGCGATGAGGCTAAAATCATGGGTGGGGTGGGAAAATGCGGCAGGGAAATTTGCTGCTCAACATTTCTAAAAGACATTGAAAGCGTAACGCTTGATGCCGCAAAGGAGCAGGATATTGTTTTTGGCAGCAGCAAGCTCTCAGGGCTCTGCGGAAAATTAATGTGCTGTTTGGCTTATGAACTGGAAGAATATAAAAAAATAGCAGCAAAAATGCCGAAAATTGGCGATATAGTTAAGTATAAAAAAGATAAAGGAAGGGTTATCGGCCGAAATATTATCAAAGAAACTTATCGGATTCAAACGGAGGATGGAAAGGTAATCGAGGCGGAAATATGATTATTGAAATTATCATTATCATTTCAGCAATTGCAATTTTTGTTCTAGTTGTCAGGCGTTTGCCGGATATTATGAAAAATCCGGAGAAACCAGTTACGCTTTCGAAATTTTTTTCAAAAAATCCCAAGCAGGATTTCTGGGCCGAAAAGCAACCAGAAATACAGAACAAATCCAATTTGGAATTGGGAAATACTTACTTTGACAAGCAGGATTTTGCCAAAGCAGAAGAGCATTACATCAAGGCGGCGGCAGAAGAACCGAGCAATCCGAAAATCTATAACCGGCTAGGGATAATTTATCTTGAAAAGAAAAATTATCGTGATGCCAAAGATGCTTTTTATGAAGTATTGAAATTTGACGACAAGGTACCTTCAAGGCACGTGAATTACGGTCTTGCCTGCTTGAATCTCAAAAATTATGATTTGGCCATTAAGTCATTTGAAGAGGCGATCAAGCTTGATCCCAAAAATTCAAAATATAAAGACATGCTGAAAGACGCTAAAAATAAAAAAAAGATGTTTGAGAAAAAGTAAAAAATATGTTAAAATTAAATACGCCATGTGAGCTTTTTTTTAAATCTGCCACCTTAGCTCAGTGGCCCGCCGACATTCTTACTGTAAAATCTACTTCGTAGTATTATTACAGTGCGAATTTTGGCGGGTGAATATCGCAACTATTTTGTTGCCGATGTAGCTCAATGGCAGAGCAACGGTTTTGTAAACCGTAGGTTGGAGGTTCGATCCCTCTCATCGGCTCCATCAGGGTGTAATGCTATTAAATTTTGAGTTTAAAACTTTAAGTTTTGAGTTTTATTCGGGCAGGTACCGAAGCGGTCAAACGGGACAGACTGTAAATCTGTTGGCTTTATGTCTTCGTAGGTTCGAATCCTACCCTGCCCACCATTCGACGCGCTGCGCTTGCTCATGGCAAGCCAGCAAGGAGAATGATCCTGAGCGAAGTCGAAGGACTATCCATGAATTGGTATGTCTATATTGCAAAAGCTTATACAGGAAGATTTTATACTGGAATTACAACTAATCCAAAAGAAAGAATCATTAGACACAATTCCAAAAGAGGTGCAAGGTTTGCAATAAATCAAGGCCCTTTCAAATTAGTTTATCTTTCAAAGTCTTTTGATAATAAATCCGAAGCAAGAATAAGGGAAGTTCAGATCAAAGGCTGGACACGTGTTAAGAAAATAAAGTTAATTAAAGGAATATGGATATAGTTTAGATTGCTTCATTGGGTTCCATGCCCACGTAGCTCAGCTTGTCCCTCCAGAGCCGTTGTAGCTCAGCTGGTAGAGCAACTCCATGGTAAGGAGTAGGTCACCGGTTCAATTCCGGTCAACGGCTCTGGCGGGATAAAGTAGAGTCCCGATAGGATTTTATCCTATCGAGGATCCTCGATTCGGTAAACCGAATCGGGACAACTCCATGGTAAGGAGTAGGTCAGCGGTCCAATTCCGCTCGTGGGCTCCATTAATAATAGGAGAGAAAGGATATATCGTGGCCAAAAAAGGAAAACGTCCGCAATTTACGCTAGTTTGCGAAGAATGCAAAAAAAAAGGTAAAACTTTGCGCAATTATGTAACCACCAGAAATGTGATTAACACTCCGGATAAAATTGCTCTTAAAAAGTATTGCCCGACTTGCAAAAAACACACTATTCACAAAGAAGGTAAATTGCCGAATCCGAAAAAACAATAATATTTTTGCATCTTAATAGGTTGATAGGACCTGTTTTGATAAATATAAAAATAAAGGGGGAGAGATAATTGATTGAAGAAATCCATGAGCCAAAGGGAACAACAGTTTTAGGTGACTTTAAGAATTGCCGGAATCTGCGAGACATTGAACTGCTTCAAAAAACATGCAATAAGGCAATCGAAATAGCAGGAGCGCATATTGAAGAATCGACTACGGTGAAGTTTCCAGGAGGAGGTGTGTCGCTGAATATCAGTTTGTCGGAATCACATCTCAATCTCCACACCTGGCCTGAAGCTGAAATCTGCTATGTTGATTTTTTTACCTGCGGCGCCAACTGCCATCCGCGCAAAGGGATGGATTTTATCAAGGAAGTTTTGTGCGCAGAGGGTTCCATCCGGGTTATTGAAAGAAATGTTAACCGGGAAGGATCCAGGGAGACGCTTATTGACTCGTTGACTGCCGGAGAATTATCAGATTAATTCGAAAGGTGGGTATTTATGACGCTGTCCCGAAAGGACAAAAGTGATCTTACTTAGCTCCCGTTATCAATCCTATCTAGATATGCGGGAGCTAAATTCAAAATAATTTTCAATTTTCATTAATAATAACGTGATTCATCGTGACTAATAGTGACTGGCTTCGCGTGACTAATTGTATTACAATAAACCACTACGAATCACAATGAGTCACTATTAATCACAAGAAGAATTAAATTATAAATTCAATGAAAATTGGTATTTAGTTTCATAGGCCCGTAGTTCAGTGGTACCCCGGTAGTAGTCCCTCGACATAACTCGGGACACTACGGGGCAGGGAATGACGGTCTTCTCGTCTCTCGCAAGAGGCGGGATCTCCAAAATTATTAATATGCATTATGTATATTTATTAAAACTAAATAATAACAATTCGACGCAAAAATATTATTTTGGTTTAACATCTGATTTAAAAAATAGATTTAAAGAGCATCAAAAAGGAAAATCAGAATTTACTAAAAAATATCTTCCTGTAAAACTAATATATTTTGAAGGATATTCTGATGTCGAACTCGCCAAGGAAAGAGAAAAGAAAATAAAGCAGTTTGGATCGTCTTATAATGGATTGTTAAAAAGATTAGGATTGAAATAAAATTATTCACTAAATTTGACTTGCTGGTTTTGATAGGCCTGTGGTTCAGTGGTAGAATAACGGTCTCCAAAACCGTAGACGAGCGTTCGATTCGCTCCAGGCCTGCCAAAACCAGCAAATAATGATGGTCTCCAATCCCAACTCTCGCGAGAGGTGGGACGATTCCCACCACCCCTGCCAAAATCAGCTTTATATTATTAGGGCCTGCCAAAAAATCACTCCGATAATATAATCGTAGTGATTTTTTGATATGTTTATCCTTGACAAACCTGTTATTTTGTGCTATAATTACAGGTTATAAAATTAAGGAGGTGAAAAAAATGGATATTCCAAGTACCATTGTTTTCTGGTCTTGTGCAGTAACATGCACCGGACTGATAGTTTCCTTGATCCAGGATATCAGAAAAGGGAAAGAAATTTCCTGGAAACAATACAACTAGCGGATATAAAAAAACCCATACTGCCAATTGCACTATGGGTTTTTGTTTTGAAAAATAAACCATGTTAGAAAGAAGATAGCATTTAACTATTGTGCCGGTACAGTTTTAATGCTTTTTAAACTGTTATATAAAGATTCTTCGGAATATGAGCCAACAATTGTTTCTAGTAAATTGCCATTTTTGTCTATTACATAAAACTGCGGAAGGCTTATAGTAAAATACAAATCATAAAACTTAGAATCGGTTTTGAAGAAATTGATTGGATATTCACCTCTATTTACTTGATGCGCATTGACGTTCATGGGTTCCATTGTTGATAAAGGAATAAAGTTGTATTTGTCGCTTAATTTTTCTGCAATATGGGTGTAAATTTCCAATTCTTCCTGCACAAGCGTATTCCAGCTGCTGTAGACAAAAAGAACTGCCGGCTTATCAATCAAACGATCATATAATTTATATGAAGTGCCATCATTTCCTCTCAAAGTGATATCCGGAACCGGATTGTTAATTTCCAGCAAATTTTTTGATACAAGCGGAATGGGATTTACTGTAAAATTGTTTGAGACATCCGATGTTGAAAACAATGAAACAAATTTATTCCATATATTTCTCTTCGGCACAAGCTTGATATCGGCTGAAATGGTACTGTATTGATCGATTTTGGTAATTAATGAGGTAATGGTGTCGTATCCCGGAGCTTCTATTTTGAAATAATATTCTCCGCTGGGCAGGATCACAGAAAAATTACCCTTATTTGACACTTGGAAAGGATTCATTTGATTGAATGAGTCTTGGTTCCAAATTTGAAAATTTCCGGTGTCTTCATCTTTTTGATAAATTGTAATTTTTGCATTATTTACAGGCTGGTTTTTTTCTATATCAATAATTTTCGATTTGTCAGAGACAAAAACATAATTAATTTCTCTATTATAAGAGTTTCCAACGCTATCTTTAATAACACCTTCAAGTTGGTAGAGTCCGGGCTTGTCAAATAATAGCTTTCCTTTCCATAATTTTAAATTTGGATCATAAGAAAGATAAAAAGTTTGATTGTTTTGATTGTCGATGACTACTGCTGATGTTGCGCCCTCGGCTTCCAGATAAAAATCCTGTGGCTCGCCAACAACAAATTGAACAATGCCGCTTGTAAGCATTGGGGAAGCACGATCGGACAAGGTAAATTCATTTGCTCCAAAAATCAATCCCGTGCTGATGCTGAATTTACAGGGAATAGATGAAACCAGACTGCCGTCGTCATAAACTCCCTGCAATATAACCGAATGATCTCCTCCCGAGAGGTCGGTTAAGTCAAAACTGAAATTGCCGCCCGCTGCTGGAATGCCTGAAATATTTCGCCAGCTCAGGCCGTCTGTCAAAGAATAGCGTATGGCTGAAATTGGCCTTGCGGGTATATTGAAGAACCCGTCCATGCTTATATCATTTGTTCCATACCCGCGATTACAAAATTGCGGAAACACGCCAAGCGAGGAAATTATTGGGCCTAAGGGCGGTATAGGCAAAGTTGCAGGTGGCACAATCAAGGGCGGCGGGAGGTATCCGAAATTTATATCAGGATAATTTTTGTCTGCCGCAACGGTTAAAACAAATGGTTGGTTTTTAGTAGTCAAAGTAAAGCCGGAAGGCAGTGTTGTTGACCGGATGATAATCGTGTATTTGCCGGCCGGCAGCTTATCAAATATATATGACCCGTTAGTTCCGGTTGATGTCGACTTGACCAAAGCTCCCGAGTCGTTAAATAAATCAACAATTATATTATCAAGCCTGATTTCACCGGTGTCAATCGCGCTGTTGCTGTTTGCGTCTTCCCAAACAATGCCGCTAATTAGCGAGGGTCCCGGGGGAAGGGGAGCAAGCACAGTAATTTCAACCCTGGCTGTTGCGCAGGCGCCTTGGTTATCGCATACCTGATAATTAAAGCCATCCACTCCTGAAAAGTTGGAATTAGGAGTGTAGGTCGCTTGGCCGTTAAAAGGATTAATAATTACCGTTCCATTTGCTGGACCGGTTCCGGATATTACTTGAACACTTGACGGAACCAGTGACCCGTCTATGTCATAATCGTTATTAAGTATATTGAGTGTCACAGGATTATTTTGATTAGTAGTGCCATAATCGTTGTTGGCCACCGGAGGTAAATTAACTTGTATGGGATTAATTGTAATTATAACGTTGGCTGTCGCACAGGCCCCGTCATTATCACAAACTCTGTATTGAAAAGAATCCGTTCCTGTATGGCCGGTGTTTGGAGTGTAATTGGCTTTGCCGTTTGTGGGATTAATTGTTACCGAGCCATGACCGGGACCCGAAATTACTGTTGTGCTTGATGGCACCAGGGTTCCGTCCGGGTCAGAATCGTTGGCCAAAATATCAATCAAAACCGGGGTATTTTCGAAAGTAGTTGCCGAATTATCCAAAGCAATGGGCGGTAAATTATGAGCAACAGGGCTAACTGTTATTGTAACAGTAGCATTTGCGCACGCGCCGTCATTATCACAAACTCTGTATTGAAAAGAATCTGTTCCTGTATGGCCGGTGTTTGGAGTGTAATTGGCTTTGCCGTTTGTGGGATTAATTGTTACCGAACCGTGACTTGGGCCGGAAATAACCGTTGTAGTCGAAGGCACAAGCGTGCCATCGGGGTCGGAATCGTTGGCTAATATATCGATTAGAACAGGAGTATCTTCATTTGTGCTTGCATTATCGTCAACGGCGATGGGAGGAAGATTTGCCGGAGGATTAATAGTTATTGTAACCGTTGCGGTATCACATTTTCTTCCGTGGCAGTCGGGCCCCGAAGCGTTGTCACATACTTTATAAACAAAACTATCTGTGCCCGTATAGCCCAAACTGGGCGTGTAGGTAATTTTTCCATCGGATGGATTAATATTTGTTGTGCCATGACTCGGGCCTGATTCAATTGTCACAGTTGAAGGATTGAGCGTACCATCTGGATCGGAATCATTTGACAGCACATCGACTACAACCGCGATATTTTTAATAGTAGAAGCGGTGTCGTCATTGGCAACCGGTGGTTCATTGCACGCGGCACAACCGCAGTTTTCCACAGTTGCTCTAGGATGACTACTGCCGGGGTGCCCAGGCCTCTGGTCGGCTTCCAAGCGGATTATATCACACCTGGCATCCACGCTGATTGTTATGGATTGGTTTTTATTTAATTTAAAGTTATGTGTTTCTGCCAAAACATTGTTTCTGTAAATGCGGTATTGGCTATTGCCGGTCATGTTTTCGCCGGTATTTTTAATAATAAATACCGCTTGGTTATCTTTACAAGAGCCACTGACTTCGATGCTGGACTTATCCCAAGTTTCGCATGCATAAGACTTGGATAAGTTATTGAGATCAAGCTGTTTTTTGTTGAAAGATTCTTTGTCGCCGGAAATCTGCAATTGAATGCTTTTTAGAACCGGAATGTTTTCGGTGCTTGTTAAAAACACCTTAAATTTAATAATATTGGATGAAAGCGGTAACTTGTCAATGAATTTATTTATTTCCTCGGCGCTATTAGTGCTGCTCTCGCTGTTGCCTGCAATTGCCCATTTGGTTCCGTTATAATAATACCAATGGGTATAATCTGAACTGATTTGATATTTGATATTTGAGCCATTATTCGTATCCGATGATTCGTTAAAGCCAACCAGTTTATAATCATCAGGAATATTAATAGAAGTGAGCAATATTGCTTCCGCTTGATCTTGCTTGTTTATTAATTTAGTGCCTTTTTCATCCACAATTACTTTGGTAATATTGTATGTCAAATCCAATGGTTCGGAAAAAGGCACTTCATAACTGAAAACTTGGATTTTTTTAGATTCAAATAAATCAGCCAATTTCAGATGTCGGCCGAGAGGCGTGCCAACTGCCAAAACAATTAATAGCACTATTAAAATCATGAATCCAATAATTGGCTTGATCATCCCCCTGGAATTTTTTGTGGAGCTTTGAAAATATTTATGACGGCTCATTTGTGTTGTCCTCGTCATTTTGAGCTGATTTATGTTCGGTTTTTTTTGTTGAAAAATAGCCAATTTTTGCCACCAGCATTGTCATAACAAGTGATATTAAAGTGGAGATTAAAAAGGCATTAATTAATTCCTGTCTGGTGTCTTCAAAAAGCAGATTGGTTGGAGTTCCCACTGCGGTTATGCCGATAATCTTTCCATTAATATCCCTGATGGGAACATAAGAGTTGTAATACATTTTTTCCAAGGTAATTTCCTTGATGTTTAAATTTTTGCCGTTTTTTATTACCGTATCAATAACTTCAGAGTTGGTTGAATTGCTTCCTTTCCACCTGCTGACACCGTCTTCGGTCATGATTGTGGAAGCGGATCGGTTAATATCGGAAAATATTGTCACATCAAGCCCGGTTTTTTTCTTGGAAAAATCAACAAAAGCATCGTCAAATTTATATCCCGTCTCCACAAGACCGATCAGTTTATCATCACTAACAAGAGGGTAAATAGACCGGCAAACAATACTTGGAGAAAGCACGCCGGTTTCGACATCATAGGTTTTAACCTGGCTTTTTTCCGTTATGCCGTAGGTAATAAAAGGATCAGTGTTAAACATTTTCTCTTTGTCTCTCGGATCGCTGGGGCTGGCAATAACCTCGCCATAGGTATTATAAACTCTTAAAATATCAACTCCGGAATTTTTAAAATATGTTTCGGTAATTTTTGACAATTCCGCATTATTATCATTCTTCACGCTATTTTGCAGCTGCTGGTCAGTGGCAATTGTTCTGGCGATGAAGAGGGAGTTATTCGAGCGGTCAATCATTATTAATGATTCAGTGTCAGCTCCCTGCTTCATTAGTTCAAAATTATTTTTTTCAACCACGGTGAATATCAATGAAGTGAACACCAGGGAACCAAGTGTGGCGATGGTAGTAATAATTACAAAAAACGTTACGTATGTACGAAGATATTTTCTGACTTTAATAAAATTCCAAGCCCATACACCCAGTAAAGCAAAACCGATAATTGTAAAAATTATCGACAAATTCCATACTGTCCCAAAATTGACTCTCATGGAATAAATTGTTATTACATTTGACGTTGGAAGGCGATATAAAGAGGCGCAAACTTCCATTAGAAGGAAAAATATAAATGCAAGAA
>Ga0105099_10002297_pt1 | contig 11422 bp, 10 predicted proteins | sample PPLLak3cmMay2015_2_FD_79138 | JGI IMG/M metagenome (GOLD analysis project Ga0105099, IMG submission 79138) | Freshwater sediment microbial communities from Prairie Pothole Lake near Jamestown, North Dakota, USA - PPLs Lake P8 Core (1) Depth... | ecosystem: Environmental > Aquatic > Freshwater >...
CCATTAAATCTTACCTGTATGACGGGAGGCCGGACCTGCTGAAGGGCATAAATTCCCAGGTCCTGTTTGTTAATTCCAGCGGCAGGCAGATGTCCCGCCAGGGCTTCTGGAAGATCATCGGCAGATATGGTATAATGGCCGGGATTAAGAAAAGGATCACACCCCACAGCCTGAGACATTCCTTTGCAAGTCATCTCCTTGAAGGCGGCGCCGATCTGCGGTCGGTCCAGGTTATGCTGGGGCATGCCGATATTTCGACTACACAGATTTACACTCATGTAAGCAGGGAGCGGCTTAAACAGGTGCACGAAAGGTTTCATCCAAGACCATAGATCTTCCCGCAATATCTCAGGCTCTCTGAAAAATATTATTCCTGGCAGGGGGAGTAACAATGGGCAGCGAGAATACCACTGAGACGAAAAAGGAGATTGAGAGGCTGAAAAGCAAACTGGCGGCGAAAAAAAGAGAGATAAAAAATCTTAAGACCACCAGCCTCTTTATGGAGACGCTCTTCAACGGGATCAGTGAAGAGATAATGGTGATTGATAATGATTTCCATGTCAACGAGGTAAACAGGGCCTTTCTGGATAGATGCGGACTTAAAAAGGCCGATGTCATAGGCCGGGAATGCCATAATATTAAGGAACGGCCATGGGCGCCCTGCACCCGGGGAGGCCTTTCCTGCCCTGCAGAACGGGCCGCCAGGAGCGGCGAGACCGTTGATGTCTCCCATCTTTACAGAGACCCCGTTTCCGGTGAAACAAAGGAGTTTACAACCATTGTATATCCCTTGAAGGAGGAAGGCGAGGATGTCAGGTATTTTCTGGAGATCTCCAGGGACGTCACGGAATACAGGCAGTTGATACTGAAGCTGCAGCGGTCGGAAAAGAGACTGAAGGCCATACTCGATACCGCCACCGACGCAATCATAAGCATAGACGAAAACCATAAGATCATCCTTTTCAATAACGCCGCACAGAGGATATTCAGGTATTCCGGCAGGGAGGTCCTGGGCAAGGATCTCGGCCTCCTCATTCCGCCTGTCTATGGAAACCACAACAGATATATCAAAAAATATCTTGAGAGAAGGGAGCCGGATGTAATAGGAAAGACCCTGTCCCTGAGGGGTGTCCGCAATGGAGGGGAGGTGTTTCCCATTGAACTCAGCCTGTCTTCCATGGAGATGGATGACAGGGTTACATTCACCGCCATTATCCGGGATATCACCGAACAGCAGAAGCTGAAGATAAAGATGCTCCAGTCCGAGCGGCTTGCTGCGGTGGGCCAGGCAGTGGCCCATGTCGCCCATGAGATTAAAAATCCGCTGATGATAATAGGCGGGTTTTCATCCCAGATAAGATCAAAGATTGATAATGAAAAGGACAGGCACAAACTGGAGATGGTGCTTGACGAGGTCTCAAGGCTTGAACGGATGGTCGCAGACCTTGGGGATTTCACCAAGGAATACAAGCTAGTAAAAAGACCTGCACACCTGAATTCAGTTGTCAAGGATGTAATACAGATAATGACCGGTGTCTGCGACCAGGAGAAATATTCATTTGAAAAGCTGCTTTCAGAAGATGTTGAGGAGATTGAATGCGACCCGGACAAGCTTAAACAGGTGTTTATTAATGTAATTTCCAATGGCCTGGAGGCCATGCAGGATGGAGGGACAATATCCATTTCAACGGAAAAGATACCCAAGGGGGTGGAGATCAGGATTAATGATGAGGGGACAGGGATAGATCCTGATAGACTTCAGAATATATTTGAGCCGTTTTATACCACCAGGGAGCATGGATCAGGGCTGGGTTTGTCTATATCCTATAAATTAATAGAGGCGCACAATGGTGACATCTGGGCCATCAGCGCCCCCGGCGAGGGAACGACATTCATTATCCAGATCCCCTCCTCCTGATCTCCGTGCTCTTTCCTGCCTGCGGCTTTTAGCGGGCCGGCATTCCGCCGAACCTGTAAATTTTCTCCTTGACTTCATCTTTAAACCTTCTGTATAGTTACTTTGTAGCTAGAATGTGATTAAAATATAATTAAACCCTTTCATATTCAACAGGGTGAACATGGGCAACCTGGTTATAAGAAGGCTGAAAACAGAGGATATTGAGGGAGTGGAGGGTGTGTATAAATCTATTGTGCAGCTTCCCAAACGGGTTGATCTTTCAAAGGATCTCAGGGAGCAGTGCAAGAGTTCCTGTTTTGTCAATTATGTGGCAGAGATCAATGATGAGATCGTAGGTTTTTTGTTAAGCTATATCTTTTACGGGGGATTCGGGATCAATAGAAGCGCATGGATCTCCCTGCTCTGTGTCCACCAGAAATTAATGGCGCAGGGCATAGGGCAAAAACTCGCTGAAGAGGCCTTCAGGGTCTATAAGAAAATCGGCATAAGCAACGTCCATACTAGCTTTGAATGGGATTCCGTTGACCTGCTTTCCTTTTTTAAAAACCTCGGTTTCGGCAGGAGCGACTTTGTAAACCTGCGCAAGACTATTGAATAAATATGAGTCTTTTTTAATCACTTCCTGGCAGCACATTCCAGTCAGTATCTTGCGGAAAACACCTGTATAATTATTCGGGCATCGGAGTTCGGCATGCGGTTTATCCGTATTGAAATGAGCAGCCAGGAGGTCAGGGTTGAACCTGTTCCTGCACGATATCAGGGAGTTGGCGGGCGTGGATTGATCTCACTTTATATTAATGAGCATGTCCCTCCCGCATGTAACCCCCTGGGACCTGAGAATACCCTCCTTTTTGCTCCCGGCCTGCTGGGAGGCACCCATCTGGTAAATACAAGTCGAATGGCCGTCGGGGCTAAAAGCCCGCTGACCGGCACCATTAAGGAAAGCAACGCCGGAGGGACATTCGGCGATTCTGCCGGCCGCCTCGGTATCACAGCCATAATCATAGAAGGTTGTGCACCTCCTGGCCAATCCTGGCTTCTCCGAGTGGATGTGGATGGAAAGGCCCGGCTGGTTTCTGCCGATGAATACAAGGGCATGAGGACATACGCATTGACCGAGGCATTATATAAAGCCTATGGCTCTCAGAATTCCATCATGTGTATCGGCCCTGCCGGCGAGCAGATGCTGGCTGCTGCCTCAATCCAATCCACAGACACAAAGGGCCGACCCTGTCGCGCTGCAGGACGAGGCGGATTGGGTGCAGTAATGGGGTCCAAGGGTTTGAAGGCCATTATTCTCGATTCGAGAGGACGGACTACGGACGCGATTATGAACCAAGAGGAATTTGAGAAGGCGGCCGGTGATTTTGCACGGGCAGTGCGCAACAGCCCATTCAGCAGCAGCGTGCTCCCGAAATTCGGCACAGCCGGGCTGGTCGCACCGGTCAATTCCATGGGCGGATTTCCGTCCTATAACGCCACCAAAGGGGTCTTCGATGGGTGGGAGAAGATCAGCGGTGAGCACATTGCTGAACTAATAGCCAAAAGAGGGGGTAGGACCGGCCATCAGGGTTGCTCCAAATGTATCATTCAGTGTTCCAATGAGTTTGTGGATGCCGGGGGGAAATATGTAACCAGCTCCCTGCAGTATGAGACCATCTGGTCCATGGGAGGCATGACCGGCATAGATGATCTGGATACTATCGCACGGCTTGATTTCCTGTGTGATGACCTTGGTGTTGATACCATGAGTACAGGTGTCGGTGTAGCGGTGGCCATGGATTCCGGCTATAAATCATTTGGTGACGGTAAGGCGGCTATTGATATGGTGGAGGAAATAGCTGAAGGGACCGAACTGGGGCGGGTGTTGGGAAACGGTCCCGAGGCAGTTGGAAGATATCTTAGCCATAGCAGGGTCCCGGTTGTTAAAGGTCAGAGCATCTCCGGTTACGACCCGCGTGCCATGCAGGGTAATGCAGTAACCTATGCCACCAGCCCCATGGGCGCCGACCATACTGCCGGCAATGTACTGGCTGAGTATTTCACCGGCAGACTGGACCCCTTGAAAACAGAGGGTCAGGTGGAGGCGTCCCGCCGTCATCAGATAATGATGGCCGTAGTGGACAGCATCGGACTTTGCGTTCTGGCAAGTCATGTCCTTTCCACCGCCGAAGGCGGGGAGGCTTTTGTTAAGGCGGTTAACGCCAAACTGGGCATTGATCTGGAGTTAAATTCGCTTGCAGATATGGGCATCAGGATCCTCAAGGCTGAGCTGGATTTCAACCACAAGGCCGGATTTACCAATAAGGATGACCGCCTTCCGCGCTTTTTCTATGAAGAGCCTCTGGCGCCCCATAATACGGTTGTTCAGATCAGTGATGAGGACATGGACAGGACGTTTGAGTTCTGAACCACGGCTGGATCAAAGGCGCACTGGCGCCGTCCGGCCGGTTGCTTTATCGGAGCGGTGTTCAGGCAAGGCCTGTAAAGAGAAAGAGTCTATGAAGATCAGAGTAAAATTATTCAGCATTCTGAGGGAATATGTGCCGGACTACAATCCGCAGAAGGGTGTAGAGGCGGATTTGAGCGATGGCGCTACAGTGTCAGAACTGTTAAGTCACCTTGGGATACCGGTATCTGAAGCGCCTGTTGTGACCTGCAACGGACTTGTCCTGCACCGGGGCGACACCATTCAAAAAGAAAGCGCAATTGAAATCTTTCAATCTGTGGCAGGCGGATAAGACTGTTATTATGCACCTGCATCCCGGGAGGATATCAGACAGAATCAGGCCATGAGATAAAAAAAATGAAAAGGAATCCGGATTATCCTCCACCAACAGGTGGAAACAGGGCCAGTGTGTCGCCACGTTCAAGCACGGTGTCCAGTCCTGCGTGAAGGTTATTAATGAAGATAAGTGCAACCTCTGAGTCAGGAATGCTTAACATCCCTATTGCGTCAATAGTCCTTGTACCCTCAGGAAGTTCAAGCTCCCTGATGTCAAAGCGGCCTTTCCGCAGCGTGGCAAACAGTTTGACGGTTACATTCATTGCGTTTAATCCAGGATTATTGCGCTGCTGTCGTTATGGCAATTTGTGCCATCGGGGCAGCTGTTAGCAACGGCACGGACCATTATCCGGCTGTAATCAGCGGACTGTATCTCCTTAAGCAGCTTTTCACTGGACAAGGGCATTCCGTCGACTTCGATCACATCCATATGCCTCCAGAAGCCTCCATCCCCAGTTTTAAAGAGATCCACAGCGGCAGACCGATTTAAAACAATCCCTTTTTCAAGAAAGACCCTGCCGAGCTCTTCCATCAGGAGGTTAAACAATTTGACGGTGATAAATCCCTCCCGCTGAGATTCATTCCTTGCATTTTTTCTATGTGTAATCGAGTCCCTGAGACATGCATAGGCCCCGCCCCTTCGCAATGTTGCGCCTGCCAGACCCGGCAGTGCTGATGAAAAGGCCACAACCGAACCCTCGCTCATGACGGCCGAAGAGATGTCATCAACGCATTTGCCATCAAGAAAAATGGTGTTCACCTTTTCTTCGATGAGCTTCGGGTTCAAGGCCAGCTGCCGTAAAAGCAGATCTTCCACGCTTTTTCCCACCTGGCAGTGGAATTGAAAGCCACTTTGAAAGATCGCATAAAAGCGAGTAAATACGGCAGGCTGCGAGGATATCTTGATCCTCAGATATGAATGGTCTGCTTTAGTGATCTTTTCTGACATTTTATCCAAAGACAGCGCTGATGTTATTAAAAGGAAAAAAAGGGGGAGTTTTTTCTCCCCCCTTTCTTCAGTGTTTAAGATCTGCCCTTTACCAGTTGAATACCTGATCCAGCTCCTCATCCTTGACATCAAAAACAACATTATGGGGAGGAACCTGTTCTGTCTTGAAAAATCCGGGGAGTCTGTCATGTTCCTTTGTGAAGCCTGCCTTAATGTTGAAGTCCCTCTCCATCTTGAGCACCATCTTGCCATATTCAGTTACATCGTCTGCGGTGAAACTGAGGCCGGTAAAGGCATTAAGCAGGTCAAGGAGGGCCTGGAACGTCTCCGGCTGATCAAGTATCGCAAATGCTATAAAGAGGCACATGCCCGTAGAATCTATTGCAGCAGTAGCGACCTGCAGGTTCCGTGAAAGCTCCACCTGGCCCAATGGTTTCAGGGGGTCGACATAACCTCCGACCTTCAGTATGTTTGCAGTAGTAGCATAGCCCGCGGTGTGGTCAGCGCCCATAGGGCTTGTCGCATAGGTCACGCCGAGTCCTTTTACGCCGCGCGGATCATATGCCGGCATTGCCTGGCCTTTGACAACAGGCACCCTCTCAACGCCGAACACCTTTCCGGTAACTGCGGCGCCGCTCCCTATTATGCGGCCGAGCGGGGTGCCCTTCCCAACCTGGTGGATCAGGTCGATTGCTCCGTCGGCATCTCCGAATTTAAGAAGCCCTGCCTCCATGGCAACACCAATGGCGACCCCCATTTCAATTGTATCGAGGCCATAGTTATCATCAAGGAAATCAAGCATGGCGATCTTGTCCATATTATCGATACCGCAGTCTGCGCCGTGTGCCCAGACAGTCTCATATTCCGGCTGCTTGCTCAGGTAGTGTCCGTCTTTGTCATTGTAAACACCTGAACAGCGGATAACGCAGCCGCGATGACAACCATGAGTCGCCATACCGCCCCTTTCCGTTTCCAATGCGGCTTCTGTTTCTCCGCTTATCTTTGACACGCCGGTGAAGGTCCCCTGCTTGAAATTGTAGGTCGGATAAGCGCCGGCTTCATTGAGGATATTGGCGAGCACGTTCGTTCCATAGGCCGGGAGGGCCTGGCCTGTAACGCCATGTTTGCGCAAACCCTCTACAAAAGTCTTGTTGGCTTCCTTATATTTTGCTGGGTCCCTGGGCTCTCTCATGGGGAGGCCGGAATCGTCAAGGACGATTACCTTTACTCCCTTTGAGCCCATAACCGCGCCCGGTCCTCCGCGGCCGGCATGCCTAGCAGGCCTGAGCTCCATGTCCGTAAAGGCAACCGAGGCTGCCCCGAGCAGCATCTCTCCGGCAGGGCCAATGGAGATGCAGGCTATCTTATCTCCGTATTTTTCCTTCATCTTCTCTATAAGATCATAGTTGCCCAGCATCCGGAGGCTGTTGTCTGCGGCAACCTTCACCCCTGTCTTGTCGATAAAAATAGAATAGAGATCCTTGCCGTCCGGTTTCCCCTCGAGGATAATGGCAGCATATCCCAGCCGTGCAAGGACCTGCGAGGGCTGCCCGCCCGAGTTTGACTCCTTGATCCCGCCGGTCAGCGGGCTCTTGCATCCTACTGAAATCCTCCCTGACATAGCGGCGACACTCCCGCTGAGCAGCCCCGGTGCAATCACGAGTTTGTTGAATTTACTGAGCGGGTGGCACGCAGGGGGCACCTCCTTAGAGATAACAGCAGACGTAAGAGCCCGTCCTCCAAATCCTGCATATCCGTCTACAGGTTCAACGGCGACCTTTGGGCCGCCTTCACCGCCCATATCTATTCGCAAGAGCTTATCCATAGCAATACCTCCATGATGGTTATTGATTATAAATACAGCATAAACTGCCCTATCCACTTTAGAAGACTGCCTGTTTCCCAATATGCTGCGCTTGAACTGAACCTGATCCGGTGATGGTTTAATGCTGATAAGATTTTTATGCGAGTTCGATTTTTTGGGATTGAGTTTTATTATAAAGGGTTTTCCATTTGATGTCAAAGCGGGATCCATTGCGTGAAGTTATCGGCAGATTTGAAAGCCTGACTGTTCTATTAGTATATGAAGGTATCCCTCAGCCAGGAAAGCGGACCCGGATCTCTTCAATGGCTTGCCGGACAAGGGTGTCGAGGTCGTTCCGCCCGTCAAGGATAACGTCGGCATGGACAGGGACGCGCTCTTTCTGGAGATCGAGCATCTTTCCAACGATGTCCAGGTAGTTGTCGATGTAGCTGCCCAGCCAGGCAAGGAATGAACGGGCGTCCCTTTCTCCTGACACGGGAGGGAAATGGGCTATGAACTCGCTGATTTTACGGGCCAGAGCCATGTCGAGAGGTGTATCGATCCAGACTAAAAGGTCGATCAAACGGGCGGTCGCCGTGTATTCCCTGCCGAGGGGCATTTCAAAGATGATCCATTTCCCTGCCGGGATCGATGCGCCGGGCCCGGGATCAATAATGCTCTCCCCCCTCTTCATCCGGACCAGGGCGTCTGCAAGGCCAGGGGCGGAGAGTTCGTCGAACCGGCCACCGTTAAGCATCCAGCGCCTCATATCGTCCGGGGACTTCATCGTGGAAGGCTCATAATGGTCGTAGGAGATAACGGCAGCGTCTCCGAGGGCAGACGCGATGGCCGTTACAAGGGAGGTCTTGCCTCCTCCGACGGGCGCCGCTACAGCGATGACAGGTATCATTTCGACTCCATTAGAAATATTGTATTGCCCTGTTAATGGACGATGAAGATATGCGGAGAAAAAATTTAACAAACTCTTACATAGCTAAGGATAAAGATCAATAGTTTTGTAATAAAATCTTGTTTAAGAGGTCTCTGTGCCATGGGAAAGGCAATGACCGGTGCTCATGCGGCAACAATACAGAATGCCGAGCGCATATTTGATTTATAAGGGTCCCGGGACGATAGGATGACAATATTTTACGTCTTCACCTTATATCAATTAAAACATAATATATTAAAATCATTATTTTTTCTTGACACGTGATTATTATATAGCTAGATTGTAATCACATCATAAGTATCCTAACCTTTAAAGAGCGGGTAAAGGCCATTCTTAATCAAGCGCCTTGCGCCTATTAATCAAAAAAGTATGCCGAAGATCCATGTAAAATAGAAGGGGAATAAAATGAGGTACGCAGAGACAGGGTATAATTTAGAAATTGATCTATCCCAGGGAAATATTGAGAGGGTAGAGACCGACCCCAAATTAGCTGAGCTTCATCTTGGGGGGCTAGGCACAAACGCCAAGATACTGTGGGACAGGGTTCCCCCTGAAACCGAACCCTTTTCTCCTGATAATCTGCTGATATTCGGCACCGGGCTTTTAGGCGGCACGCCTGCCCCCGGAGCTAACCGAACCATTGTAACTACCTATTCTCCTCAGACCTTGCTGATGGCATATTCAATGATGGGAGGATTTTTTGCTCCGGAATTGAAACATGCAGGTTATGACAAAATAATCTTTCGCGGCAAATCCCCGAAGCTGGTCTATATATGGATATACAATGACAAGGTAGAGATACGTGATGCCTCTCATCTGCGGGGCAAGGGCGCTGTTGAAACCCAGGAACTTATTCGTCAGGAGTTGAAGGAGCCGAACGCCCAGGTGGCGGCTATCGGACTGGCCGGTGAAAACAGGGTCTATACGGCCTCTATCGAGCAGGGAAGGTCCAGCGCCAGTCGATTAGGAATAGGCGCCGTTATGGGAGACAAAGGGATCAAGGCGATTGCTGTTCGTGGAACGAAGGATATCAATCTTTCCAGACCGGCAGAATATATAAAGCTTTGCAACGAAGTGCTGAAATATATTAAAGACCGGGAAGACAAGCCGGTCCCCGGGGTGATGCCTATACTGGCCGGGCTCGGATCGCCGCAGGAGATGTTGCACGTTGACGAGAAATGGCACACTGAAAATTTCTCCTGGGGGAACGCCCGCACCCGCAGAAAGGATTTCTGGACCAAGGAAGTCGAAGAAAAATGGAAAGAGACCCAGGAAAATGCCAGGACGCGCTTAATAAGCTGCTATAACTGTCCGATGAAATGCGGCGCGATAATCTCCCTCCCTGGAATTTCCGCCTACATGATGAAGTGCTTCTCGAAGCTCACCTACACCATGGCGGCCTTTGTAGACGATCTTGATTTCGGCTTTAGAATTGCGCAACGTGCGACAGAGTATGGCGTGGACGGGTTCTCAACTCCGCAGATCATGGCCTTCGCCTTCGAGCTAAGGGAGGCAGGCATCTTGAGTGAGGATGACTTTGCCGGGTGTCCATCCGATAATGAGGGGAAATTTTACTGGCTGCTTGACAGGATTGTCCGGAGGGAAGGGATTGGAGATGTCCTGGCTGACGGCACTCATTGGGCGGCCCAGAAGATCGGCAAGGGCGCAGAACAGTATGCCCACAATAATATTAAAAAACATGAGCAGCTCCCACTCAAGCTTGGAATGCTTAATCCGGTCTATTTCCTGATGTATTGTACGGGAGAGAAGGCAAATATTACCCAGATTGAAGGGCAATTCCCACAGGCGCCTTTTCCCACCATGGAGGAGCGATTGGATTTTGTGAAGGATTGGGTCCATGTCCCTGACGAAAAATTCAAGCAGTATCTCCTTGATTGGGAAATGCGGGGAGAACGCTCAAATCCCTATTATCCGACCGTTGACATGTCGGTTGACATTGTCGACTGGCAGGAGAAGATGCATTACATTGATGACGCCCTTGGAGTGTGCGCCGGCTTGTCGTCTTTTCCCCTGAAGCCGCCCTATCATATACACAACTATCCGCATTTTATCTCCTCGGCGAGCGGGATCGATATGGACGAAACCGGACTTGCGCAGGTATATAACAGGAACAGGAGCCTTATCAGGGCTATTAATATAAGAAGAGGATTGAGAAGGGCCGATGAGAAACCGCCTGAGGACCATTGGAGGAAGAGATTTCCAGAGCTTGAAGAAAACCTCTTGGATGCATACTACAAATTTAAGGGATGGAATAAAGACGGTATTCCTACTAAAGAAAGATTACAGGAATTAGACCTGGGCTATGTTGCCGAAGACCTGGAAAAGAGAGGTATATTGTAAAGATGGGCAAGATTAAAAAGAAGATCAAGACAATCAAGATCGATCTTGATAAATGCAATGGTTGCCGGGCCTGTGAGGTAATCTGCTCCGCATTTCATGCCAACCCTAAATACAGCAGTAATAATCCTGCCAGGTCTCGCATCCGTATAATTCGCGATCCGATAAGAGACGTATATGTTCCTGTTTACGCAGGTGAGTATACGGCAGCCGAATGCATGGGCAGAGACAGATATGTGATTGACGGGAAGGAATATGACGAATGCGGCTTTTGCAGGGCCTCCTGCCCCTCCCGGGGCTTCTTCAAAGAGCCTGATTCCGGCCTCCCCCTCAAATGCGATATGTGCGAAGGCGAAGAAAAGCCGCTCTGTGTTGAGTGGTGCCTTAATGACGCCCTGACTTATGAAGAAAGGGAAGAGGAAGTCGAAGAAGATGTGAAACCGGAAGACGTCGAGATCGGATTGGGGTCTTTGATAAACAAATATGGCTTGGACAAGATAGCGGACACCGTTGCCCGGATGTCAATGTCAAAGAAGGGCTGAAACATTAAGGCTAAAGAAGAGGATAGATAAAAACAGTGGAGACAGTAGCCCCCTTTAAAGAGGTAATAGATGAAATAAAACAGGCCGGCGGCGAGGTTTTCAGATTCTGCTATC
>Ga0105099_10002298_pt1 | contig 11418 bp, 9 predicted proteins | sample PPLLak3cmMay2015_2_FD_79138 | JGI IMG/M metagenome (GOLD analysis project Ga0105099, IMG submission 79138) | Freshwater sediment microbial communities from Prairie Pothole Lake near Jamestown, North Dakota, USA - PPLs Lake P8 Core (1) Depth... | ecosystem: Environmental > Aquatic > Freshwater >...
ACCTGGTAGCGCCGGCAGCACTCACCGCAGCGAAGACACGGGATAGCGCACTTGATCTGAGCTTTCCCTGGCATCTCCGTCGCGAGCACCGTCTTTCTCCAGTCTCCATCAGGGGGGCGGTCCTTTTCACAGGACCGCCCCCAAGTTCGCACTTCCCTAGTCGCGGCCTAGTACTCAGGCGGCATGGCTGGGCCTGCCGGAGCTTTCTCCTTCTCCGGAATGTCCGTGACCAGCGCTTCTGTGGTCAGAATCATCACAGCCACGCTGGATGCATTCTCCAGGGCTGTCCTGACCACTTTCAGAGGGTCGATTATGCCCTTCTTCACCATGTCTCCGTACTCGTTCTTTGCCGCGTCATAGCCGACGCCAGGCTTGCTCTTCTTCACATTGTCCACTACCACCGATCCCTCAACACCAGCATTGAAGGCAATCCATTTGATCGGCTCCTCGATGGCCTCCTTCAAGACCTTGACGCCAGTAGCCTCGTCGCCACCCTCTTTGATGTACTGGTCGAGAGCAGCGGACGCGTTAAGCAGAGCTACTCCGCCACCAGCCAGGATGCCTTCCTCTACAGCAGCCCTGGTAGCTGAGAGAGCGTCCTCAACACGATGCTTCTTCTCTTTCAATTCGGTTTCAGTGGCTGCGCCAACCTTGATGACCGCCACACCGCCAGCCAGCTTGGCCAGCCTCTCCTGCAGCTTCTCGCGGTCGAAGTCAGAGGTGGTCTCGTCGACCTGGGCCTTGATCTGCTTCATTCTGGCCTTGATCTTCTCTTCCGTTCCCTTGCCCTCGACCACAGTGCAGTTGTCCTTGTCGGCCACCACCTTGCGGCATCGGCCGAGGTCAGCAGCGGTTACCGAGTCAAGTTTCCGGCCGACTTCCTCGGAGATCACCTGACCGCCAGTGAGGATAGCCATATCCTCCAGCATGGCCTTGCGGCGATCACCGAAGCCCGGGGCCTTCACGGCCAGACAGTTGATGGTGCCTCTCAGCTTGTTGACCACCAGCGTGGCCAGTGCCTCACCCTCGATGTCTTCGGCAATGATGACCAGGTTCTTGCTGACCTGGAGTATCTTCTCCAGAGCCGGCAGTATGTCGGCCACGGCAGAGATCTTCTTGTCCGTGATCAGTATGTACGGATCATCGATGACCGTCTCCATCCGGTCCGGGTTGGTGATGAAGTAGGGGCTGATGTAGCCGCGGTCGAACTTCATGCCTTCTACAAACTCGGTCTCAAACAGGAGTCCCTTGGATTCCTCTACGGTGATGACCCCATCCTTGCCCACCTTCTCCATCACATCGGCAATAAGATTGCCAATCTGAGCATCGACAGCGGAGATGGTAGCCACCTGGGCGATCTGCTCCTTGCCGGAGACCGAAATGGCCTTCTTCTTCAGCTCCTCCACTAGCACGCCGACGCCCTTCTCAATACCATGCTTGATGGCCATGGCATCCGCCCCGGCAGTGATATTCTTGAAGCCGCCGGCGACAATCGCCTGAGCCAGCAATGTGGAAGTAGTGGTGCCATCACCGCACTTGTCATTTGTCTTGGCAGACGCCTGCTTCAGAAGCTGGGCCCCCATATTCTCGTATGGGTCAGGAAGCTCGATTTCCTTGGCAATGCTGACACCATCGTTGATAACCGTGGGCGGGCCCCATTTCTTGTCGATGGCTACTGGGCGTCCCTTGGGTCCCAGAGTAGGTCTAACTGAATCGGCCAGTGTGTCCACGCCCTTCTTGAGGGCTCTCCTGGCTTCCTGACCGAAGATGATCTGTTTTCCTGCCATGTGTTACTCCTCCTTCCCTAGCTCTTCTTCGCCAGAATGTCGCTCTCTCGAACGACGATTAGTTCTTCTTCATCAACCTTGAGTTCGGTGCCGGCATATCTGGCATAGACAACGATGTCTCCCACCTTCACGTCCATCGCAATCCGCTTTCCATCGTCAGTCATCTTCCCCGGCCCGACAGCGACTACCTCGCCCTCCTGGGGTTTCTCTTTGGCAGTGTCCGGCAGGACTATGCCCCCCTTGGACACTTCCTCCCGCTTGGAGGGCTTGATCACCACCCTGTCTCCAAGCGGCTCCAGCTTACTGGTCTTTCCCTTGGTTGCCATGTATTCCTCCTTCCTTAGTCTTGTATCTTCATTGTTTGATAATCCATGTCATACATCAGGCAGTTCGTGTTCGCACCCGATGCCAGATGTCAAAGCCATGTTGCGAATGGCAATACATCTTTGAGTATAGAGAGGCCTGTGTTAGAATAACGCTAGAACACTGTTGGAATTCCATTAGAAATCAGGGGCCGGGTGTGTGACTCTGAAGCAATGAAGCTTAGTTTATGAACTTCCCGGATGCAGCACCGCAGGAGGCCGACCTCCGGGCGACGCTAAGAATGATCCTGAAAAACGCCATCGAGGCTCTGGGCGGCGGCGCGGGTGTCGTCGCCACATGGGATGAGGAGGAGCATTGCTTCGTTATCAACGACTCCTGTGGTCTGGATGAAAGGGCTCTAGAACGGCTCCTACCCCTGCTCGACGAGGTTCTCCCCGACTTGGCGGTGAGTTCGCAGAGCTTCAACGTCCTCTCTGCCGTTCTGAGGCCACCCTTGCCCAAGTCCGACCAGGGAATAATCCTGGACCCGATAGTCGCCCTGCCGCTGCAAGTCGGGCGCCGATCCCTGGGACTAATCTACGTGATGCGTCCCCGTGGTGCGGCATCCTTTTCGAGAACAGACCAATCGACACTGCATGCCTTCGCCCGACAGGCGGCCGTTGCGGTGGACAACGCCAGCTTGGTGCAACACTTGGTCGAAGAGAAGACGAAGATGGAGTCCATGCTCGAGGGCAGCGCCGAAGGGATCATGAGCATAGACGCCCGGCGCCGTGTCCTCGGATTCAACGCCGCGATGGAGAGGATGTCCGGACATCGCCGGGAACAGGTGCTCGGCCTGCCTTGCTACCAGGTGCTGAACTTCCGCGATTGGGATGGCAGGTCGATCTGCAACACTACCAAATGCCCTATGGTGACGCGTCCGGACGGCGGACCGTCAACTTGCGAACTCCAGGGCAAGATCCAGTCCGCCGACGGGCAGGACATTGAGGTGGCCATGGTCTACTCGGTGACGCGTTCCCGGGCCACCGGCCGGGCGCACAGCGCCGTGATCAACGTCCGAGACATAAGGCGCTTGCGGGAGGTCGAGAACCTGAGGTCCGCCTTCCTTTCGATGCTGGGCCACGAATTGCAGACCCCTTTGTCCATCATCAAGGGGTATACCAGCACGCTCGCCCGCAGCGATGCGAAATGGAACAAGAAGACGCTGCGTGAAGGGCTCCAGGTAATTGAGGAGGAGTGCGACCGCCTGAGCAAGCTGGTAAACAGGTTGCTACTGGCGTCACGTATCGAGAGCCGCACGGTCACCCTCAAGAAGGAGCCTATCCAATTGTCCGCCATGGCGAGTAAGGTGGTCAGGCGGCTGGAGTCGGTGACCAGTATTCACAGATTCCAGGTTGACTTTGCCGACGACTTTCCGGAAGTGTACGCCGATCCAGACCGGGTGGAGGAAGTACTTACCAATCTGGTGGATAATGCCATCAAGTACTCGCCGAAGGGCGGAAGGATTGCCGTGACCGGGAGAGCTAAAGGGGACAGTGTAGAGGTGACCATCACCGACGAAGGCATCGGCATACCGCAGCGGGAACTGGGCCGGGTCTTCGAGCGCTTCCACCGGGGAGAGAACGGCCAGGTGCAAAAGGTGAGGGGAATGGGGCTGGGGTTGTACATTTGCAGGTCTATCGTCGAAGCGCACGGCGGAAAGATAGAGGTCTCCAGCGAAGCCGGCAAGGGCTCGAAGTTCACCTTCACTTTGCCGCTGAACAGGGAAAGATGAGGTCATAGCAGGCCATTATGGGTTCAGGGTTTTCCGGCAAGACCGTCCTCGTCGTCGATGATGAATCGCGCATGGTGGAATTCATATCCATGAACCTGGAGTTGGAGGGCTTCCGGGTCGTCAGGGCGGCCAACGGCTCCGAAGCTCTGGAAAAGGCATCCAAGGAACACCCGGACTTGGTACTGCTGGACATCATGATGCCGGAGATGGATGGCTTCGAGACTCTGGAGGGACTGCGTGAGACAACATCAGTCCCGGTCATCTTCCTGACTGCCAAGAGCGAGGAGGTCGACCGCATCAAAGGCCTCGACCTGGGCGCCGATGACTACATCGCCAAGCCCTTCAGCCCCAGGGAACTGGTCTCTCGTATCCGGGCGGTACTGAGGCGGACGGAGCCGGCAGCCATGACCAACTCGGAGATTGTGGTTGACAGCGAACTGCGGGTCAACTTCGACCAGCGGAAAGTAATAGTGCGCGGGCAGGAGGTCCGTCTCAGGCCGACGGAGTACCGGCTTCTCTATCAACTGGTGACCAATGCCGGCAAGCTGCTGACCCACGAGGTGCTTCTCTCCCGAGTGTGGGGGGCAGAGTACCGCGATGAGGACCAGTACGTGCGGCTTTACATCACGTACCTGAGACAGAAGATAGAGAAAGACCCCAAGAACCCCAGGTACATACTCAGCGAGCGCGGCCTGGGCTACCGCTTCAAGGAGTTTGTTAAATAGAGGCGCAGCGGAGCTGCCCTGCCCTTTTCGTTGTCTCGACGTGAGACAACTCCACCGCCAGACCAATGGCGGCAGGAAAACCACTATCCTTCCAGGACCGATGACCCTAGAATGCGCTGCCCCCGGCCAAGGACAGCACTGTACTCGGCTGTGGACATTGTGATCTTTCTGTGACATTTCTGGGGCGTTCTGAGGGAAACCGGTGAAATCCGTCCTGCCCGCCGAGACACAGCGGTGAGTCCGTGGGGTTACACTACGTCCTGACGATCCCATCGTCACACCCCCCAGGGGAGGGATGGGGAGGAGGATCAATTGAATATATTTCGGGCTGAGCCATTCCGAAGCGCATGAGTGACCCTGACCAAGTCACGCAAGACCTCCTTCCCCATTCCTCGCCAACACAGTGCCCGCAACCCATTTGACCCCAGCTCTTGCCTCCATTGGTCCAGTAGAGCTGGTAGCATTCTCTCTCCTGTTTCCATTCTTTCTGCTGCACTTAGAGTGACCTTCCGGGCCGCATCATTGGAGGCCACCACCACCGTTTGTCTGTCTCTGAGAGGAGCGGGCGGTGAGCCAGAATCGCGACCCCGGCTTGGCAGGGAGGGGTACCCCACCGCAACGAGTCGGTTCCAGCAGTAGGACCCTCCGGCGCAGCTACATCACCAAGGGATCCTGGGTGTATCCACGCGGAGCTATGTGAAGAAGTGGTCTTTGAGAATGCCAGGCAGGGGAGACGTCCCTCGATTGCCGCGCGGCAAGTACAAATGGAGGGGGCTGAGGAAGTGAGAGGAGAGTGCATGATTGAAGGCAGCGCAAGAACGCCTCAGGCAGCCTTGAGAATCAACCTGCCGGTGCGGCCTTCAGATTCCCGTTGTCCCCAGATCAGTAGGCAGTCTGGACATCTTGGAACTTGAAGCCGCTTTGACGAAACACATGCAGGCAGGCATCCACTACGTTGGCATCGAACTGCGTGCCCCTGCCCTTGGAGATCTCCTCTAGTCCCCTCTCCGTTCCCAGAGCCGCTCGGTATGGCCGGTGTGACGACATGGCTTCCACCACATCAGCCACACCTAGAATCCTCGCCTCCAGATGAATCTGGTCACCGCGCAGGCCGGACGGATAGCCTGAGCCGTCGAATCGTTCATGGTGTTGAAGCACAATGTCAGCGATCGGCCACGGGAACTCAATCTTTTCCAGGACATCATAGGCAGCCTTGGGATGCTGCTTGACTATCTCAAACTCGATCGGTGACAGCGGAGCAGGCTTGTTCAAGATCTCCGTCGGAACGCAGACCTTGCCCACATCGTGAATGAGCCCGGCAATGCGGATTATGGGAATGCGCGATTCAATGACGCCCATTTGCCTGGCAATGCTGCAGGCAAGATCAGCAACACGAACCTGGTGGCCGGCGGTGTAACGGTCCCTCGCCTCCACCATCGTGGCCAAGGCCTGGATGGTGCCCTCCATCGCCCTGCCCAGCCTGTCAAAGCTGGTCCTCAGTTCGGCAGTCTGTTCCCGCACCCTCTCCTCAAGCGAGTCAAACGCCGTCTTGATGGCCGCCTCAGCATTCTTGCGCTCGGTGATGTCGCGGAACACCATCACGGCTCCGGTCAGCTCACCCTTCTCATCGATCATAGGTGCAGCGCTGTCCTCGACCGGGACTTTCTCTCCATTCTTCGTGATCAGGAGGACCGGTGCAGTCAGATTGGTCACAGCTCTCAGCTTGATGGTCTCAGCCATCGGGCTTTCGACAGGAGTAAGCTCCTTCTCATCCACGATTTTGAAGATTTCCTCCAGCCTCTTGCCCGCTGCCTCTGCCTGCCCCCAGCCAGTCACACCCTGAGCGGCAGGATTCATAAGCGTTATCTTCATGTCCGTGTCAGTGACAATGACGCAGTCAGCTATACATCTGACCGTAGCGGCATACCGGCGCTCGCTCTCCCGCAGCTTCGCTTCCATCGAGTGCTTGTAAAGAGCCGTTTCGATGGCGGCATACAGTTCCTTTTCCGAGAAAGGCTTTATCAGATAGCCAAAAGGCTCCGTCAGCCTGGCTCGCTCCACAGTGCGATTGTCAGCGAAGGCAGTGAGATAGATAACCGGAATCTCGATCCGGTCGCGGATCTGCTGCGCTGTCTCGACACCATCGACGTCTCCCCTTAACTGGACATCCATCAAGATCAAATCAGGGTGCTTGGCGGCAGCAACCGAGACGGCCTCCTCGCCGCTGGCGGCTGTACCGCATATCGAATGTCCCATCTTGGTGAGCCGGTCTTGAATTTCGAGTGAGATCACGGCTTCATCTTCGACTACCATTATTCGTGCTCTTTCCACCATTTCTCCTATCCTCCCTTAACCTCAGCGTTGGCAGTCTGCCTCGGTTCTGATGTGCTTGGCGGTGCCGGTTCTCTCTTCCTGCCATCGACAAATATGAACCTGAACTCCGCACCTTTGCTGCCGTCTATGTGTATCTCTGCGCCCAATTGCTGCGCCAGCATCCTCACCAACCGAAGGCCCAGAGAGGATGACCTCTCCAAGTCGGCATCAGGTGGGAGTCCGACGCCGTTGTCACGTACTATCAGGGCTACCCTGCCGTCAGGGTCTCCGTAGAGACTGATGCGTATTTCACCTTTTCTTCCCCCAGGGAAAGCATACTTCAGCGCATTCGAGACGAGTTCGTTGACTATGAGCCCACACGGTACTGCCGCATCCAGGCTGAGGAACGCATAACTGACATCGAACACCAGGCGGATGGCGGCACGGTCAACGCCGTACGAAATGAACAAGGCGTCCGTTAGATCACGAACATACGCCCCGAAGTCAACTTCTCCTTGCTCAGTCTGGGGCTGCAGCCTGTCCTTGTACAGTTTCTCATGTATGAGCGAGATGGACTTGACCCTGTTCGAACTCTCCTCAAACATCTGCATGGTCTTCGCATCATCCAGCCGCGTCGACTGCAGGTAGAGCAGGCTGGCGATCACCTGGAGGTTGTTCTTGACCCTGTGATGGATTTCCTTGATCAGTATCTCCTTCTTCTGAGCTTCCGCATGACGCTGGCTGACGTCGAAAACCACACAGAGCAACTCGCCTTGCTTCTCGCTGGCCATCATCCGGACCTCGTAGAAGAAGTCGCGGCCATCAGCAGATATCTGAAACTCGAAGATCTGCGCCTCCCCCGTCTTCAGAGCCACATCCATATGATCCAACCCTTTGCTGATCACCTCTCTTGTCAGATCGCTGTACTTCTTCAATGGGTGATAGAGCATCTTCCCCTGCAACTGCCGGTACGGCTCCAACATGTTGCCGCCCTTGGCTGATCTGCCTTCGAGCAGGGTGCCGTCCATCGCTATCCGATACATGTAGTCCGGAATCCCCTTGATCAGAGCCTTGTTCTGAGCCTCGCTCTCGCGCAACTCCTTCTGTGATTTCTCTAAAGACGCCAGCATCGAATTGATGGACATTTCCAGAGTCGTTATTTCGTCGTTCCCCGTCACGTCAACGCGCTGCGACAGGTCACCCGTGGTGCGGACTTTGACCACGCCGTTGCTCAATCGCAAAAGGCGCAGCAGAAGAGACCTCTCCACACCATAGGTTCCGACTACGCCAGCTAATACGGCGATTCCCGCCTGGGCCAAGAGGAGATACAGCATAGTCGTCTGCCCCTGGTGATGAATGTCCCTCGGCAGGTCAACCTCCAGAACCAGCGCCGGCTCGCCGTTTATGTCATCGAGAACGCCGTACCCGACAACAGTCTCTGAGTTCAATGCCCGCACGTATGTCGCGACACCAGTGTCGGTCGCCGGTTCCACGGAGCGAACCTTGTCCGGTACCGCGGGATCAGCATACTCATGTAGAATGAGGGGCAGATGGGTTACTTCAGACAACGTGTCCACCTGTGTCTCGTTGAGGTATCGCGCAAAAACGAGCCTGCCTTCGAGAGGCACGTCGCCAACGGAGATCACCGTTGGATAGGTCGAGACAAGAATGGGGCCTCCGGAAAGCATCAAAATCCCAGTCGTCCCCACTTGACCTTCCACCGACTGCATGATTGGACTGCCCTCTGTGAGTTCACTCGCCAGATCGGCTGGCACAGATAATGGAGTTCCCTGTTCCAGGTCAAACCCGTAGCCAATTGGAGGCTGGCCAGGCAGGACAAACAGGATGAAGTTGAGTCCGAGCGTGCCGAATGTCGTCTCGTCAATGCTCAAGGCCAAGTACGTTGCGTCGGCATCAAAAATCACCTTGCTGGCAGTCTGTTGGTCCCCCCAGGCAATGCTTATCTTAGAGAAATCACTGTACAGCGCGCTCACCGCCCGGCCGACATTCTGGCGGGTCTCTCTCTTCTCCAGTTCGTCGAAGCGTCTCATCAGTATGGTCTGCGACACCACGAGAGAAATGACGATGGCCGCCGTAAGCGCTAAGACCGTTACGACTATTCCTCTTTTGCGAAGCGACATCTTCTCGATACACTCCCAACAACGGCCAGGAACGGGCTGCACATCATCCCTGCACAGGCCGACCCATTGGTCGGCGCTGCAATCCCAGTTCGATCGAGTCACCGAGGACTCGACCGGAAGGCGGCATGACAGGTGCACCAACAAGGTCCCCGGAGCGCCCGACATGGCGCCTAAACCGATGACAGTTAGTCTGCAACAAAAAGTTCACATCCGTGTCTCAATGCAGGGATGCCGCCTCTCACGATATTCACCGCTTAGGCTGAGACATAGATATCAGATGGGGGCACGACGCTGTGAACCGGTCGGTCGCACCGGAGGCCGACTGCCCCCAAGGCCCAACCCGGCCACGGTCAAAGCGAAGTCACACGGCGCGGATGTCATAGAAACGTGACCTCCCAGCACTACCTACCTTGAACAGTCGGCGGCCTGTTGACTATGATAGATTCAGAAGATGGTCGTCATCAGACGCAAGAGGTGGAGATGTCGGCAAGTCACTCGGTAGCGTCAATTGTGCTGGCGGGCGGCAAGGCAAAACGTCTAGGGAAGGACAAGCTGCTGGAGATGGTGGGGGGGCGGCCAATGCTTCAGCGGGTTGTCGACAACTTGAGCCCAGTAAGCCGCCACATCCTGTTGGTAGTTGCACAGGGACAGGGATGCCCCGCGGTTGAGGCAAGACAGGCCAGGGTCGACTGCATGCAGGACGTCTACCCGGGAAAAGGCGCCCTGGGCGGCATCTACACCGGACTGTCAGCCACATACTCCCGCCACGGCTTGGTCGTGGCAGCCGACATGCCGTTCCTGAACTCCGATCTCCTCCGGCACCTGGTCAGCCTGTCAACGGATTTCGACGTCGTTATGCCCCGGGTTGGAGGGGACATAGAACCGCTTCATGCCGTTTACTCCCAGGCCTGCCTTCCAGCAATACGTGATGAGCTAGAGAGGAGCCAGCTTCAGATCAGGGTGTTTCTGGAGAAGGTTAGAGTGAGGTACGTTGGAGAGGCGGAGATCGACAGACTCGACCCCAGGCACCTGAGCTTCTTCAACGTCAACACGCCGGAAGACTTGATGAAAGCGCAGGAGATCGCAGCCGGAATCGGGAGTACCTGAGGCACCACCGGGAATCAGCCATCTCAGACAGGCAGGTCAAGGGTAGAGCTGGCGCCCCTCGTCGTCCTCTAGGACGATGGCATTCTCGGAACAGCTCTCCGCCGCCTCAAGAAGCCTACCCTCATCCACAGAGTTGGGATCGGTCACCACGGCCTTGTTGGCCTCATCGAGCCTGAAGACTGTGGGTGCCAAGACTACGCAGTTCCCCAACCCGCGGCAGAGATCTCTATCCACGCGCACTTTCATATTGACTCCCTATGACCCAGTACCAAGGCCACCTCCAACTTGTGCGGTCTCAGTCTACATCTTTTCCGACGCTGGCGACGTCTTGCCATCTCCAAAGTGGAGCGGCCCCCGCTCCCAAATACCACCGGCATCGTTCTCATCCACCATCCCTCGCCCAGATATCGCTCGCAACGGAGGGCCGCTCCTACCTTTGCTGGAGGCCTTCACCTCAAACCTGCGCCGCCGCCGGCACCTTCCTGGCGACGCGCCACACAGCAAAGCCGATCAGGCCGAGTGCCAACCCCGCCACCATCATGAATACGCCGCTAATGATAGTGACTGTGGTCAACCCTAAGCCCGCAACACCAAGGTATAGATAGTTCTCAAGGTTCAAAGCCTGGGCATAGGACAAGTGCGCCGGGATGGTTGGATCGTATCTGCCCGACGGCGACATCGCCATCAGGTCCGCGTACGTCGCGGCAATTCTGTGACGGTGCTCTTTCACGAGATCGGCAGCCTCCTGAGCTTCGGCAGCTGAGTCAATCAAGTTGGTCGAGTCTACGCCTTCAATACCCAGCGCCGCCAGACTGACCTGCTCCTCCTGCATCGACCTCTTGATGTAGTTAGCCTTCGATTGTCCCTCGACAACAAACGCTGCTCCTATGACCAGAGCCGCTATTCCCAAACCTATTACCGCAATACTGATTAGCCTGCTTAGACGTGACATGCTGCTACCTCCTCATACTCTCTTTCTCAACTTATCCCCTGTGAGTGTGGCACCAGCCTCCTTACTCGCCTGCAGGTCGGCCACATCCTGCAAGCTGCCGGAATCCAGCGCCTTCTTCATGCATTCACCCGCTTCGACCCTAACCCGTCGCACCGTACATGAGACTGATCTGCTGCACCTACCCACATCACTTGCACACCCGATAGGTCTATCGGCCCTTCGAACACCGCTGCAAACTCAGCCATCCTTATGTCCGATGGAGATCTCGCCAGCACGAATCCACCGCCTGCCCCCC
>Ga0105099_10002300_pt1 | contig 11415 bp, 11 predicted proteins | sample PPLLak3cmMay2015_2_FD_79138 | JGI IMG/M metagenome (GOLD analysis project Ga0105099, IMG submission 79138) | Freshwater sediment microbial communities from Prairie Pothole Lake near Jamestown, North Dakota, USA - PPLs Lake P8 Core (1) Depth... | ecosystem: Environmental > Aquatic > Freshwater >...
AGCGTTGCCCGCAAAGAGTGACTTCAGCGAATACAGGCCCGCGCCGGTCATAAGAGCATTCGTCAAGAACCCGCCTACACCAGGACCAGCCGGTGTTGGATCTACCTGACTAGGCATGCCACCCTGACCGCCCATTCTCCCGCCGCCTATCCCGCCGCCACCACCCATCCCTCCACCGCCTACGGAGATGCGCATGCCTTCATCTGACTCACGCTGATTACCCAGACCCAGCGTAGGCGCGTCAGCAAATCCGCGCTTGAGCAAGGCACGTTTGACCAAGTAAGTAGCAGCCCAGTTCATCTTAGTTGAACCTCACGGTCCAGGTGACACCGATCTCGTGCCCCACTTCCTTCTGGATGCTTCCAATCTCCGTGTAGACGCGCGAGAAGACGATGTCGCGCGACTGATCACCAACGTCTGGTGCCGCCACCAATCCTGCGCCGTAAACAACGGAATTCGTATTAAACGGCGTGCCATGCACCCCTGACACACCTTCCGTTACAGCAAAGAAGGTAGCCTGATTGGTAGTGTAATCTGCCCCTGACGCACTGAGTGCCGGCGGAGCCACGATCGGGACGCGCAGGTAATCGGCGCCCACGAGACCATCGTAGTAAGCCCTTCCGCCAGCCCGCGTGAACGACGGCGCCGGAACCGGAGTACCGCCCGTGTTCTGGAACTCCATGTACATCACGTTGAGCTTGTAGTCGGGATTGCCGGAGATCAGCAACGCCAGCGTATCAGCGCCGCCATAGAGAATCAGATTCGACCGCTGGATGACCTTCTTAACTTCCCTGGTGCGCGGATCAAACAGTATGAACTTGACTGGACAGAAAGTGCTCTTGTCCAATCGATAGGAGTCCGTAATCCGTCGCAGATCGCTCTTCATCGCGCTCATTCCTGACAAGTGGAGGACACCAGGTACGCCCTCACGAAGGCATCCTGATATGTCACCTCGGCTCCAGGCGGGGCGGACCCTGCCTCAAACAGATCCTCCGTGAACGGCGTCGGCCCCAGGAATGTATCTACATCTTCCTCTGCGCCCGCGTCATCTTCCCCGCCTGCCTGCGCCAAGTCAATTGTTTCCGTGACGGTGAGGTCTACGAAGACAATGTACGTGGTATGCGGCGGTATGACATCGCGCAGGAACTGGAAGGCTCCCAGACCGGGTACTCCGTCCGCGAAGTCCTGATAACGAACTTTGATCACAAAGAGGTTGTTCCGCATCAGATTGGAGAGAATGAACTCCAACGGATTGACAACGGAAGGCAGATTCATGGGTAACGGCGGCGTCGTAGGATCGACTCGCGTGTCCAAATACTCTGACAGCATCTTGCCTGACACGAGACCACGCAGATCAGCGGCATTCCAGAACGCCTCCACGTCGTTGGGGAAGCCCTCAACGTCAAAGCGTACGATCGCCTTGTTGTACTCGTTCAGGCCGAGGTACTGCAACTGGACACTGGCATTCATGAACGTCAAATCAGCCAGGTACTCGCCTGACAGCAGCCCCTTGGATAGTGCCACGGCCGGCAACACGCTGTAGTTGGGATCATGCTGCGCCAGATCCTCGATCAGTACCGCGGTGCACAACGGCTGCCCGTGATACACGACCTTTCCGATGTCAGCGGTCGTGTACAGAAGTAGCGCCGACAGCTTGAATTGATAGACGTGCTGATCGGTGATCAGCAACTGCCTGTCAGCTTCCGTCCTGATCACTTCAATCGTCTCTTCAGTCTCCAGAACGAACGGTACCCCCGACATCGCGCTGAGAAACTGTTGCAAGCTCTCCCTGGACAAACACATCACGAACATATCCCACACCGCATTGAGAAGGTCTTTGTACTCCTGAGACGAGGCGTACTTCATGCCCAATGCATATCCGAATTGAATATAGGTGTAATCCAGATCAAAGTCGCCCATGTAGACCCAGATCGCCACCTCTTCATCGATCTTGTTACCAACGGAATCGAAGACGTCGCGCTTGACGAACAACGGGTCCAGGAATGGATCAGTGCGGAACGTAATCAACCTGTTGACCGTGTCGATCGTGAAGTCCAGCCCACTGACCAGCGTCTGAGAGGGAAGGATCACGCGATTGTGCATCGTGAACTGCACATTCGCGAGGTTGTCAGGAAGCGGCGCACGAACCGTGCCGGGCACGTCTTGCCCGCCATAGGTCTGGACGAACCCAACGGCCCTGGCAGGCACGGTCCCGTCCTGCGGACCGTATTGCAAATCATTGGGCGCGTAGAGCGTGGCTTGATTGGAAACCGCGTTCTTGCTTAACGTGAACAGATACCAGTATTCGTGATGAAATACCGGTACCGTAAACCGCGAAACGCACGCGAAGGTCTCAAGGTAGTTCAGGTACGTCTGGCCCTGCTCATTGGCACTAGAGCGCAGATGCGACTGCAGAATGTTCCGTTCCTGGAAGATGTTCGTCCAGAAGGACCCCAGCTGCTCCAACAGGAGCAGGCCCTGGTTGAGATCGGCTGTAGGGTACTGAGGCAGAGCCATGGTATCCTCACACAACTGGAACGTTCAACTTGGCCACGGTCACGGCAATGGCGTCAGTCGACAGGTAAAAGAGTGTCGTCCTGGACGTGATCTCCTCCTCCGGCAGATTAGGCACAACCAAGGCGTTTGACGAGCGCAACTGCACCAGCTCGCCAGTGGGCTTGCGCAAGATCCCCATCATGTCGAGCGGCGAGATGGTAAGCGTTCCTCGAGGAGCCACAGCACCTTGAACAGCGTCGAATACAATCGACGCCGGCAGCTGCCCTAGATCAAACCCCAGTCCAGCCACCCGATCCGCCAACGCCTGCTTGACCGTGCTGATGTCAGGAATATCCGAATCGAACACGTAGTTGATCGTCATGTTAATCGTGCAGAAGATCGGAATCGGCGCGCGAACCAGGTAGTCAGCCTGAGGGTTCCTGGTGGACCGCGTATTGGATAGATTCTGCAAGTCACGGATGTACGGCATGGCCAGCAGCCGCACGCTGTAATTGCGCAGGACTGTCACTGGCCCAGACGATGACGACGACGAAGACGACGTGTTATTGGTCAGCGGCGTCGTATCAACGAACCGCACAACAGCGGTCTGATACCGGCTGTATGCGCCTTCGATCAAACTGAAGATCTCCGGCGTGAAATAGGAGTCCTCCTCCGTCAGATCCAGCCCACGGACTTCAGACAGGATCTCGAAACTGCTATCCGCCAAAGACGAATTCTCCGGCAGGATGGCTAGGATCTTGTAGTAACCCGGTGCGTCGTTACGGTCGATGGAGATCTGCCAGATGCTGTTCTCCGCGTCTACCAGCACGGCCTGCTTAGTAACGATGACCTCAACCGGAGTTGCAGCCGTCTGTGCATAAATGTCAGCCTTACCTCCGGTACTGATGGCGAACAGGTTGTGGCGATCACGTTGCATCTCCGGATCGCTGAAACCGATGATGCTCACCTGCTTCAACCCTACCGCGGTCTCGCGCATCAGCGCTTCGATCTGCGTGCGCCCACTAAAGACTGGCGGCGAGATGCCCAGCTTGAACCGGTCGATCAGGTCCTGGTTGGACTCCTTCGATCGTCCACCAGCAAAGTTGTCCAGCGAGTAGATGTCAATCAGGTTAGGCAACGTCGGCGCGGCGTTGAACCGGGTGTTGCGCCTCACTTCGTACTGAGGTCCTACAGCAGTAGCTTCAACGTCAATCACAAAGCTGTAGTACCCATCTGTGCGCTTGGTTATCAACCGATCGGTACTGCTGAGAATCACGGACTGTGAAGTCACACCAAGGAATGTGACGGTGTTGACGAACGCCAGTCCCTCCGCAGTGAATACGGTGCCGATGTTAACGATCGTGGCCGCCAGTTCACGAATCACGATTACCAGCTGGCCTGTCGCCTTGGCGCCAGGATCGCGCTCCACACGGTAGTTGGACAGGACAGCATTAACTGCCGTTTCGTCTGCGACCGTGGGATTGGCTTCGATGGCCTGTAACGACATGGACTGGCGCAGGTTGTCGATGTTGGTCTGGTTGAGCGCATGGAATATCGCAGCCGGCCGGATCAGCAGGTTCCTGAAGACACGACCTTCGGTCAAGTCCAGGGAAGGGTACTGATCCTTCAGGAATTGGATCAGATACTCTTCCGACTGTTGCACCAGATCGGGCGATAGGTCGTTGATGGTCGGATCTGCCATGACTGCTCTCCGTTACTGGATGGCCACCGGTATCGGCAGCAGGATATCATGCGTCGTCCCTGCTTGCGACGTCAGGCCGACGTAAAGCGAAAGCAGCCCTTTCGCGCGGTCCAAATTGAAACTGATCAGCCTTGATGACTGCAACAACTCGTCGGGCGGCATGGACTCGACGTTAGCGGCCGTGTTCATCTGTTCGTACACTGAACTGGCAGCTACACCAAATTCTAGTTGAACATCACTCTCGTCACGAATGGCTCCCATTCGTAAGTTGGTAACAAAATCAGTGCCAACAGTGGGATCGTACTGAATGGAACCAAGCTCGGTCAGGAACAGGAGAGTCCACGTCTGAGCCATCTTCTGTATGCCAGAGGTAATCTTTCCTCCGTCCTCACCATCAAAGCCCAGATGGATCAGCGCTTCCCCGCTTATCTTCGCGTTCTGGAAGATGAAGAGGTCCACCATGCGACCTGTGTAGTTAACGCTGACTGACACTGTTCGTCCCCCGTTACGGCTTGGATGGCTTGTTCTTAATGAACTTGGGATTGATAATTGCGTTGATCAACCCCACCGTATCCACGTACAACTGAGCCATCTCGACTGACGAATTCCCTTCCTCATCTTGCCCGTTTAGCCGCTGAACCACGCCGCCGTGAACCATCATCCTAATACGCGACCGTTTGCGCATGTCGGCAAAGTCACGTTCGCACGCCGCCAGGAAATCAGCAGCCATCTTGGGAGCAACGATCTCCTCTTCTGTCGCTTCATCCTTCTTCTTGGCCGCCATATACTTGTCATTTGCGGACTGGCGATCGAAGTTCTTGTGCAGCCCGTCTATGTCAAAGTTGCTGACCTCACCGGACAGCTCCTTGAAATCCATCCATGGTCGCTGCGCTTTATTGTGCACTCCCTGCCCAATCTCAACTTCGCGTTTGCAAAGGTACACAGCCAGAGCCTTGAACTCGGCCGGAATGTTGTCAGGCATAGTTCTGACCCTCTGCCAACCGTTCGGCAATCTTAGCTGAACGCTGCGACACAGCACCAGGTGTCAATCCCAGCCGCTTGGCGATCTCCGTCGTGGTCAGCACCTTCTGTCCGTTATACCCCGTCTTCCACTCCAAGATCTGACGATCGGTCGGCGTGGCGTCATGGTGCACATACTCAAGCCAGATCTGTGCCGGATCGGCCTTAGCTACTCCGGGGTACATGATGGACATTTCGCCTTCATCCATCTCCTTCAGACCGGACTCAGCGATGTCGCCGCGCGCGAAGCCCCTGACGTGAGCGATACGACGAGCAGACAGGCCGGTATGATCGGCAATCTCGTGATCGGTAGGGTCGCGCCGGTACTTGTCGGAGAAGTCCTTCTTGGCCTGATTGAGCAGGTAAAGATCAGCTGACACGCGCTCCGGCACGCGAGCAATGTTCTCATAATTGCGAACATGCCGGATCAGAGGCTGCAGTTGCGTCATCAGATGCGTGCGCAGCTTTGTTCCTTTGCTGGGATCGTACGACTTGAACGCACCCAGGGCTAACACCTTGGCTTTCGTCTTGAGGGCCGGGTTCCCGTGACCATAAGCCTGAATGGCGGACTCTATCGTCGGCTTGGCAGCGTCCAGCATGGCCACCGTGTTCTCGGGAGAACCGTTCTGCTTCCACTTCTCAAATGCTTCTTCCATTAGCTTCCGCAGCCCTCCACCAGGTGTGTACCAACCCACGGTAAACCGAACACAGGATGCGAAGGGACCTGCCACGCCTTTCTCTCTGTCTCGTTGTGCACGTGTCCCAGTGTAATCACCGTCTGCGCAGTTGTGCGCTTACCTCTCGTACCGATTATAGTTCTAACTTCAGCGACGTGTCCAAACAAACTATACATTTTGGCATTCTCATTCTGAGAGAAGATGTCATCAGCCGTGTTGATTTGCACCAGTGATCCAGGCGCAATGTCAAAGCGCAATCTGCCCGTAATCGCCATCACCCGATGGGCATAGGCCAGGTGCCCTTGCAACCACTGCGCAACACGGCTGCCAAGTACATAGTTGTACCAGAATTCCGTGGCCGGCCGAGCCGGCGAGTATGTCGGATCGTCTGCTGAACCGGCATCTGGCGGCTTTTTGTTATCACCAAGCCAATCTGTAGACAGATCCACCGGCGGTATGGCCCACGTCGGACATTCCACAGTTTGCAGACGCCCGGTTGGAGTATTCGAACCAGGCGGTGTCATTCCGTAGTAGCCAAGGGATGGCATCTCAATCACCGTCTTGGCTCCCTGAGCATCAAGTGTCGGGATCGGTGCACGAGGTGTCCACAAGGAAACAGCACCAACGTAGGAATAGTCGCGCGGGTTGAAAGACTTGCCTGTCTCCACTGCCCAATACTCGTTCGGATCGATGACGCGGAACGGATCTCCTTTGGCGCCGTAGAAGATGGGTATGATGAAATCAGCAACCCTGGCAGTAGGAAGCACCGAGAACATGAACGACTTCGCCAGCAGGTTAAGTGTGATCCACAAATCACCGCCGCCGTCCCCGATTCCGTTCGCCCACCCGGCGTACAGGAGATCTGCTATGTGCCTGGCAACACTCCAGTTCAGCATCTTGTTGTAATCTATGTCAAAGACCAACGATGAGCTGACTCCCAGAGTCGTGGACTGCGCCCCGGTCGCCAGTGGAGTAGCCATGGGAGCATTCTCATTGGTATTTACGGGAAACGCTTCCGCTAAACCACCTGTACCAGAAGCCGGTATGAGCCGCTCGATTGCCGGAATGGCCTGGCCGTTGGCCGCGCTCGGCAAACCCATGGGTGTCGACTGCTTCGCGATCTCCGTAAACAACTGCAGTATCGCAGAGGTGATGTTTGGTGCAGGCCCCTTCTGAGCAGCACCAGTGTTAATGTTCCAAAGCCACTCCGTCAAATTTGAAACCAGTTTGGCACCTGCTCCAAACGGCAGATTGATCTTCTTGGTACTGTCAACCGGCGTGATCGTCGACGTGTAGTTAGTGGACGCCGCCAGGAGACCTATCTCGCCCATAGCCGTAATCGCCAGCGTAGCAGAACCTCCACGACGCTTGCGCACCCACGGCGACAGGACATAACCCCGGAAGATGGTCATGTACTCGCCGTCAACGTACCCTCGCAACTTAGGCTGTTTGGTGACAGGATCCTGAGGCAACTCACCGTATGATGTGCATTGAACGTGAATCTCGAAGGGTGTCAGCGGCTGAACATCAGCCACCAGCGAACCGGCACCCGGGAGATCCTGAGCCGAAGTGGTCGGAACGGCCGGAGCCTTGCGACCCATCGGAATCTCCACGTAGGCGAACGGTATCTCGTCCAACCGAAACATGGTCTCAACCAAAGAGACAGGATACTGTTTACCGCTGATAAGCGCGTAGACCTTTACGTCGGTACGAAAGACGTTGGGCAGTTCTGGTTCATTGGCCATTCACTCGCACCTCTTCCATGCGGTAGATGACCGCGAGCAGATAACCGCTCATCTTGTAGTTGAGATAAACATGCTTGCGCCACAGTTCGCCAAAGGTCTTGTACGGCTCCTGATTACCGAAAAGCTGATCGGCAGCGCTACCGCTACTCTCGAATCCCTGCATGATCGCATCGAGATTCAGCTTCTGCATGCTGAACAGCGAAGCCTCCCATGACATGCCCACGGAAATGGCATCCTGGAATCTGAAGAACAGCTGCGTCTGGCCGGGTAAAGGAACCAGATCACTGTGCCCGTCGTCGAAGTTGACACTGTAGACTTGCCGCTGGTACGGCGTGCGTAACGTCACCTGCACAGAGTACGCCACCGGCCCGCCTGACAGGACCTCTACATCCCAGTCCCACATAATACGTTGCGGCACCTGACTTCCGGATCCAACCATTTCGGCACGTCCGGTCTTGGCCAGATCGTTAAGCGGTGTCGTTACCGCCTCCTCAGGAGTCATCGCCACGCTGGGCCGATTGAGATAAGTCACCCGTGGGTCAAGTGCGTAGACGTATTCCGCGAACTCCGTGGAGTGCAGTATCGACATGCACGCGCGCATGACAAAGTTCTTATACGCCTCATCGGCTGATTTCGGATCGAACAGCGACGCTCTGGCCCGCGCCAGGTAATCGGGTAGCTGCAACGCCGAGAACTTCGGATCCACGTACTCCTCAAGGAAGTACGACGGGTTCGGACGGGTGGCTCCGTCAGAGTTCAACAGTAGTGTCCTGGCATGATTGATCATGCCTAGCCTCCCGTATTGCTGATTGACGGCACCGTGCTGATGGTGGCCGAGAAGTCGTAAACCAGGCCAGCAGGCTCGTCAGACAACCCGACGGCTTTGATCAGGATCGAAGTTAGGTATCCTTTCAGAACGCGCTTACCGTTATTGAGCGACAGTGTGACTGGCGTCTTCCTAGTTGAGAGCTTGTTATCAGCGTACATGTTCATGACATCATCCAGACCGGTAGACTTTCTTGATGCCGCTGACCGGAAAGCTTCAGGGTCTTTGGTAAAACACTGATAGTACGCTCTTCCGTGCAAGACCACCTCACCCATATTGTCGCCGAACACGTAAGCGTAAATATCTCTCATGAGCGACGTCTGGAACTGGGCATCTACCGACTGTTTGTAGTCAACACCTGAGATCATGAACATCAACTCGTCCGAGTTCTCGAACTTGATCTTGCCAGGAAGAACAGTCCCTTTCTCTTCGATATATGCCACAGTTCCCGGAACGGTGACGAAGATGTCGGTTGCCATCAGCCACCGCCCTTCTTGGTTTCGTTCAGCAGATCGCGCAGCAGATCCGCCACGTTGCCAATCTCGCGGTTCTCACCCCACGGAGCCTTACCCATCTTGATGGGTTGGGCACCGGCAGATTTAGGGGCTTGCTGAGTCGTACTGACGCTGCCGATCTTGGGCTTGTCCAGCCGCTCCAACTTGGCAATCTCCGGTTGCTCAAACCCCTCCGCTCCAGGCTGCTCGGCAGACGACCCTTTCATGCTGCCGATAGACTCTACGGCACTGCCACTGTGCGTAAGGTCATTGTTCCGTAGCATGGCCGTCATCTCGTGATCCTGGATGCTCGATTGCACGGGTGCGGCCGCACCGGGCCTGCTGGACGGGAAGCCTCGGTCGCTGACCTTCTCCGGCCGGCTGGGGGAAGACTCCACCGACCGAATGGCCATTTCCTTAGCTCTGGGGGCGTCTGGCGGCCGCGGCGACGTATCCTTGGCCCTGGGGGCTTCCAACGATCGTGGCGACGTATCCTTGGCCCTGGGGGCTTCCAACGATCGTGGCGACGTATCCTTGGCCCTGGGGGCTTCTGCCGCAGGAGTTGCTGCCTGGGCCGATCTCTTGCTATCCAGGCCATGCTGCAGCGTCTGGGCTCTGGAACGGTGCTCTGCTTCAATCTGGGCCACCTGGGGCGTGTTTAACTGCTTGGCCCCCTGTTCTCCTCCGGTTAGCTTCTCCACCGTCTTCTGAACCGCCTGCGGCTGAATATCAGCTACCTCACGCTGGCGGCCGCCGCGAATGGCAGACGCCCAGCTCTGCACCTTGGGGCTTTCCGGCAGATCGCCGCGGCGAATGCGATTATCAGCCTCCAGCACACGAGCCATGCGAGTCGCATCGGCTTCCACTTTGTGCGCCTCACCGCGCGCGAAGTTCTGATGCGCACGCTGGTCGGCTACCGGGGCCACAGCGGGAGGAGCTGCGGCAGACACCTGCACGTTGCTCCTCGGGGGTTGTGCAGCCCCGGTAACCGGTGCATGCGCCGCCCGTTGCGCCGGGAAGTCAGTTGCCTTACCTACAGGTGAACGGACGCCGCTTTCTATGCTCCTGACCGTTGGCCCGACAGCCTTAGATGGAGCCACCAGACCTGACTTATACCCAGCGCGAACGGATGCCGGTGCAGACGCTTTCCATTCAGGCTTCTTGTCGCCAGCGTTGTTCACGCTGGTGTACGAGTTTGTGTTGTACTCGTAATTGAAGGTGTTGTGCCCTAGACCGGAATCCTTGGTCTTGGTCGGCGGAGTGTTGAGCCTGTCCTCCAGCTTCTTGAAACCGCTCTGAATGTTGTAGTTGATGCGCGCAAAAGCTTCCCGAGCGCCTTCCTTCTTGGAAACGGCGGAAGGTCCATCACCCGCCAGGCTACGAACAGCCTGCGGCTTGGGCTGATACTCAGCCGGGGCCGGTACCTTCTTCTCTGCCCGGTCGGTCTTCTTCCTATCAGCGAAGTCTGGCACGCGTGTGCCTCCTGGCCTGTCGCTCCGCCTGTTCCTTGTCGTGCAACGCCCGGCGCACCCGGACCTCTTCGAGCTGCTTGACGACTTGCTGAGCTTCCCGCACCTCCGCCATCATCTTGTCCTGCACATCTTTATGCCACTTCTCGAACCCAGGTTCCTTCTCTTCTTCCAGGAATGCCCGATACATCTGAGCCAGCCGCTGAGCCTCCGTGTTGCTCCATTGAGAATACCACGGCAGATAGTGTTTTCCTATCTCGTTGAACGTATCCTCCGCCTTGAGCATGTGGAACTCAAACCGCGTATCATCGCCGAAGTCCAACTGCGCCGCGTTGCAGTGCCACTGCAGCACCAGTTTGTTCATCTCGGCGGCCAGTTCGCGCTCAAGTGCTCCAAGGACCATCTGTTCCTTCAACAACCAGTGTCCGTCATACCGATGAGAATCGCGAAAGTCCAGATGGCCCTTCAAATGTGACTCTATCGCGAGACGTTCCCATCGGCCCGCCAAAAACCCACATCGTTCGCCTTATCTGTCAGGATCTGCACCTGGCGCTCAAACAGCCTGCTGGTTTCCATAAGCGCCAGGTAGACCGGCTTGCTGAACTCCATGAGCTCGAGAACGCGCCCTTTCAAGTCGTCAGAGAAGGCATACTCTTTGACTGAAGAGTTCCTGAAGCGTACCTTGCGAAGCGTGGACGCCAGCAGGAAGCGCTCCTCCCACATCGTCCAATCGCCTTCCGGAAACTTTAGCTCCTCCTGCAGCTTGCGAAGAGCGTCATACAGATGTTCAGTTTGTCGCGTTCTACGATCCACCAGTGTGATTTCAACTGTGCCGTTGAACAGTGTGTAAACCTTCTCGTACGACTTGTCGCCGAGTACCGCGCGCAGGAATGCCTGCTTATCAACTTCGGTGGGCGTGGCCGGATCTCTGACCGATTCCACGACAGGCTCCGGCTCCGGCGGCGTTTTACCTTCGCTCGCCAGTG
>Ga0105099_10002301_pt1 | contig 11410 bp, 11 predicted proteins | sample PPLLak3cmMay2015_2_FD_79138 | JGI IMG/M metagenome (GOLD analysis project Ga0105099, IMG submission 79138) | Freshwater sediment microbial communities from Prairie Pothole Lake near Jamestown, North Dakota, USA - PPLs Lake P8 Core (1) Depth... | ecosystem: Environmental > Aquatic > Freshwater >...
CCATTTACTCTGTTGTTATATATCTGACAGTTTGAGATAATGTTCTCATTGTTATCTGAAGCAATTGCATCAATACCTGTATGTGTATTGTCATAAAACTTGCAGTTTAGAATTGTATTATATGAAGAATGTTGGAGTTCTATTCCATCGCAGTTGTCATAAAATATACAGTCTGAAATAAGGTTATTATTACATGGGTTTTTGCTGCTCCCAAGTAGCGCTATTCCTTCATCCTTGCAATTGTAAAAAACACTGTTATATATTTTATTTTCATTAGTCCAAATAGCAATGCCTACTGGCGTGTTAAAGATTTTACAGTTGTCAATTTCTGTGTTTTTTGAAGAAATTTTTATTCCTTGTGAATATAGGCCAGGGGCTCCATTTGTAACTCCCATATTTTTTATTTTTATATTTGGAGCCCCTACATATATGGCGTATTTATTTTCTTCCGAGATGGGATTTATTAGAGTGCTATCCTTATCTTCTCCTATGAGCCAGATAGTTTTTTTAATCTGAATTATTTCTGGGTATTCTCCATTTTTAATATATATTGTTGAACCAGATGTAGCATGGTTTATTGCCTCCTGAATTGATGTGTATTCACCGTTACCATTTTTATCAACAATTATCAAAGAATTATCGTTTGTTTGATTTATTGTCTCTGATTGAACAAGAAAAACAAGTGTAACTTGGAGTAGTATCATAATTGCAGTGGTTATCATTGTTTTTTTAATTCTTCCCTTCATTCTACCATACCACGTTAAATATTATCATGTTATTTGTTAACGTGATACCTTTTCATTAAAATAATATATAAAGTTTAAGCGCAAAAAATCCAAAATGACAAAATGTCAAACTAACTCAAAACTAAACCATCTAAATTCTTACAGCGAGAAACAATCTTATCACAAACATTGGAACTACACTCAAAAGAAACAACAATAAAATCATCATAAGAAATATCTAAAACATGGGCAGTTTCATAGATCCACGACACAAAAGATTGCGACTTCTCAGTTAAAGGAATCTTAATCTTACAGTTTACAAGACTAGGTAAAGAGCCATATATAGCGTCAAACAAAACATCAACATTAAAATCATTTTTAACAGAGATAAAAACCATTTTCTTACCATTCAAAAAATCCATATCTTCAAAAAATTTGATTCTATAATCTAAAACATCCTGCGAAATAAGGTCACATTTATTAAAAACTAAAACAACTGATGATTCAACACCTATATTAGTAAGCTCACCAAGACTAACCTTCAATTTATCAACAACAACATCCAAATCCTCGCCAATATCAACCACCAATAAGACAACATCAGCAACCGCTATTTCTTCTAAGGTAGAATGAAAAGCATCAACAACCCAACTGGGTAGATTACGAATAAAACCAACAGTATCAGTCAACAAAACAGGTAAAATACTTCCTTTGAGCTTCTTAGTGGTCGTAGAAAGAGTAGAAAAAAGTCTACCCTCTACTTTTACATTTCCTTCTGTTAGCAAATTCAGAAGACTACTCTTACCCGCATTAGTGTAACCTGCAAGAGAAACAAGATAAAAACCACCCTTATGACGATGAGCACGACGTAATTCACGCTGATTACGAATACTTTCCAATTCTTCTTTTATCTTTTTAACTTGTTTTTTAATCATCTCATAATACTCATCAACTTGATACTCACCACCTGCCATAAAACCAGGATGTTCACCAGATCTTGCGCGATGAATAAGCTCACGAACAAAAGGTCGCTCATACTCAAGCTGAGCCAATCTGACTTGAAGTTTAGCCTCCTTTCGCTCAGCGTGATTCTCAAAAATAGAAAGAATAAGATGAATACGATCAAAAACATCTACACCCCATTGTTTCTCCAATAAAAACCACTGAGAAGGCTTAAGCTCACCATTAACAATTACCAGATCAACAGAACCAGGACCAGAAAAATCCTCAATATACTTCTTAATTTCTTCTAACTTGCCTTTACCAACAAAACTTTTAACATCAGGATTACCACGAGTCTGTATAAAAGTATTTACTACATTGTAATCCAAAGTATCTGCTAAACCAAAAATTTCAGATACATAAGGCTCCAAAGAAACAACAATTACATTCTTCATAAAATTTCAACAACAAAAGACAGTAATGTAACAAACCATACTTAAAAATAGGCAAAGACTGTTTTTATGCACTTGGAATAACCAAAAACCAAAAAACAACAATAAAAATAGCAATACCTGCTACAAACAAAACATCAAGTTTACTTTGAACATCTTCTGAAATATTCATGAGCATCCCTTCCAATATATAAAACAAAACAATCTATATAAAAACATTTTTCGCAACTGAATATACAATTGAATATACATTGTATGAAAATGATTCAGTTTTTATTTAAACCATAATAGAGTACTAAAAAACCTTTGAATAGCTGTTATAACACCTACTACAGCAAAATAAACAAGAACCCACGTAAGAAGGCTAAAGTTCAAAGGCAATACAACAGAATAATTTATTAGGATATGTTGAAAGATAGGAGCAATCATCAAAAGAACAAGTCTATCAGCACGACCTAAAAGTCCTGAGTAGTTACGCTTGGCACCAACAGCCTGAGATTGAGTACCCATGTAACTAGTAAGAAGCATGCCTGCAACTGCGATTAAACCAATAGTATATTGCTCTCTACACCATGGGCTAAGTGCAAGACCTCCAAGCATTAAAACATCTGAGAACCGATCAAAAGCATGATCAATAAAGTCACCTTTAACAGATACTTTACCTGTAAGTTTTGCAACTTTTCCATCAATTGCATCAAAAAATCCATTAAGAAAAACAAACAAAGCAGCAAAATAAAGAAAAAAATTACTAAATTCCAGATTCGGGCTAGAAAAATAAAAAAACATTCCTGCTAAAAAAGCAAAAATCAGAGACATTAAACTAAGAACGTTTGGATTAAAATGTATAAACAACTTGGCAAACCTATTAAGCAAAGGATCGATATTATCTCTTTGATTATCAAGAACCATAAACAGCCAACTCAATACTTATAAATCCTTTAAAATCTCATCAGACCAATCGATTTCACCTATTTTATATTTTGTTATATCTTTAAATTTGTTATCAACAAGTTCCAAGATACAATTAACAATGTCATTAATTGATCGCTTTGTACCATCAATTTCAAAACAGTTTTTTTGACAATGAATATCTGCTACTTCACACAATATAACATCAAGAATTTCAGCTTCAACATTTTCACGGATTTTATCTTCTTTCCAATCTCTTTTGAGAAGTATTTCTTTAAGTTTTAAAGGATGCAACCTAAGAATTATTATTTTGTCGACGCATTTCAAAAGATGAGAGATATGTCCTTCAATAAAAACTAGGTCTTTGTTAAAATAATTTTTTTTAATGTATTTATCTAATTTTTTAACATCAATGATACTAGAATTCCTCTCTTCATCTATGCCAAGGATAAAATTATTATCAAATGCAACTTGTTTTAAATCAACAACTGTAAAACCTTTCTTTTTTAGAATAGATGCTACAGTAGTTTTACCGGTTCCAGGTGTACCTGTTATTGCTATAATCATAAGACTTATACCAACTTATGGTAATCGTAACCTCTAAAGCCTTCCTTAAAACAATATTGTAGCTCTTGATAATCTTTCCTAAACTCTTTGATTTCTGCTTTAATCTTACTTGGTTTTTCATTATCCAGTAGAACTCTTTTATAAAACTCAGCTACTTCACTCATTTCTTTTTCCTTCATGCCAATACGTGTAAGTTCAGGAGTACCAAGACGTAAACCAGATGGATTTAATGGGTCTTTATCACCAGGTATAGTATTCATATTTGTAACAATACCTGCATCCACTAGTTTCTTTGATGCTTCTTTGCCTTTACCTGGGCCAATTGCAAGAAGCACCTGATGAGATTTGGTAAAGCCTAGTTTTTCACCAAATACTTTAAAACCACGCTCAAAAAGGCTTTCTGCAAACGCCTGGGCATTATCAATTGTCTGTTTTGCATATGCTTCTCCAAATTCTAAATGCTCTGCATAAGCAATTGCCTTTGCTGCAACATGATGCAGATGATAAGAAGAGGTAACACCAGGAAATACCCCAAAACTAAGTTTGCGTAAAAATGCTTTACCTTCTTCAGTTGCTTCATCATGATCAGATATTATCATACCGCCCTGAGGACCAGGTAATGTTTTATGAGTAGAGCCATTCATCACATCAGCACCCTCGCGCAGTGGATCCTGGAATTGTTTACCGCCAATCAGACCTAGTACGTGTGCTGCATCATATACTAGATATGCACCAACATCATGGGCCGCCTCTGCAAGTTCCTTAATGGGACTAGGGAACAAAAAAACAGACCGACCATTAAGACAAAGCGTGGGTTTAACCTGTTTTATAAGTTTAACTGCTCCATCAACATCAATATTCATCTCCTCATCGTTAAAAGGATAAGAAACTAGATTAATACCACGAACGCCAGCACCACCCCATTTACCAAAGCTGATGTGTGCACCATTTGCTAAATCAAGTACACATGCGGTTTCACCAGGTTTAATCAAGGCTTTTAAAACCCCAAGATTGGCAGTAGTACCAGATGTAGGTCGAACATCTGCATATTTACAATTGAAAAGTTTTTTTGCAAGCTCCATTGCTTTTTCTTCAACGCGATCAAAAATCTCACAACCTTCATAATAACGTTTACCAGGAGTACCTTCTGCATAACGGCCATGAAAATCAGTGATAAGCATTTCCCTGCATAATGGAGATAAAACATTTTCACTTGCAATCATAGGTAGCGAATTTGCAAAAAACTCATTGTTTAAACGTGCTTGTTTGCGTATATATTCAACTTCATTATACCAATTCATAGATAAAACCCCTAAAAAAGCCATATAAATAAATCTAATAAAAAGGTAATGGAAAAATAAACTATAGTTCTATCAAATCTCTAGAATTTTTTGACAAGATTTTAACACCACTACTTGTAACAAGAACATCATCTTCAATTCTTACACCACCAAAACCAGGTATATAAACACCAGGTTCTACAGTTAAAACCATATTTTTCTCAAGTTTAACATCAGACATAGGGCTTAAACCAGCCCCGCAATCATGAACGTCGATACCAAGTGAATGTCCTGTTGAATGAATAAAACGACCTTTAAACTCACTTTTATTTATAAGATTATCAACAGCATTATGTATCTGTTTGCCTGTTATACCTGGTTTAATCATGCCAAAAGCCTTTTTTTGAGCGTTTATTACAGTTTCAAACATTTTCTTTTGTTTATCACTTGCCCGTCCAAAAACAAAAGTGCGTGTCATATCAGAATTATAACGTTTAAAACATGCACCAAAATCACAAAGAACAAAATCACCTTTGAAAAGTTTGGTTTCACCATTTGTATAATGAGGCTCAGCAGAATTTTTACCAAAAGAAGAAATAGTATCAAAAGCAGGTTTATCTGCACCTAATTTTTTCATCAAATAGTTAATTTCTGCAGCAAGTTCATATTCAAACATACCATTTTTTATTATTTCAGGTATTTTATTCATCACTTTATCTGAGATATCAACTGCTTTTTTTATCAAACTAAGTTCTAAACTATCTTTAGTAATTCTTGCAGTAGTTAGCGCAGAATTTGCATCAATAAGATTACAATTTGGCAATATTTTTTGAAAGCTTTGAAAGTCGTTATAAGTCAAACCATTAAAATTCAAACCAATATTTTTACAATTATTTACACTGTTTTTCAGATGTATATTAAATTCTTCGCAACTTTCAAAAATTTTAATATTCTTATTTGCTTTTTTAGCTGTTTGGGATTCAAGTCGACTCGCAATAATAGTCATATTGCCATCTGGAAATAAAACCGCAGCACAGCCTTCAAATAAACCTTTTTCAACACCTGTTACATAAAAAAAATTTGAATCAATAAAATTTTCACCATTATTTTTAATAATTATTGCATCAGGTTTTTCTTTGAAATTTTCAAAAATTTTTTTTATTCTTGCATTCAAAATAGATTCCCTCACCAGATAATTAAATAAACATTAAAATAAAGAAAATAAAAGGAATAAATTTTATATTAAATTAGATTTAAAAGCCTTTTATTTATAATCTTTTATAAGTGTTTGCAGTTCTGAAAGATCACTTTTAATGGTCTGGACTTGTTTCATTTTCTCTGATTCAAAATTCTTTAGAATCTCTGGTAAAGGCTTAGTAAGTGTATAAATATGAACTGGTCTACCTTTACCTGTCTTTTTAAGATCACGTTTTTTTGCCCAGCCGCGTCGTCTCATTTCTTGCATTGCAACGCTTACTTCAGGTTGTCTTAAATCTGCACCTTGCTCAACATCTGCAGATCTACACTCAGGTACTTGTGAGATATACATTAATGTCTTAGCAAGATTCTTGGGCATTCCAAGTTCAGAAAATAAAGATACTGCTTTATCGTCTTTTTCATCCAATACAAATGAATTTTTTCGCTTCATATTCTCCTCACCCTTTCTAAATCATTCGACAGTATTTATATTTTTCCTATTTTTTCAACAACAGGAGGAATTTTTATTTATTTATATTTCTTATTTTAATCTTGCTTTCGGCAATCATTTTCTTTGCAAGGTCGTCAGGGTAATCACCAGAATAAACAATTTCTTCAACACCTGCATTTATGAGCATTTTAACACAAACAACACAAGGTGTATTTGTACAATATAGCGTCGAGCCTTTTATTGAAGTGCCAAAAACTGCAGCTTGTATAATCACATTCTGCTCTGCATGAAGTCCTCGGCAAAGTTCATGCCTTTCACCAGAAGGAATATTCATATCTTCCCGTAAACATCCGACTTCTTTACAATGTTTCAAACCTTTTGGAGCACCATTATAGCCTGTGCTAAGAATATGCTTATCTTTTACAAGAATTGCACCTACTTTTCTACGCATACAGGTACTTCTTTTAGAGATAACGTGCGCCATTTCCATGAAATATTCATCGTAAGAAGGTCTTTCCCCCATAATTATCAAAAGCATAATACAAAAACATAGTTAATAAAATTATGATTTAATTTGAAACAATACTATTAAAAACAAATAAGATATTTGGATTTTAATAATTTTAAAAAAGGGGAAGATAAAAAATGACATATAAATATGGGGTTTTTCAATCATCATCAAAAAGTTGTGTTTTTTATAAAGAAGACAAAGACGGTAATCAGTCTACATTTAATATTTTTGTAACACCAAAAGAACATGAAAAAGATGCCGAAAAAGTTATTGCATTTATTGATAACGAACAAATGAAAAAAGAAAATTGGGCAAAAACTGAGGTAACAAAGGTAAGAGATATATTAGATGCATTTGGTGGTTGGGCAACTGATGCACCTATAGTCTTTGAGTTAGAGGCACATAAAAGTCTTAGTAATTGTTTGAGAACAGTATTAAAAAAATAGAAAAAGTAAAACGAACATAATACTTAAAAATTATTAATTTAAATTTTTTAATATGCGCTATAAATAATATATTTTTGTCAAATATCAATTGGATTCATTAATGGATATTTGTCCTGATTAATTCCACCATTTATAATGTAAGGTGTATCACCTATCCCATCTTCATCATTATCAGTACCAACATAATCATCCCAATAGTTGCCTTCCTGTAAAATTTTGTTATACCATGTGTTTGTGCCAAGAAGGTCCCACGACGAATTTTCAGTATTATCGATAAAATTATTGTGGTATATGATGTTATTGCTTGAGTTTTCTAGACTGATGCCGTAAGCGCCGACACCCCACCCAGTGTTATTGTGTATTTGGTTTGTGATTATGGTGTTGCTAGTTGAGTTGTATAAAAGGATGCTACAGTAGTTGTTGTTGTATATTTGATTTGTGGTTATGGCGTTGTTTTTTGAATGAAGTATTTGGATGCCCTGGAAGTTGTTGTATATTTGGTTTGAGCGTATAGTGTTGTTGTTTGAAAGAAGTAGATGGATACCTGTTGAGGTGTTATTGTGTATTTGGTTTGAGCTTATGGTGTTGTTGTTTGAGTAGTCTGATAGGCGGATACCATCGGAATCAGATATGTCGCAGTTGAAAATATTATTATGAGATGAGTATACAAATATTCCAGGATGATAACTGCTATTTTTTACTGTAAATTCACTTATATTTACGTGGTCAGCAGTAATCTCCACAACAGCCTCAGCTTCAGAGCCGTCTATAATTGTCGTGTTTTTGTTCTCACCAATTAGATTTATCGAATTATCGATCATAAGATTTTCTTTATAAACTCCACTATAAACATAAACTGTATTACCGTAATCCGCTGCGTCTAAAGCATCTTGAATTTTACTATAATTTCCTGGCCCTATTCCCCCAACATAAAATGTTTTACTACTGATTATATCGTTATATAGCTTTTGTATTTCATCTTGGCTTAATACACTGTTATATATACGAAACTCATCAATAAATCCACCAAAGAAAGCGTTTTGACCATCTTCTGCACCTATTGACACCATCTTGTTGTTAGCACGAACATCTAAATTGTATTCTATCTGATTATCGAGTTCGCCATCTATATAAATATTAAAATTATTTGTTGAGTCATCAAAAGTTATAACAACATACAACCAGGTATTAGAGTCTATTATCTGATCACCACTAACAAATGACCCGGGGTATGAACTAAATCCTAATTTTCTATCACTTATAGCTAACCACCAACTGTAATCCTTGTTTAAATGTGGTGTATGCTTAGATAAAAATATATAATCTGAATATGAACTATATGAGGAACTACTCTTATAAAGCCAGCATGCTATGGTAAAATCCTCTGTTAATTCTAATGTATCATTATCTTTTATTTCAACCCAATCATTAATACCATCAAAACTCAATGCCTGGCCACTCACGCCAGTTATACGTATTGCTCCATGTACTGTTCCGTAATTACCGTTTCCACTTTTATCAAAAGCAATATTTCCTGTATCTTCATTAAAATCCAAATAAACTACCGGATCAGTAGATGCAGGTTGACTATAAACTAAGAAATACCATGCATCAATAACTTCATCTGAAGATATCCACTCAAACGTAACATAAATGTCAAAAGAGTATTCTCCAAGTTGGATTACATCACCAATTGTTACATTTCCCCATGCCGATGGAGCATGACTACCATAATATGAAACAGATGAACGAGTTAGATTTATCCAGTCGTAATGAATTATACTTGATCCGCTAATTGTAATGTTTATATTTTCCCATTTAACAGTAGAAGAGATTATAGATTCAGATGTTTTAGTTAATGTTTTTGTTGTTGAAGAAGAGTAATAGTATGATAAATATAGCTTTGAGTTATTTTCTGAGAACCTATAGTTATAATTTTGATAAGAATCATCATAACGATTTTCTTTAATGTACAGTTTACCATTCTCAAGCTTGTAACTGCCAAATTTTACAGATGAAGTCAAGTATTCTGATTCTGCAATGTTTGTAACAATTAATGTATTATTTGATGTATCCTTATTAAAAGTTATAATGGGATTATAATACCCTTGGTCGTAATAATTGTAGTATGTAGTTATTTTCAAGGTTTTATTTTCATAAAAAGTCCAAATAGTCTTTGAGGAACTTGAATATGAATAATAATATTCTGAATTTGAAATACCCCATGTCCCAATAAATTTACTTTGCTCGGCTTTCAACCACGAGTTTTTCTCTTCAATAAAAGCTGAAGCAAAAAATGATAAGATAGCAACTATCATTATAATTATTAAAATTACAGCAAATGCTTTTCTTAGTTGTTCTCCACGATCTGGTTCATCAGATATATATGGACCAGGTTTAGCAGATTCATATCTTGTATTGTAAAAACTACCTGCGCCTGATCTTTCTTCAAATCGTAATTGTTTTATTATATCTGATTCATCCCTGATTATCCCATCTCCTGACCATCATTATTGTAACATTTATTCCTTTAAAAATCATACGTTTGTTATTATTGTACCAAAATGTGTTAGGACAGGACATATGTCTTGTTCCTGCATAGGTAAAAAATTTGAAAGTTATCTATAATTAAATATAAACTTAAAACTTATTTTTTTAAATTTACTTCAATTTCGTCAAAATCTTTTGGTACAAATGAATCCTTAAATATCTTACGTGCATCTTCCTCGATTACTTTATAATCCATATACCTAGGACTTATGTGGATTAAAAATAATTTTTCAACATTTGCTTTTTTAGCTATTTCAGCTGCTTGATATGCTGTTGTATGACCATACTCTCCTGCAACATCCTCAAGTTCTGATTCAAATGTCCCCTCATGAATTAAAATATCTGCATTCTTTGCAAAATCAACCATTTCTTTTATCGGTTTTGTATCACCAGAAAAAACTATTTTTCGTCCTTTGCGAGAAGGACCAAGAACCATCTTTGAAGTAATTTTTTTATTATCAAGAGTGATTGTTTCACCTTTTTGAAGTTTACTAAATAAAGGACCTTCCGGTATCCCCATAGACAACGCTTTAGGTTTATCAAATTTCCCAGGACGCATATCTTCAACAAGGGCGTAAGCAAGTGCCGGTACCCCATGTTTAACACGAAGAACATTAATTTTATAGCCCTCAAAATCCAAAACATCTCCCTCATCAACTTCATGAGAAACAATTGGATAATTTGGTCTAAAATAACCTAGCGTAAGAATCTGCTCTAGTAAGTTATTCATTCCTTTTGGCCCATAGATATGTAAAGGCACCACTCTATCATTAAGCTGCATAGTTTGTATAAGACCGGGTAATCCTAAAAAATGATCACCGTGAAAGTGAGTTATAAAAATTTTTGAGATTTGCATGTAGCTAAGACTTGATTTTTGAAACTGGCGTTGTGTTCCTTCTCCACAATCAAAAAGTATTATTTCACCTGCTCTTTTTAAGGCTACTGATGAAACGTTACGTTTCACAGTAGGCCAACTGCCACCAGTTCCTAGAAATATTATACTAAGCTGCGTCATATTAATAAAAAAGGGAACAAGCTTTATTGTTTAATATTTATGGTTGTTTTTCAAAAACTGCAAAATATCGTGTTAGGCTTTTATGAGCTCTAAATTCATAAATATCTATTAAATTTAGATTTTTATGTGTTTTTATAGCCCATTTTTTATCAGAAAGGCCTACTACAGCTTTTCTTTTTTCTTTTAGGATTTCTGCAAAAATTTCAAAAGCCCGCATGTAAAGTTTATCCATATTTTCGCCTTTGGTAGTTGTTGCATTACCATAAGGCAAATCAGTAACAATTGCATCAACAAAATCTACATGTTTTTTTATATCCCCTATATCTGACCAAAATAGCTTATAGTTTTTTAATTTGTAAAAGTCA
>Ga0105099_10002305_pt1 | contig 11402 bp, 4 predicted proteins | sample PPLLak3cmMay2015_2_FD_79138 | JGI IMG/M metagenome (GOLD analysis project Ga0105099, IMG submission 79138) | Freshwater sediment microbial communities from Prairie Pothole Lake near Jamestown, North Dakota, USA - PPLs Lake P8 Core (1) Depth... | ecosystem: Environmental > Aquatic > Freshwater >...
CTTCACGATTTGAAAAAATATTAATTGGATCGACCACTGGAATAGATCAGTTAAAGAATAGAGGTAAATAATTGACTGATATAAAGATCAAAACTACTTCACCTCAAGCGGCGGTATTGATTTGGAATTATACCGACCGTATATCTCAACCATTTGGCGCACTATCTTCAACACAGGACACTGACAGCGTGCGTATAGAAGCATCATCTATACGGAGTATTAGAACTTTAAAAACAAAGTCGACACCAGCCGGCACTTTCCAAATAGAATTAGCTCCAACACATAACTGGATATCTACTGTAACTGCTGGAAGTTGGTTAGTTATATTAATGACTCAAAACAAGGAAATAAAGGTATCTGGTTTACTAGGTTCACCAGCCAAAGCACAATCTGATGAAGTAAAGATGTTAGGCCGCGTAGACTCTATTCGTCTGGTGACAACTGCTAATCCAGAGACTGGTGCGAGACAAACAAGTTATGTTATGACAGGCAGGGATTGGGCAAGTATATTTGACTGCACCGTATATATAGATACTTTGCTAGGATTACTACTAGACAAACAGCCTGGAGCTGCTATCGCCACGTTATTTGGAGATACAATTAGTAGTTTTGGTCATTCTAAAACTTATTCTGGGTTTTTCTCAACTACTGCATTTGTTAATTTTATTCGATTGACATATGGTACTTCAGCAGCCAATTTAGCACAAGCCGTCGATAACACACAATTAAAGACAGTATCTATGATACCTGATCAAATATTTGAGATGCCTAAAGCAGTATGTGAATACTTTAGCATAAAGTCAGGAGAAGGGTTATCCTCCAAGAGAGTGGGCGATGCACTAACTATAGTAAGTGGTCCATTGAAATCTTTAGATACCGGTGCTGCATCTGACAGTTATCGGCTTTCACACATTGAATCTGTATGTTTACCCAATATTGCAGGTTTAATTGGCGAACACACATATTGGCAAGTATTAACAGACCACTGCAATCCTATCTTAAATGAAATGTTTGCCGAACTTAGATGGGAACCCGCTAAGTTATTGGGCGGTTTACCTAATCCTTTGGCTAGTGCAGTACCGAAATTAGCATTGTACAAGCGGATAAAACCATTTATTGTCGACAGCAATAAACTAAAGGCGCAACTAGTTAAAAGCGCTACAGAAGGCGATACTACTGCATTAACATCTAGCAATATGGTACGCGACTTAACATCTGAATTTAGACATATTCGCAGAACACAAATACCATTAGAAGATGTTGTGAGTATAGATGCAGGTACGAACTGGAGAGATAAAGTAAATTTTGCTGAAGTTCTATTTGATGATGCCTTTATTCAAATGTACGGCGATACACTACAGTCAACTATTAAAACTAGTTCACAAACCTTGGATAAATTAGCAGCTACTAGAGAAGGCTTCCGACCAATGCGCGTTAAAACGCGGTGGTTTCCGATGCCAGAAGGTATTACTACTGCTGGTGTATCTATATTTGATACAGTTAAATGGAAGCATATGCTTAGAGCTTGGTATTTTGATACTCACAATATGCTTAATGGAGCTATGACTATAATTGGTCAGAATAACTTTATAGGCGTGGGGGAGAATGTATTGATACCTAGTCAAGCTTTAGGTGTTCAACCAAATTTCTTTGCTGGAATGAATCTTGTTAGTGATAAGGTATTTTTATTAGCGCATGTTGAATCTATAACACACTCATTTAGCGTTACAGAAGATGGTGCTAGATCTTTTACTTCGGAAATACAGTTTATTCGAGGTATATTTACTGATAGCGATGGTAATGCTATACCATTTAAAACTAGTTCAGGTATATTGGACCCATCTTCTAATTTGATGGTAGAAAGTGATCGACAAATAAAAAATACAACCACAACGGAAACACCTTTGCTACCGAAATAAGGAAATATGGACTATACAATTAAAGACAGTACATTGCACCATGATCCTGCATCTTTTAAAGTACATGACTCTAGAGATTCAGCTCTTAAAGTCGGTATAGTAAGAGACGTTTATCAAGCTTACACCGAAGAAATAAAATATATAGTCGAGATACAACAAAGTAATATAACTGTTCCAGTCGTCTGTTCATTAATGACTAGATGGGGTGGAGTTCAAAACTTCGAAGAATACGGGTTACGAACTTATAAGGGCAGTTCAACTACAGACAACATGGGCGCAGCCTATAAAACCTATGATACTAAAGTAGGAGATGTTGTTATAGTAGCCTTTTTACAGGGTAATTATAGGGACGGAGTTATACTAGGCGGTATACGACATCCAGCTCGCAAACCTGAAATGACTGCAGATGATATAACATATCGTAGTCAATACAATGGCATAGAAACCACTATAACAGATAAAGGAGCTTACCGCGTAACAAATAAGGCCATATTATCGCAGACTCTGAGTTTAGCTGTTCCTGGCTTACCTGTACCTCCAGCCGTCTTCAATCCAACAGTTGCTGGATCATATTTTGAATTGGGTGACGATGGTTCGTGGACTGTTACTGATAATTTACAACAAACACTTAAGATAGATAAAACATCACAAAAAACAACCATAACATCTGGTAAATGTAGCATAACTTTAGATTTTTTAGGCTTAACTACTGCAATAGAAGCACCAAAGATAACTGTCACAGGTAAGATAAGTACCGATATAGTAGCACCCATGATCAATATGGAAGCCAAGATATCAGCCAAACTAAAAGCCACTAAGATAGCAATAGGAAACGATGCATTTGAACTTATAGATGGATTAATTCAACTTATAGACGCACTAGGAACCTCAGCCGTTATGAGTCCAAATGGACCATGTAATCCACTTAATACTGTTCCTAGTTGGCCGCAAGTATTAATGTTGAAGGCAAAGTTAACAGCTATAAAAGGTAGTCTATAACCTGAGTTCTCCCGCGATATAATTAGTACAGCACAGCGAGGAGATACAATGAAAATTCCATCCGGTTTACCATTAGTAACAACCAACGATGTAGACGATATCTATACCATACGATCCAATAATTGGTATACATTACGGCCATATGCGTTTAAATTCCATAAACGGTTAGATTTTACCGACTCTAATGCAGTAACTATATTTCTACCTATTAATCCTAGTAATATTACTGTTACGACACATTTTGCCACAAATATTGTCACAACACTTTATGGAGTTGTTGAAGAACATTCAGAGATAAGATACTACGATATAGTAATACAGGGTACAACTGGTTACGCTCCTAGATATGTTAAACCCGACGGTATAAAGTTTGCAGCATTGTCGACGGAATTGGCCAATCTTAACCCGTTTAAAAAAGATGAAATAGGACGATCTTCATTTGATGATGGTAGTGGTATAGCAGAATCGTTGGGCTTATTTAAACAAACATTAGGAACTATAAACACAGTAGTACAGTCTGCAAAAGGCATAATGAACGTTTTTGGCGGTGACAATGATGTTGGTGGAGTCGATGTAGAAAAAAGCGGTTATGTGGCTTTTCATAATTTATATAGAATGCTACATATATATAAAAAAGAAGCATCGGGACAAAACGGTTTCAATGATAATTTTAATAAAGTAAGCAAACACCCATTGACGTTTGTAAACTATAAAGATAATGTACAATATGACTGTGTTCCTAGAACATTTACACTAGTACGTTCTGCTGAAAGTCCAATGTTATATAACTACACTATAGTTATGCGGGCCTTCAATATGAAAACAATAAGTTCGTTATTCAAATTAGAGGACACCAATAAGCTAGCCGAACTTGGTTTAAAAAACGCTGGGCCGTCTATAGCATATAAGATGCGCGATATTTGTAGTAATGCTACTTCTGCAGTAGCTGGTATAACCAGTCTTGGTAGAAGCGGAGGCGCATAATATGACTAATGATATTTTTAATAGTTTTGTAGATATAACACTGTGGTTTGATCTAAAACAAGGTGCTGATTTAACCCTGGCCAGTATACCATTGTTGGCTCAACTTAGATGGCCATATTTACGTGACTCTTGGGAAACTACTCGTTTAGAACTTCTAGATAAAGTTGCAGCATCTACAGATCCGGCCAATTTATTACAGCAGATAGAAGATTTTTCTACTCTAGTAGAATCACAAAGATCGTCTGTTAAATTCTATGTCAACCCAATTCAGAATCAAAACACATTTAAAAATTTCTTTTTACTTTTTCAAACTATATCTATAAATAGTTTGCAGTTAACTGTTGAAGAACAAAATATCATTACTAGCAACACTAATCGAGTGAATGCTTTCACCAAAACTAACTTCCTAGCGGCACAGGAAGTCTTCCGTAAAGTCCGCGATGAAAGCTCGGATATAATCGGTGGAACAGATGTTGACTATAATCGTATATTTGGTCGTAGTGCAGCGCCTACCTTAAAGACTAAAACTCCTAACGATATATTAATACTACAAAACTACCAGGATGGCATAAAGGCTGTCGAATATGTATTAAATAATTACTTTAGCTTAGATACCTCTAGTGTAGATCCTTTCGCACTAGCCAAAACCAATGCTAATAACCCTGATTACGCTATCAATAGTAGTACAGCAGGTTCTTTTGTGCAATTACAATATGGGGAAAATCTACAGTCACTCGCACAACGATTACTGGGCAATCCCGATAGATGGATAGAAATTGCATTAGCAAATGGTCTTAAACCACCATATATAGATGAAGTTGGAGAAGATATACCACTTTTAGCGAATGGTGCAAATGATCAAGTGAATATTGCTGCTACAACTTTATCTGGCGATCCCAATATAGGTAAGTTTTTTATAAACCAAATAGTTTTCCTACAGTCTAATGCGCTACCTTTTCCTGACCAACGGACGATTTTGAATTTGAAAGTTATACCGGTTAGTGGAGAAATAGTACTAGAACTAAGCGGCGATCCCGATCTATCTAAGTTTAAAACCAGTGAAAATGCTACTGTACGGATATTTAAACCTAACACAGTAAATTCACAGTTTTTTTTGGTATTGCCAACAACAGGGGCCGTAGCACCACAACCACTTAATGAAGTTCCTTGGTTCTTGCAAACAAAGAAAGAAGACGAGAAACAGGCTGGTGTCGATTTAGCTCTTGATGCCAATGGTGATCTAATGTTTACCTCTAATGGTGATTTATCGTTAAGCTATGGTTTAGCTAATGCTATACAGGCGGCCAAACTTAAGTTCGTAGTGGAGCAGGGCACACTTAATCGTCATGGTGATTTTGGTGTTGCAACTATAATAGGTGCAAAAAATCTTGACCCCGATACATTGAAAGGACAGCTAACTACTTCTATTGTTACGGCCATTCAGTCGGACCCTAGATTTTCCGCTGTAGAAAGTTTATCAGTAAATAGTATAACTAGTAATAATGCTTCTGGATTCCTAGTGAATTTAGTGGTAAAATTAGCAGGTACAGGTACTTCTATACCTATCACGTTCACGATCAACCCTAATTGAGCGTAATATGACGATAAAAATTCTGACCTATAATGAAATACTCGGTGCTATGATACGGAAGGTGTTACCAAATACACCTTTAAACGATATCAATAACGGCTCTGTATTGCTTACTTTGTTAGAAGCAGCAGCAACCAGTGATTTCGACAATAACTCTGCAGTTCTTAACCTGCTAGAACTATTGACAGTAGACGCTTTAAAAAACAATGACTTAGATAAACGTGCAGGTGATTATGGCCTAACCCGTTTCACTGCCCAAAAATCAACTGGATTCGTTACAGTAAAAGATAGCACTATCACTAAGAGAAGTACGGGTTTATACTCTATAAAACCAGCACCTATTGCAGGTTCTACAGTTATATATGTTAATGATGCTAGTGCTTGGAATCCAACTGGCAATTTATATATCGGACGCGGAACACAATCGTTCGAAGGTCCTATAGCATATACTTCTATTACTAATAATGGATCTTTTTTTACTATAGCATTAGGATCAGCGCTACAAAAAGATCACCTGATTTCAGAGTTTGTAGTAGATCAGCAGGGCAAATTAGATCGATCTATACCTAACGGCACAACAGTACTAATACCCGCGAACAATCAAAATCCGGAAGTAAGATTCTCAGTACTAAGGGCTGTAGTATTACCAGCTGGCGAAGATACGGTTACCAATGTTCCGATAGTATGCCAAAAAGCAGGAAGTATAGGTAATGCTGGAATAGGAACTATCACGCAGTTTGCAACAGTGCCTTTTGTTGGTGCTACAGTTAGCAATACTACAGCACTCTCCGACGGTCGTGATGTAGAATCCGATAGCGATCTCAGAGAGCGTCTTAAAGCATATGCTAATACATTGGCCCGTGGAACAAAGGATGCTATCCTGGCTGCTGTTATAGGTGTTGCCGATACAGATGAAAACAAGCAAGTCCAGTCTGCGGTCATTAAGGAACCAGCAGTATTAGGTGAACCTTCTATAATCTACATGGATGACGGCAGAGGTTTTCAACCAAGCTATGTCGGTCAGTCTGTGGATTCACTGCTTTCTTCTGCTTCCGGCAAAGAAGAATTTTTACAACTCTCTAACTATCCTTTACCTCGACCGCAGGTTGTAAATACTGTCGATGGTCCATTTCAGCTAACTGACGGAATGACATTGACGGTTTTAGTCGATGGTTTAGAAGAAACAGTTACTTTTCAATCTTCACAGTTTCAAAACATAACTGCTGCTACCCTTCCAGAAATAGTTATAGCTATAAATGGTGTAGCAGAGAATACGTTTAGATGTCGTTTAGCTCAAAACTCAACTAGACTACTTATATATACTGCTAATTACAACGCAGAAACAATACAAGTTGTTGCAATACGTACAACTGATGATCCTACTTTTTGGGCGAATAACATTCTTCGTTTTCCGACTAACAAATATTCATATATTAGTTTATATAGGAACGATGAGTTATTGAAGGAACGCGAGATCGCCGCGAGTTTAACAACAGCTAAATTTTCCGATTGGGGTATCACAGCTTCTGGTAACTTAATATTATCCGTAGATAACACACCCATACAGGATCAAACTTTTACCATAGCTGATTTTGGTGGACAACCAATAGCGTCAGCTACCGTAGACGAATGGGTTATAGCAATTAACTCTAAATTTGCGGGTATTACAGCAATAACGAACTCTAACAGTTCTGTTACTATATCGAGTAATCGCACAGGCGACAACTCTTCATTACAAATATATAGTTCTGATTATTTTGCCCCCATGTTTAGTGCATTACCCACATATGCAACTGGTCAAAACTCTGATTTTCAATTAAACAGGCAAACTGGTAACCTGCGTATTACATCAGGCATATCTAAGGGTGATACTATCCAAGCTGGATCATCTGACACTAAGGGTAATATAATATCTACACCCACTAATACAGGTACATATTCTTTAACACCAGATGGTAATAATAGACCTACAGAAGCTGTAGTAGTTGTAGACTCGTCCACAGTAACTCCACGAAGCGGTGTCAACCTAGCACTTGGTACTACAATTACTATAACAGATCAAACAAATAATGTGATGCGTCTGATGGCTAGTGCTATAGATACCTTTGCCGCTCTTCAACCACATGATTATATATATATCGTTAATCGTGGCGATATTGATGGCTTAGGAACTGGGACGTGGATAGATATCAAAAACTGCGGTATCTATAAAATAACTCGAAAAGGCGGACACACAGCAGCTGGCGTAGATTCATATATTGAAGTTGATAACTTAGATATTGTCGTTGGATCATATACCGTCCAATCATCTGATGATATACAAGGATTCTTTGCGGAAACCTATCCACAGATATGGCACGGCAATAATGTGACTAATCCGGCAGTAGCAACCGTAGCAAATGTGGCTGCAGAGATCAATAGTGATTTAGCAAACGTAAAAGCTGCTATATGGAAAACTACTTCTGTCAAAGTAACTTCAACAACAGAAGAAAACGGTAGTATTGCTTCGCCAATTAGTATTGGAAATGCTAAACAGATCTTTGCTAACGGTATATCCGCTAGACTGGGCAATCCATCACATATCGCAAACAGAACGTTCAATAAAGATGCAGTATCTTATTTCAAAAGAACAGAACCAACTCAACTGAACGTATTTCTAGACCGCTGGATTAATAGTGATTTATATGGTTCATTACTAGAAGATACAGCACCTGAAGCTCTTACCGATCCGTATAGTGAAATAATACGTTCTTCAGCATTCGATCCTACGAAAATTAGTAGCGATGATCAAGTTACATTTACTAAAGGTGCAAATAAAAGACATTATAGATCTATCAAGGAAATACAGGCAAACAATCGCATAGGTACACAACATAATCTACCTAGGACATTATTTGATCATGTAATTGCAGATGATGTAACTGTTATGAAATCACTATCTTTTAGTCCTGATGACAATATTGTGGTGATCATGGATCAAGATCCTATTAATAAGACTGTTGTAGTACCTATGTCACGCACTGGCAGAGTACATAGTATATTTCCACCGAGCAATCAGGGTTTTTCAGCCTATGATCAAGATAACGAACCAGGTGTTAAGTTTGATACTCTGCAAGTTTGGGGAAAAACTGTAAACAATACCGAGTTTAAAGATTATGCAATTTGGTTCAGAGCTAGAAACTGGTACGTTTCTGGTGGAGCTGGATCAGGCGGTGGAAGTTTTATACTAAGAGCAAAGGAATATGGACCTCACGGCGAAAATACAACCTTTCGCATAGAGCATCCTTTATTTCCCAATACCGAAGCAACTATAAGACACATTAATTCACCAAGCGGTACCAGTGTTACCTATACTTACGGATCAGATGTTCCAAGGGCTACTTCTATACCGACCGGTCTTCAGTTTAATGTAACTTCATTAGGTAGTTATATCTATAGATATACGTTTACTGGTGTAATAAATCTAGCTCCAGTATTACCTGGAGATATAGTAGGTATAGCAAGTACGGCTGGTGTCAGTACCAGTAACTCAGGAACATACTCCATAGTGGCAAAAGGTGCAAATTATATAGATATTTACAATCCCAATGGTGCTGCTACGGGTATTGGTCAATCGGAGAAAACACAGATAACAACTATAGCAGATGTAATAGGTTCTCCTACGCAAAATACTATACAAACCGTAGCTGATGTTGCAGGAAGCCTGAACTTAACTTACTTCAGTTTGTATGATGATGTTGGTCAAGTTGTTTTCTGGTATGACATTGGAAATACAAACCCACCACATCCAGTAGTACCGGGCGCAACTCGATACGTACGCATTGCTAACGTAGTAGCTAATGATTTAGCTGCAACAGTAGCATCTAAAACTAGTTTAATAATTGACGCTGACCTTAAATTCTTATCAACAGCGGCAAGCGACCAAATAATGATAACAAACGCCTTTAATGGTCCAACAACAGCTATTAATATGGGAACTAGTGGATTCTCTATATTGGTAACTGTCGCTGGTGTTGCTGATCAGAGTTTAACTGGCAAATATTTCAAAATATACGATGCAACAGGATCAGTTGCGGTTTGGTACGATACAACTGGTATCACACCAGAACCGTTTCATAATGCTGATCGTGCCATTAGAGTATCAAGTGTAATAGCTGGTGATAGCGCTAATACTATAGCAACTAAAACTGCCACGGCGATGTCAGCTGATGGTGCTTGGACTATCGCAATATTGTCAAACGTTATAACAGCTACCGATATACTAAATGGCGGTCGAACTAATGGTACAGCAGAAACTTCTGGTTTTACAGTATCTACTACACAAGAAGGTTCAAACGCAGCACCAGAAACGATATTATTACCGACTAGTTTCAACATATTCCCACTAGTAACTAACACTGTACAAGAAGTAGTAGATATTATAAATACTAGTTCTGTCGTGATTGCAGTAGCGACCAGCGTTACGTCGTTGCTGTTAACCAAAGCAACACGTGAAGAAGTATATGTACCCGCAGGACCAAATAACTATTCACTATCTCTAGCTTATAACCACAATCCAAGTCCTTCTTCTGGATATAGTTCTTTTATCAGTTTACATGATTCGAATACGTGGGCAAAAACATTTCAGAACAGTGATCCGAACTTTATCCTAAAGACTAACTTTGTTCTTGAAGGTGCATCATCTGCCTATAGTATGGGAACGGCTTTAAATCCTGATACGGCTGATGTGGGTGAGCTATTTAAGTTAATACCGGTCACACTTCAAAACGTATATCATCAATTTACGCAAAAAGCTATTAGTCAACTTCCTATAGTTGCAAATATAGACATAGCTGATGCATTCCGCAGACTACAAATAAAGAGTAAGTTATTAGGATCACAGGGATCTGTGGAAATAGTTGGTGGTAGAGCCAATGCCGCAAGTTTCTCTATATTCGGCGACGCACAAGATGTAGTATCGTCCGGCAATCATTTTATCGAGACTACTGTTGCATCGGCGCCTTTTACTTTAAATGTGGGCGATTACGTACAAGTATCTAATTCTAATACAACTAAACGTTTATCAAGACTTTCTAGCAACGATTCAATCGATGTGCTCGATCTGTTGGATGACGGTGAATACAGGATTAACCCGAAAGTGACTTTAACTGGTGTTACTGCCATTACCATAACCGATGTATCAGCTAGTTATGGACGAACTGGTACAGGTACAGTTTGGCGATGGACTTCGGTTACTAGTACCTTTAGCAATGTGGTAATAGGCGATTCGATAGTAGCATATAACCTACCTGGTGGATGGTCAGCAGGTAACGCAGCACGTCCAAACGGAGATGGTAAAGTATCAGGTCTATCTGTTGTCGGAGTTGATACCACCAACAGAGCATATGTAGATATCATCAATCCACAGGGCGTGGCCATGACGTCAACAGCTATTGGAGCCGGCACAGTATCATTTGTTGCCAGTCCTATTATTAAGTGGGAATTACGACACGACTTAACATCTAAGTATGTAATAGAAGGCCTTAACTTTAATGATACGTATCGTTTACGCTGTGTATCTGGAACATCACCGATGTTCATGACCTGTGGTGTAGCGGTTGATGATCTCATGATAATCGGTGGCGACACGTTTGTTAGCAATAATCAAGGTAAATTTAGAGTGCTAGCAGTTACCGACGACCATATAGTATTTCAAAATGTCCGCGGAGTAGAAGAACTCAATTATATTAGACCATTTAGTGTTGCTAATGCGGCGGTAGTTTGGACAGCTAATTCAACCACTGTCAGCGGTGGAGCATCGGATTTCACCAATGTGGTTTCTGGCGATTGGGTTAAGAAACCGGACGACGATGGTTCGCTGTATGTTCAAGTTTTAACCAATAATACGACTTCCTTAACATTAGGTTCTA
>Ga0105099_10002306_pt1 | contig 11401 bp, 12 predicted proteins | sample PPLLak3cmMay2015_2_FD_79138 | JGI IMG/M metagenome (GOLD analysis project Ga0105099, IMG submission 79138) | Freshwater sediment microbial communities from Prairie Pothole Lake near Jamestown, North Dakota, USA - PPLs Lake P8 Core (1) Depth... | ecosystem: Environmental > Aquatic > Freshwater >...
GGGGCGATTGGCCCATTCCCTGAGTATCGGGCCGATTGATTGGAAAAATCCCTATACACCGGAGTGATTTTTTTTGTAATAAAGATAAAGCCTGTAGCGACTGATAGGGTAAACTGATCGGCAGGATCCGGTCGTATGGAGGCACATGTTATGGAACAATTTAAAAGAAAATGGTTAGTTGCTCTGATCACTCTGGCTGTGTTGATTTTGTTTGGGCTGATGCTACTGGTTTTCAGGCCGGAATTGTTAAAAGACATTTTTAATCTCAAGGATTTGATTTATGGCTCGTTTATTGTCCTTCTTGTTTTACCAGCAGCATGGCGCCGGCCATTACGAAATTCACGCTTACAGATGGCAGTAACTGTAGCGCTGTCTTGCGTTTTGCTCGCAGGTGTGGCGGTTTTTGTGCTGGGATAATGAAAGAGAGTGATGAGGGCCCGCATCACCAAGAATACTCCGTAGTGGTGCGTCAATATGATGCCCTGATTCAAAAAATCTGTCGGCTTTATGCCGATACGATTGAAGAGCGGCGTGATCTGGCTCAGGAAATCCGTCTGCAACTATGGCGGGCCTGGCCAGGTTTTGCTGGCCACTGCAAGATCAGCACCTGGATCTATCAGGTGGCCCTCAACACGGCTTTAACATACAGGCGTGGCCAGGGTCGACGAATCACAACCCATCCTTTGGATAGCTTAGTAGACGCAGATTCTATTGGAGTTGATGAATGCAAGCATGAGCAACATTATGCATTGCACCGGGCTCTTGAGCGGCTGGAGCCTGGTGAACGTGCCCTGGCACTTCTTTGGCTCGAAGCATGTTCATACGGGGAAATTGCAGAGATTTGTGGAATTTCCGTTAATCTGGTGGGGGTGCGTATCCATCGGATTCGCGAGCGTTTGAAACGATGGCTGCAAGGTGGTTAAAATGAGTGTCAATGAAAATGAACCTGATCTGAGGGGAATTTGGCAACAGATACAACCCAAGATATCAGAAAGCTTAACTGAGCAAGTAAGCATCCCCAGAAATAGTTGTTTGCCTGGTGAACGATTCAGACGGCGATTGATATGGGATACCCTATACAAATTAATAATCGTCCTGGCCTTCCCAGTGGCCTGGATGCTTATGGATAGACCTGAACAGACACTGGTCTTTTTCCTGGTGGGCTTGTTTTTTTTGTGCGTAATTCTGGGTATTTGGCAATGGGTCTGGGTTAGATCCTGGCCAGACAATGTGTTGGGCCAAAACCTGAACAGTCAGCTAAAACAGGATCTGAACCGTTGGGACCGTCGAATCGTTCCGCTTTCATTTCTGCTTGGGGCGACGCCGGCATTGGTGTGGCAATTGCAGCAACTTATTTATTATGCTTTTACTAAAGGGCGTTTGGAGCCTTCTGGGCTGCGTGCCTGGTTTTTTGCCCTGGCCGGGGGCCCAGTTCTGTGGATCATTGCATCCTGGGTCAGCTATGCCCGGATCAAAGTATGGCTGCTTCAGATCGAACAGGCGCTTTCAATATTTAGTGATCAGGAATATGGAGAACGTCTGGCATTGGCTCGAAGTAAGAGAAATAGTCGTGTTTTGATCATGGCGATGATCTTGGTCCTTCTGTTGGTCATGGGATTGCTGCTTTTATTGTAGATCTGATCAAGCGCCGCTTATTCAGTTCTGACAGGTTCACTCAAGCGAATTCGTTGAAGAAGGGTCATATAAAAAACAGAACTGATCAGGCAGGCCAGACCGCATAGTAGTATGGTGTGGGGTGCTCCGATGATTTCGGCCAGCGCACCGGTGAGCAGGCTGCCTAGGGGCATACTGGCGAAATAGGCAAGCAGGTAAAACGCCATGACCCGGGCTCTCTTGTCGTCATCGACTGTCAAATGAAGGTAGGTGTTGCTGGTGACCATTTGGGTGACCATACCCATGCCCACCAGGGACATTATTCCCACCGAAAGAGGGGGATAATGAGACAATGCCAGAATGATGAGAGAAAGGCCAAACAAAGTGGATGAATAGCCCACCAGTTTATCCAGGCCCTGGGTCTGATGTCGTTTGGCCATAACCACTGCGCTGATGAGGGCCCCGCAACCCAATGAACCGGTCAGAAAACCCAGTAGTGACGGACCACTATGCAAAATGTCCTTGGCCATGACTGGCAAAAGAACACTGAAGGAAGTACCCAGCATGGATACCAGTGCAAAGTGGATGAGAATCAAACGCATGGTTTTATGTCTGAAGGTGTAGGAAAAGCCTTGCAGCAGCTCTTTTTTGACATCCCCTTTTTTAATTGATGGCTTATGATCTTTTTTCCTGATGGTCATGGCTTTAAGGCTGAAGATGACGGCCAGAAAGCTGATGGCGTTGAAGAGAAAACACAGCCCTTCGCCAACGACGGCAATCATCAGTCCGGCCACCGATGGGCCGATGAGACGTGCTGAATTAAAGATGGCTGAGTTCATGGCGATGGCGTTGGGCAGATCGCGGCGGTCATCAACCAGGTCGGCTACAAAGGCGTGGCGATTGGGGGCATCGACGGCATTGATTAGGCCCAAGACGGTACTGAGGGTGATGAGCTGCCAGATGGTGATCCAGCCTGTCAAAGTCAAACCCGCCAGAATCAGGGCTTGTATCATCGCGCCTGTTTGTACCCAGATCATCACCCGATGACGGTTCCATCGGTCGGCCAGAACGCCGGTCAATGGAGTTAGCAGCATCAGTGGAAGATTGGATAGAAAGCCCAGCAAGCCCAACAGCATGGCTGAGTTGGTCAGGCGATAACAGAGCCAGGAAACAGCCATATATTGCATCCAGCTGCCAATCAGGGACACCCCCTGGCCAAAAAAATAGAGACGATAGTTACGGGATCGCAAGGCAGGAAAGCCGGCAGCCAAACGCTTGATTGGATGAATGATTAATGGGGGGTGCATATCCCATTATCTCATGAGTGGCACCTTCTGAGAAATATGTTTTTGAACGATGGGGATTATATCCGCACTCTTGAAATAATTAACAGGGATTCGATACAATGTATCCGGCTTTCGTGGAGACGAATTGTAAACGATCTGTGATGCTGCACGACCGTTTTCTGAATGGCCCGGATTTTGGTTCTGGAGGAGGAAATACCAGTGAAAAACTCGATTTACAAGAGTAAGCATTGTAAACAGAGAGTGGTTGACTTGTATGAGGATTTCGCTTCTCGTCTACCAGAACCTATCGAGGAAGGGTTTGTTCGTACGTGTTTTGGTAGCACCCATTATTTGATAATGGGCCCCAATGATCTCCCTTTACTGTTTCATTTCCACGGGGGCAATTTCCCGAACCCGCATGCGCTTTTGGCTATTGCTGATCTATCCAAAAAATATAGAATAATAGCTCCTGATATACTTGGACAGCCCGGAAAAAGTGATGAAAATAGGATTAACACCAAATCACTGGATTATGGGAAGTGGGCAGCCGAATTTATTGCCTGCTTTTCAAATAAGAAAAAAGCGGACTGTATCGGTATTTCTTATGGAGCAGGCGTGTTAATGCACCTGGCTGCGAGCAAACCGGAAATGATTGGTAAGGCAATATTTATGGTCCCTACTGGTTTTGTAAGATCCAACACCCTGGACAATCTCAGATTGTTTGGACCCGCACTGCTCTGTTATATGATAAACAAAACAGATAAAAACCTGTTATCAATAATAAAGCCACTGATTGGGGACACGGCATTAATTTCTGCTTTGGAATTGGAAATGTTTAGAGCCGTTTTTAACGGTGTTAAATTATCAACAAGTATGCCGAGGCCAGTCGAAAAAAATGAACTTCGTTTATTCAATTCACCATGCATGATTGTAACCGCTGAAAAAGATATCATGTGTCCTTTTGAAAAAGTGATTGCTTTTGCCAAAGATCGTTTGCCCGGGCTGAAAAAAACAGTGACATTGGAGAACACGCCCCACATGATCAGTTCATACAAGGAATGTATGAAAACAATATTGCAAGAAATCGTTACTTTTCTTGAGGATAATTAATGAAGGAAAATGCCAGTTTCAATATTTTGCCTTATGGCGATCTCCTGATTATTATGGGGGGTACATTCCCCAGATAAACATTCAAATATCGGCTGTAAAAGAGAAGAATGCTTTTAGGTCAATAATCATGTAATATTCCCTTTTTGAGTTTTACAACTGGTTCATAGACCTGAATCTTATGATGTGTTTTTTCTTGCTTCGTTGACTTCACTTTTTGTATTAATAGCATACACAAATGTGGTAAGATACACTTATGCCTATTGAAGATGATTTCATGGTTAATTTGTTCAAAGAGATTTCCATATTTTCATCCCTTAGCAGTCAGAGCCTAAATCGTTTATATGCCAAATTCACAGAAAGAATCTTTTCTGAGGGTGAGGTGATTTTCCAAGAAGAGGATGGGGGAGACAGTATGATGGTTTTGGCTTCTGGTGAAGTTAGAATTTCATATTTGACTTCACCGGGTGAGGAAGAGGCTCTGATCGTTCTTAAAAAAGGAGACCTTTTGGGGGAAATGGCTTTGCTCGAATCACAACCACGTACCGCCACAGCAATAGCGCATACCCCGGCGATTCTTCTTGAAATTAGCCAAAAAGACTTCTTAGAATTTCTCGACAGTGACCCCACGGCAGGTATTCCAATCCTTCTTCACTTGGCCCGTATTTTGTCTTCACGTCTAAGAGAAACTGATCAGAAACTCCGCGCCTTTATCAGCTTGACAAAATGGATTTAAGCCCATTTTCAAGAAAGACACAATAAACTTGTGAGTAATCAACAAATCAAACCAACCCTCCGAATTATTACCTTGTTTTGGCTTCCGCTTGCGGGCACATGGCTAATGATGGCTGCAGAACAACCCGTCCTTGCATCACTGATTGCCAGGTTAGAATCACCAACAATTCATCTGGCTGCCTTTGGTGTTGCCTATTCCGTCGCCCTAATCTTTGAAGCCCCGATTATCATGATCCTGAGCGCAGTGACGGCTCTTGTACATGACAAAAAATCTTACCACCAACTCTTTATGTTCACTCTGATCCTAAACGGATTGATGAGTGTGGCTATTGCAGTTGCATGCCTCCCCACCGTTTTCAGCTGGCTGAGCAATGAGCTTTTAAATATACCCGATACAATCAAGTCATATACCCATATCAGTTTGATTATCCTCATCCCATGGCCAGCTGCTATCGGATTTCGCCGCTTTTTCCAAGGCATTTTAATTGTCAGGCATAAAACCAATCGTGTAGCTATGGGAACGATTTTCCGCTTTCTTTTTATGAGCACAACAGCTATTTTTCTTTTTTCCATGCGTGTTCCCGGTGCCATCGCCGGATCAAGCGCTTTGGCTGCGGGCGTGGTCATGGAATGTTTGGCAACATGGTGGATGGCCCGAAAAGCGATATCAACCATTCAGTCCTTGGCTCCCAAGGAAAATCAAGTACCATTGTCACTTTCATCGATTTCAAAATTCTACTACCCTCTGGCGCTGACATCTTTTTTATCTCTCGGAGTCCAGCCCATTACCACGTTCTTCATCAGTAAAGGGCGATACCCCCTGGAGTCACTTGCAGTACTTCCAGTTATTAACGGCTTGGTTTTTATTTTTCGTAGCTTGGGTTTATCTTTTCAGGAAGTCGCCATCACCTTCATCCATCAAACCTCGGAAGCAACCAGACAAATCATTCGTTTTGCCTGGTTTCTGGGTATTGCTGTTTTCATTTGCATGACATTATTGGCACTAACCCCACTTAGTTTACTCTGGTTTGAAAAAGTCAGCGGACTAAACATCAACCTGGCTTCTTTCGCCATTGTTCCCACACAGCTTTTGGTCCTATTGCCCAGCCTGACCGTGCTTATTTCTTTCCAACGCGCGGTGCTCGTCACACAAAAAGCAACTGGTGCCATCACAATCGCATCCTTGATTGAATTGTGTACGATTGTCGTCTCGATCTGGTTCTTCATCACGCAGTTGAACTGGATTGGAGCCACGGCTGCTGCCAGCGCCTTTCTGCTGGGACGACTCGGAGCCAACGCATATCTTTGGCCCCGAGTTAAAACCTGCCTTAACTACTGACCGGCCCTTGACAAGTTCAGGTTTTCTATATCATCTAACGTTTGAAAATTGACTACAACAGGCCTTTGGTCGAGCTCTTTGGCCGTTTTCCGAATTAAACCAGCCAGCACTTTACCCGCACCTATTTCCGCAAAGCCAGACACACCTTCTTCATTCAGCATTTTTAACATGGTCGCATGCCATAGAACCGGTCGAGAGACCTGTTTTTTTAACCCTTCTCGGGCCTGTTCTGCGCTGTTAATTTTTTCAACACTGACATTATTTATTATCGGGAAATTTAAATCAGAAAAGCTTATCCGATCAAGATCAACGGCCAAGCGCTCCTCTGCCGGAAGCATTAAGCGCGAATGAAAAGGAGCCGATACAGGCAATAGAACTGATTTGGGGGCCGCTATCATCTTGATCGCATCTTCAACCGCTTGTTTTTCACCAGAGATAACAATCTGATTGGCACTGTTCCAATTGGCCAAATCAACAATGCCATTCACTTTTGACACCGCACTTTTGACAAGATCCATTTCCACGCCTATCAGCGCCGCCATAGCACCTCGGCCCACGGGAACGGCTTCTTGCATATACTGCCCTCGTTTGTGTACCAACAATACGGCATCTGCGAAACTCAAGGCACCGGCACAAACAAGCGCAGAGTACTCTCCCAAACTATGACCAGCCGCCACTTTCGGTTTGGTTTCTAGAAGCTGATACAAAATGTAAGAAACCGTTAATAAAGCCGGCTGTGTGTTATAAGTCAGTTTAAGCTCTTCTTCAGGACCTTCAAAACAAACTTTGGAAAATTTATATCCCAAAATATCATCGGCCATTTGAAAAGTTTTTTTTGCCTCGTCACTTTTATCAAATAAATCTTTCCCCATTCCTACAAACTGTGACCCTTGGCCTGGAAACAAAAATGCGTAGTTATTCATTATCAACTCCATTACTCATACCAAAAAAACTAAAGTTTCCTCTGGACAACAGCCAGGACTTGAGGAAGATCCATACCAATCTTATTTAAATGCTCAACAGTCGGTATGCCATTCTTAGTCCAACCACGTCGAAGGTATGCTGCATCCTGAAGTTTACTATACTCTTTTTCCCGATGCGCTCTTAAAATTCTGACTTTTTCACTCGTGCTCAATCCATTTGGATCAACATTCAATTTCTCTTTAAGCTGTTTGTCATACCTTTCCTGCCTGGATTCGTACTCCTCATTGGTTACCGGACCAACAGAACGATAAGGAATGGCATCATGTTTCCGCTCGCCATAGCCCAGGCGAAGGCAAAAAACCTTTTGGAAATTATACACCCGTTCAGATTGAAGAATTAGCTCTTTTTTGTCTATTTGCTCACCAGTAATCGCATTGTAGATATCTACGTAGTTCTGTACATGTTCAGGTACTTTAGCCGGCTCATCCTGCTCGGCATTATTGGCTGGTTCGATGTCATTCCAAGGCAACTTGCAAAGCCCCTGCAGTGAAAACCAGGTTCGAAACATTGGGAAATAGTGAAGCGCTTCTGCTTTGTCTTCAAAAGTCGGGATTTGATTGTTTACCATATCCATGAAAATCAGCCAGGCTTCATCATGCTGCGGCCCTTTCAATGCCAATCCATAACCACCCTGCATTGCCAGGGATTCTTTGGTAATATATTCAGAATATTCCAGGCCTTTGGCTTCCATTCCGATATCATCCATGAATTGTCGATCAGCACCAAATTCTTTTTCGAAGTAGTTCTTCATTTGGCGAATCCCTTTCCCGGCTATAAGCCCAAACCCCTCGCCTCTGGCCATCTGATGCAAAAGCTCTAATGAGTCATGGGTATTACCCCAGCTGAAATCGAGTCCACCTGTACGCTCTTTATCGAGAAGCCCATTCTCCCAGCATTCCATAATAAACGCAGTCATGGTCCCAAATGAAATGGTGTCAACGCCGTAGGTATCGCAATAAAAATTGATTTCCAGAATTGCCTGAGGATCCCAAATACCCAAGTTGGACCCACAACCACCAACAGTCTCATATTCCGGGCCATCCACTGTGACTTTATGACCTTTGTAAGGACCTGTCAGTAACTCAAAATTATCAGCCGTTTTGGCGCACGCCATAGTACAACCAAACCAGCATCCATCAGGAAGCCCTTTGGTTAAATAGCGATCATAAAACACATTGGAGGCTATCTCCCTGGACATCTCGTGGGAGCCAAATTTATAGTTGTGTGTCGGAAGAAGATCGTATTCATTCATTATTTCGGCCAGATGTGCCGTGCCCACCTTACGCATACGACATTGCTGATCATCAAGCTCGATAATTTCCTTATGAAGCTTCAGGCCGGTTTTCTGAATAGTTTTCAGATCAACCGGATTGTTTGAATCCCCCTTAAGCGAAGAGAATTTAACCACCAACGCCTTTATTTTTTTATCTCGAAAAACAGTCCCAATTCCACCACGACCGGCCTGCTTAAGCCGGGCAACCTTTCGGCGTTTATCATAAAAAGAAAAATTCAGGCAACCGATATAGGAGTGTTCTGCTGCCTGTCCTGCAGAAACCACGGCCACGTGTTGACGGTCATTTTCATCTTTGGCAAACATTTCAGTCAACTGCTCAGCCACCACGTGACTGTCTACTGCCTCAAGCGGAGCCTCAATAATCTGCACAAACCCCGTATCACCATCAATGTAGACGATAACGTCCCGCTCTGCCTTACCCTGAATTTCAATGGCATCAAAACCTGCAAATTTGAGATAGGGTCCAAAATATCCACCCACATTACTGTCAATGGGTATATTGGTCAAAGGAGAAATAGACACAACGATGGATTTGCCCGATCCGGGATAATTCGTATTGCCGGCAATCGGTCCGGCCGCAATGTTGATTTCATTTTCCGGTGAATCCCATCGAGTATTGTCCTTGACCGCATCCCATAGCAATTTTAAACCATATCCCTTGCCCCCGATAAATTTTTTTTTCATCTGGGGATCAACCGATTTTTCTTCAATACAGAGTTGACCAACATTGACATACAACGTGCGATCAGTATACCCTTTGTCAACTTTGCCCAACTGGTATCGATACTCCTTCAACACTTTATGTGCTGCTTTTATTTTATCCAAGTCATAGCCCATTTATTTTTCCTCCTCAAATATTTCCAGAGCACCTTCCGGACAGTTTTTGGCACATGCTCCACATGCAATACATTTTATTGGTGACAATGCACCTTGATAATACCTCATAGCTCCTGATGGACAAACAGCTACACAGGCCAGACATCCAATACAGAGCCTGGCATTCAGCATTACCACACCCAACTTGTTGACAGTCAATGCAAGTGCTGGGCATTCAGAAACACAAACGCCACACTGGTTGCATGCAACAAGATGATAATCACTCCCCTTTTTCCGCTCTACAACGATGCGTGATTTCTCAGATACATTTTCCTTAAAATACAAGGTCGAACAAGTTTCAACACATATCTTGCAACCCTTGCATTTTTTGTCATCAGTTTTTAAATATTTCATCCCTGGCTTTCCTCCTCATCTGTTGCATAAATGTCTATCGTCACCTTTCTGACGGGCTGGGGAACATTGTCTAAGGCATCCAGCATTCCAGAAACAATACGATCGAACATTTTTTTTACAAAAGGGTTTAAAGACAACGAAATATCGTTAACTTTTAGCACTACTTTTTTTTCCATTTTTAATTCCTGCACGTAAAATCTATCCACTAAGGTGTTAAATGTTATATTAGAACAAAGTTCAAGTCAATCAAGATCTTACTCGAGCAAATTGATAACCGTAAAAAAAATCACCATAAGAGAAAGTTTTATTTTATTTTTTCATAGTTCATTTTTATTATAACAGCCATCATTATACCACCGAATAGTTGGCTATTTTATACAATAATGCAATACCATTTTGATAATCAGCTTGTTTTGCTAATAAAATTCTTCAAAAAAAAGTTGTTATTATTTGTGGTCTGAATTATAATTCGACCCTCATTTTTCAATTAATATGAATATAAAAAAGGAATACAGGATGGAAAACTTAACAACGCTTTTAGCGAAATTTACTGCTCTTGAAAAGAAAATAACGCCACTCAACCGATCTGAACTCACAAAAGAGGCCATACAGAATCAAGAAGTATTCGTTAGTAAAAATGGGGCTTTGGTGCAATGGACTCCAGCAGCCTCAACAGGAAGAAGCCCTCAAGACACGTACATTGTTGACCACCCAGAAATCCATTTATCAATAGATTGGAGTTCACAAAACAATCACTCCATTTCCATTGATTTAAGCAATCTTCTGCTGGAAGACGCAATGGCGAGACTTGAAACAAGCAAAAACAAATACATGACAAAGAGAGTTATTGGAGCCGATAAACAATACGCCCTTCCAGTCAACACATACACTGACAGCGCCACAACCGCCTTATTCACAGAGAATATGTTTCGCCCTTACCCTGAAGGTCTTAATGAGAGCATCTTTTATCATCGGCCATTTAACTTAATCGTCTTGCCAAGACAGACGCCACCAGAGCACATATCACCCGTTAGAAACGATGGAAAAAAATCTCAACTGGTTATTTTGATGGATTTTCATAGAAATCTCGGCCTAGTTTACGGTTCATCTTACCTTGGAAGTGTAAAAAAGTTAATGTTTACTGTAATGAATTATCTTTTACCGGAAAAAGGGATTCTTCCCTTACATGCATCGGCCAACGAAGGACCTGAGGGTGACTTGGCTCTGTTTTTAGGGCTTTCCGGTACCGGGAAAACGACTCTCTCAGCAGATCCGGAAAGATCATTACTCGGTGATGATGAACATGGTTGGAGCGATTATGGTATCGCTAATTTTGAAAATGGCTGCTATGCCAAACTGATTAACCTTGACCCGGAAAAAGAACCGGAAATTTACCGTGCCATCACCCACGCTGCCACCCCCGACATTCAGAGCGCAATTGTAGAAAATACGATGATATATCCCGACGGCCGTTTCGATTTTAATGACACCCGACTCACTGAAAACTCGCGGGGGTCTTACCCTTTAAGTTCTCTTTCCAATATCAAACCCTCTTCAATTGGAAATTCTCCTAATACAATCATTTTTCTTACAGCCGATGCCAACGGTGTCTTGCCGCCCATTGCAAAACTAACGAAAAGTCAAGCAATGTTGTGGTTTTTGATGGGATACACCAGCAAGCTCGCCGGAACAGAAACCGGAATCAAAGAGCCGGTATCGACATTTTCCCGCTTTTTTGGAGCCCCTTTCATGCCCAGAAACCCCCAAGACTATGCAAAGATGCTCGGGGAAAAACTGGAAAAATTTAACACC
>Ga0105099_10002307_pt1 | contig 11397 bp, 7 predicted proteins | sample PPLLak3cmMay2015_2_FD_79138 | JGI IMG/M metagenome (GOLD analysis project Ga0105099, IMG submission 79138) | Freshwater sediment microbial communities from Prairie Pothole Lake near Jamestown, North Dakota, USA - PPLs Lake P8 Core (1) Depth... | ecosystem: Environmental > Aquatic > Freshwater >...
AAGATTGCCGCCGGAACAGTGCCGTTCGGCAAGATAACCTTGGACACCAGCGAGTGCACGGGATGCGCCGTATGTGCTGCGCAGTGTCCCACAGACGCCTTGGCCGACCTCAAGGTTGCAGATTCATGCAAGCTGGTCTTCCGCCAGGAATCGTGCGTCGGTTGCGGTCAGTGCGTGGATATCTGCCCGGAGAAGTGCCTCCATCTGACCAAGGTCTTGGAGGTCGACAAGCTCGATCATGAGCCGCAGACCATCTTTGAAGGTGAATTCGTCCATTGCCGGGTCTGCGGCGCTCCATTCGCCCCCAGGGCCATGATTGAGTCAGTGCGGGCCAGGCTAGGCGCTACAGGGGAAGCCGCCCTTAGGATGGAGACCTGCCCCAAATGCAGAATGAAAGGTGGAACCCGCCTGGCAAAGAGCGGCGCGGGAGCATAGGGAAATGGATCAGTTCCTGAGAGTGGTAGCCGTACTCCTGGAGGTGTCGGTCCTCGCCATAATGATCCTCTGCCTCCTCTGGGGTCTCAAGCTCCTGCTCGTCGAGCTTGGCATTAGCAAGAAGTATGAGAAGGCTATCGTGATGGCGCTGGCTGTGGTGTTCTTCATGCTCGTGATCTTCTTCACCGTGCACCTGTCAGCATTCTACCCGGCTTACGGTGGGTCATGAATACCAAACGCAACATTATTGATGAGAGACATATGGGCAGTCGTCCGATGATCAGGAGGACCTCTTAGGGCCTATGGACAGTTTCTGGGGTAGCGCACACGTTGGTGGCCAGCTCTACTACATACAGAACATCTTTGCGCCGGTCATTATCGGCTTTCTGATCTTCAGCCCAGCCCTGATGGCGCTCTTTGTCTATGCCTTCGCCCGGCGATGGTTCGTCTGGCGGCGCGGCGGCAAAGAATCGCGGACCGACAATATGCTCGGCCGCATCAAGACCACCATCGGCGTAGCTGTCGGCTACACCCGGATGATGAGCGACCTCTATCCCGGCTGGATGCACTTCATGATCCTCTGGGGCACGGCGCTCTTCGTCGTGGGCAAGATAATCCGGCTGTTCTCCTACATGGTGCACATCAGCAGCCCGCCTCAGGACGTGTTTCTGGCAGCCTCCTTCATGTCTGAGGTCGGCGCAGGCCTGATCATTATCGGTGGCCTTCTGGCCGTATTCCGCCGCTACATCCTGAGGCCACCCCGCCTGGACAACAAGTTCGATGATAGCCAGCTCTTCCTCTTCGTTTTCATCATCCTCATAAGCGGCTTCATGATCAAGGGGTACCGCATAGCCATATCCGAGGTCCCCCTCAATGGGTTCGGCGAATGGTGGTGGTCACCGATCGGATATGGCTTCTCCAAGATATTCATGGTTTTCCCGATAGACTACCGGAACGAGATCCTCACCTGGCACAGGGTTGTTATCCACACGTTCATTGCCTTCGTGTTCCTGGCCCTGATACTCATCTATCGGTCCCGCATTCACCATGTCCTGCTTTCACCTCTGAACATTTTCTTCCGCTCGACCAAGCCAAAGGGAGCGTTGACACCTATCAACCTGGAGACAGCAGAGAGCTACGGTGCCTCCAAGATCGAGAACTTCACCTGGAAGCAACTCCTCGACCTCGATGCCTGCACCCGTTGCGGCCGCTGCCAGGACAACTGCCCGGCCAACATTAGCGGCAAGGCCCTGTCACCCAAGACCCTGGTCCAGAACCTCAAGGATCACATGTACGAGGTCTATCCCTACCCCTTCTGGCCAAAGCCAAAGGAACCGCGGCGGGACATGATCAACGATGTCATTACACAAGAGGTAGTTTGGGACTGCACCACCTGCCGTGCTTGCATGGAGGCCTGCCCGGTGTTCATCGAGCACATCGACAAGATAATTGACATGCGCCGCAACCTGGCCCTAGAGAGAGCCGAGTTCCCCGAATCCGCGCAGGGAGCTCTGCAGAGCCTGGGGACCCGAGGCCATCCCTGGCGCGGTACCACAGCGACTAGAACGGACTGGATCGCCGGTCTAGACGTGAAGGTGCTCTCAGAGAAGCCCGACATCGACATCCTCTACTGGGTGGGCTGCACGGCCGCTCTGGAAGACCGGAATATGAAGGTCGCCATCGCCACTGCCAAGGTTCTGCAGGCAGCCAGGGTCAACTTCGGCATACTGGGGGTAGAAGAGACCTGCTGCGGCGACCCCGCCCGCCGCATGGGCGACGAGTACCTCTATCAGACTCTCTGCCAGAAGAACATCGAGACGCTGAAGAAATACAACGTTAAGAAGATCGTGACGAGTTGCCCCCACTGCTTCAACACTCTCAAAAATGAGTATCCCCAGTTTGGCGCCGATTTCGAAGTTGTCCATCACTCCCAGTTCATCCTCGACCTGATTACTCAGGGCAAGCTCAAGGGAGGCAGCATAGATGGCATCAAACTCGCCTATCACGACTCCTGCTACCTGGGCCGTCACAATGACATCTACAAGCAACCTCGAAAGATCCTGGATTCCATAGGCGGCATTAGGAGAGTGGAGTTGGGGCGGCATGGCCCCAAGGGCTTCTGCTGTGGCGGCGGGGGCGGCCACATGTGGATGGAAGAACCACCAGAGAAACGACTGAACACCCGCCGCACCCAGGAGGTCATCGACGCCAAGGCCAACTGCGTAGCGACGGCGTGCCCCTATTGTCTATCGATGTTCGAGGATGGCATAAAGGCCAAACAGGTCGAAGAGACTGTGAAGGCCATGGACCTCAGCGAACTCATTATCCAGTCGATGGGCAAGAAGTAGGGCATCACCTCGAGCCATTCATGTCCATCCTCTTGTCTTTTCATGGCTGATTTGTTTGTATACATGTTCTTGTAGTACGATGAGATCAGCAGGCGCGAGACGCCCCTCAGCAGCGGAGGATAGCTCCCGTTGATACTGGCTATCCCCTGTTGCTCATTCGGGGCTGGAAAAGGTAACTCCTGAGAATGCCAATAGCTCCATTTAGAGAGGCAGTCGACGCCGTAGCACTGGCGGGTGGCGAAGCCCTCAAGCAGTGCTACCAGTGTGGGCTATGCACCGGCACCTGCCCCTGGAACCTGGTTAAGAGCTTCCCCACCCGCAAGCTGATCCACCAGGCACAACTTGGCATAGTCGACTTTGAGAGCGAGGACACCTGGACTTGCGCCACCTGCCGGGCATGTGTCGCCCGCTGTCCACGCGGCGTAGCCATCATCGATATTATTAGAGCCCTCCGCAACATAGTGGCCGAGATGGGTGCCGGGCATCTTCCGGACTCGTTGAGAGTGACCATGAAGAATATCGCCGGCACGGGCAATCCTTACGGAGAGCCAGCAGAGAAGCGCACAGACTGGATCAATGACCCGGAGCTTGCTCCCGTAACAGAAAACGCCGAAATACTCTACTTCTCGTGCTGTGTTCCCGCTTACGATCCCAGTGTTCGCAGGCTGGCCCGATCCACGGCCAAGGTCCTCAAGAAGGCTGGGGTCAGGTTCGCTGTCATTGGCGCTGCTGAGAACTGCTGCGGTGAAAGCGTGCGCAAGTCCGGCAGTGAGACCCTTTTCCAGAAGTTGGCCCAAAACAATATCGCTGCTTTCGCGAAGAGCGGGATCAACAGGATCGTGTTGACGTCGCCACACTGCTACTACACATTCAAGAACGAGTATCCGAAGCTCGGCGGCAACTTCGAGGTCATCCATTTCGCTGAGTATGCAGCACAACTGCTCAAAGAGGGAAGGTTGAAGCCCATCAAGCCATTGGATGCCAAGGTGACCTACCACGACCCGTGCTACCTGGGACGGCACAGCGGCATCTATGACGCGCCGCGCGAGGTGCTGAGAAGCATCCCCGGCATCGAGCTGGTGGAGATGCCCGACCACGGGCCGGACAGCATCTGCTGCGGCGGCGGCGGCGGGCGAATCTGGATGGAGACCAAGAAAGGCGAAAGGCTTTCCGACCTGCGGCTGGACCAGGCGGCAGGCACCGGAGCCAGCATACTGGCGGCAGCGTGCCCGTACTGCATCCTCAACTTCGAGGACAGCATCTTGACTACAGACAGGGTCGGCAGGATCGAGGTCAAAGATATCTCAGAACTGCTAGCTGAGGCGCTATGAGAGCCGGACCCGCTAGGGAAGTAGAGTAGAGAAGCAATGGCCAGGATCGGAGTATTCGTCTGCCACTGCGGCACCAATATCGCTGGAACAGTGGACATCGTCAAAGTCATTGAGGCCACTAAGAAGATGCCCATGGTGGCCCACGTAGAGGAAAACAAGTACAACTGCAGCGAACCCGGGCAGGCTGCCATTCGAGATGCCATTGTCAAGAATCGGCTCAACCGCGTGGTAATCGCCGCCTGCTCACCAAGAATGCACGAGGCCACCTTTCGTAGAACGGTCACCGCTGCCGGACTGAATCCGTACCTGATGGAGATCTCCAATATCCGGGAGCATTGTAGTTGGGTTCATTCCGACGCCAAGGACGACGCCACTGAGAAGGCCATCGAGTTGATTAGTATGGCCGTGGCCAAGGTCGTCCGCCACGAAGCGCTCTTCCCGCAGAAGGTGCCTATAACAAAGAAGACCCTGATCATCGGCGGAGGCATTGCGGGCATACAGGCCGCCCTGGATATCGCCACTGCCGGATACAAGGTCGTTCTGGTTGAACGTGAACCCACCATAGGCGGGCGCATGGCACAACTGGACAAGACATTCCCCACACTCGACTGTTCATCCTGCATTCTAACGCCCAAGATGGTAGACGTGGGCCAGCACCCCAACATCACTCTCATGACCTATGCTGAAGTCAAAGAGATCAAGGGTTTCGTAGGCAATTTCGAGGTAAGCATCATCCAGAAGGCCCGCAAGGTGGACCACAACAAATGCACCGGCTGCGGCACCTGCTGGCAGAAGTGCCCGGAGAAGGTTGATTCGGAATTCGACCTGAAGCTGGGGAAACGTCCGGCGATATACATCCCGTTCGCACAGGCCGTGCCTCCGAAACCGGTAGTTGATACCGACAATTGCCGCTACACCAAATACCTGCGCTGGGTCGCCGATGGCAAGCAGGGCAAAGCCCCTCCGCAGTGCCGCATATGTGAGAAGATCTGCCCGACAAAGGCCATCGACTGGGAACAGACCGACCAAGTGATCACAGAGAAGTTCGGAGCCATTATCGTGGCCACCGGCTATCAGCCGTTCAACCCCAAGGTCTACACGGAACTGGGCGCCGGCGTTTTCCCCGACGTCATAACCGGCCTGGAGCTCGAGCGCATGATGAGCGCCTCCGGACCCACCAGCGGCGAGGTCAAGCGCCCCTCAGACGGCGCTCACCCTAAGGAAGTGGTGTTCCTCACCTGCGTTGGATCGAGAGATGAGCAGAGGGGCCGGCCTTATTGCAGCAAGGTCTGCTGCATGTACATCGCCAAGCATGCCATCATGCTCAAGGAGCATGATCCTGAAGTGAATTGCTACGTCTTCTACATGGACGTCAGGGCCGTCAGCAAGGACTATGAGGAGTTCTACAAGCGCGCCCAAGAGAGCGGCGCCACTTATATCCGGGGCAAGATATCCCGGATACGCCAGGAGGACGGCAAGCTGATTGTCCGGGGCGAGGACACCCTGCTCGGCGAAATGATCGAGATACCGGCTGACATGGTGGTGCTGGGGGTTGGCATGGAGCACAACGCTGGAGCGTCAACCCTGGCACAAAGCTTGAAGATCAGCTACGACATCAACGAGTTCTTCATAGAAGCGCACCCCAAGCTGCGGCCGGTGGAGACCATGAGCGACGGTGTCTTCGTTGCGGGTGCTTGCGTGGGCCCGAGAGACATCCCGGAATCGGTGGCCTCCGGCAGCGCGGCTGCCGCCAAAGTAGCCGCCCTCTTCTGGGAGGACTTCCTGATCGTCGACCCGATGGTATCCACCATCGACCAGGCCAAATGCAGCGGCTGCCTGCTCTGCACGAAGGTATGTCCCTTCAAGGCCATCGACACCAAGGTCCTGAGAGACGGCCGCACGGTGGCGGTAGTCAACGAGAGTCTGTGCAAAGGCTGCGGCCTGTGCGTGGCTGCATGCCGCTTCGGCGCAGCTAATCTTCGCGGGTTCACCCAGCAGCAATTGCTGGCCGAGCTCGCAAGCATATTGACCTAGCAGCGGGAGCTAGCGGCGGATACGTTCGGCTTCGCTTTGCGGTCGAGTGACGTTTGTCGTAAACTAGATATGACACGCAAATACGATGCTGAGCGGGCGGTGCAGAAGCCGCCCACTTGTGTGAATTGAGTCTTTCCGACGGGAGATGTGAGTTCATGGTGACTGGAACCCCTGTCACACCCTCGCCTGTCAGCGACCTCCGTACCTTCGTCGAGAAACAAAGCCACCAGCGAATCTTCGATTGTTACCAGTGCGGCAAATGTAGCGCCGGTTGCCCCATTGACTACGCTATGGACCTGGGACCACGCCAGATCATGCGCCTCATCCAGATGGGCCTCAAGAAAGAGGTCATGGAGAGCACCACCATCTGGCTGTGCGTGTCCTGCGAGACGTGCTCTTCACGCTGCCCGGCCAAGATCGACATTGCCAAGGTCATGGAGTCGCTGAGGATACTGGCAGCCGCCGAGGGAAGTCAGCCGGCCGAGAAGAACATAGACCTCTTCCATCGCACCTTCCTGAACACCATACGGCAGTACGGCCGTGCCCACGAGTTCAGTCTGGCTGTGGCCTACACTCTCAAGAGCCGGAATCTTTTCGGCAACTTGGGCGCGGCGCAGACTATGTTCACCAAGGGGAAGCTGGTCATCATGCCTCCCAAGGTGGGAGGGGCGGCGTGGGTCAAGACCGTGTTCAGCAAGACCGGGAGTACCAGCCCGGACGTCTCAACCGCCGTCAAGACAGAGGGCAGGCACTAGTATGAGCACAGACACATACGCTTACTATCCGGGTTGCACTCTGCATGCCACTGCCAAGGAATACGACGTCTCCGCACGGGCCGTCTGCAAGAAGATGGGGATAGGACTGGAGGAAATCAAGGACTGGACGTGCTGCGGAGCTTCGTCGGCCCACACCACCAACGAAGCGCTGGCCATCGCGCTCCCGGCCCGCGACCTCCGTACAGCCGAGAAGATGGGAAAACCGCTGGCCGTGGCCTGCGCTCTTTGCTTCAACCGTCTGAAGGTCACCGAGCACGAGTTGGCCGCCGACAAGGCCAAGATGGACGCTGTCAAGGCCCTCGTGGGCAGCGACTATGGCAACACCACTGAGGTCATCCACCTGCTGCAGATTCTCTATGACAGAAGGGACACGATGGTGATCAGCAGGCCCCTGAAGGGACTGAAGGTGGCATCTTACTACGGGTGCATGCTGGTACGACCACATGAGATCACCAAGTTCGACGACCCGGAGAACCCCCAGATGATGGACAAGCTGATGGTCGCGCTGGGGGCTCAGCCGCTGGAATGGGACTTCAAGACGGCTTGCTGTGGAGCGAGCTTGCCGCTCACCAGGCGGGATATCCTGCTCAAGCTGTCACACCGTATTCTCACTCAGGCTCAGCAACTGGGCGCCGACTGCTTGGCGGTGGCCTGCCCGATGTGCCAGTTCAACCTGGACATGTATCAGCAAGCCATCAACCAGAAGTTCGGTGCGAAGATCAACCTGCCTATCCTCTATTTCACACAACTGGCCGGACTGGCCATGGGGCTATCGCCCAAGGCACTGGATCTGGACAAGCACATAATCGACCCGCTGCCCGTGCTGGGGAAGAAGGGACTCACTTAGTAAGGAAAGAGTATGGCTAGAGTCGGAGTCTTCATCTGCCACTGCGGCGCCAATATCGGCGGCACCATCAACATCGAGAAGGTACTGGAGGCAGCCAAGAAGATGCCCTTGGTGGCATTCGTGGACGCCAACAAGTACACCTGCAGTGAACCGGGGCAGCTCTCGGTGCGCGATGCCATCGTCAAGAACCGCTTGAACCGCGTCGTTATCGGCAACTGTTCGCCGCGAATGCACGAGAACACCTTCCGCAAGACCGTGGCCCAGGCCGGACTGAACCCGTACCTGCTGGAAATCGCCAACCTGCGCGAGCATTGCAGCTGGGTCCACGGCAACAACAAGGATTCGGCTACTGACAAGGCTATCGAGCTGGTGCGGATGGCCGTGGCCAAGGTGGGCCGCGACGAAGCCCTCTTCGGGAAGCGCTTCGGCCTTACCAAGCGAGCCCTGGTCATCGGCGGCGGCGTCGCCGGCATCCAGGCCGCGCTGGACATCGCCAACGCCGGTCACGAGGTGGTACTGGTAGAGCGGGAGCCGACCATCGGCGGGCGCATGGCCCAGTTGGACAAGACCTTTCCCACCCTCGACTGCTCGGCCTGCATCCTCACGCCCAAGATGGTGGACGTGGCCCAGCACCCCAACATCACCCTGCTCTCCTACGCCGAGGTGCAGGAAGTCAAGGGCTTTGTGGGCAACTTCGAAGTCAAGATCAAGCAGAAGGCCCGCTACATCGATCTCAAGAAGTGCACCGCCTGCGGCGACTGCACCAAGGAATGCCCGGTGGAAGTCTTGAGCGATTTCAACATGGGGCTGGGCAAGCGCAAGGCCGTCTACATCCCGTTCCCGCAGGCCGTGCCCAACAAGTATGTTATCGACAAGAGGGAAACGCCTCCCTGTAAGACCGCCTGCCCCATCCATATGGATGTCCAGGGGTACCTGGCGCTGATCGCCACCGGGAAGTTCAAGGAAGCCTATGAGCTCATCCGGCGCACCAACACTCTGCCGGCTGTCCTGGGCCGCGTCTGCTTCCATCCCTGCGAGCAGGCCTGCAAGCGCGGCTACGTCGATCAGCCGCTCTCCATCTGCTCACTGAAGAGGTTTGCCTCCGACCAGTACGATATCACCACCCTGCCTATGCCCGAGATCACGAAGACCGGCAAGAAGGTGGCAATAGTCGGCGCCGGCCCCGCCGGGCTGACGGCCGCGCATGACCTGGCCCTGGCCGGCCATGACGTAACCATATTCGAGGCGTTGCCGGAGCCCGGCGGCATGGTGCGCGTGGGCATCCCGGAGTATCGCATGCCGCGGCCTGAGCTCAAGAAGGATATCGATTACATCCAGAGGCTGGGCGTGGAGATAAGGACCAATGCCAGGGTCGGTGAGAAGCCCAAGCTGTCCGAGCTGCAGAAGCTCTACGATGCCGTACTCATGGCCAGCGGCGCCCACAACAGCCTAAAGCTCGGTGTACCTGGCGAGGAATCCCAGGGGGTCTTCCACGGTATCGACTTCCTCCGGGCGGTCAATCTAGGCCAGAAGGTGGAGATCGGCCAGCGCGTCGCCGTGGTCGGCGGTGGCAACACAGCCATCGACGCCGCCCGGGTGGCCCGCCGGCTGGGCAGCACCGTCACCATCGTCTACCGCCGCGGCCGCGACGAGATGCCCGCCAACGACGTCGAGATTGAGGCCGCCGAAGCAGAGGGCATCCAGATCATGCTCCTGACCGCACCCACCAAGGTGATCGCCGAGGGCGGCAAGGTCAAGGCCATGGAATGCGTCAAGATGAGGCTGGGAGCGCCGGACGCCAGCGGCCGGCCCCGCCCCGAGACCATACCCGGATCCGAATTCAGGCTGGAAGTGGACACCGTTATCCCAGCCCTGGGCCAGGCGCCCAATCTCTCCTTCGCCAAGGACCCGGAGATAGCCGCCACGGGCAGGGGCACCGTCAAGGTGGATGAGGCCAGTCTGGCCACCAGCGTCGCCGGCATCTTTGCCTGCGGCGACGCCGTCACCGGCCCGCTGATGGTGGTCGATGCCATGGCTTCCGGCCGCAAGGCCGCTGCTTCTATCGACCTGTACCTCAAGGGCGCACCACTGCCGACCACTCCCGAGCCGAAGGCAGAGGCCAAGAAGCCCAGCGACGAGGAGATCGAGGAGCTCAAGGAGCAGCACCCGGTGAAGCCCCGCGTGAAGATGGCGGAGATGCCGGTGGACACGCGATTCAAATCCACTTCGGGGATGAACTTCCCCGAAGTCGAACTGGGGTTCACTCCGGAACAGGCCATGGAAGAGGCCAAGCGGTGCCTGGCCTGCGGCGTCTGCTCTGAATGCCGCGAGTGCGTCAAGCTCTGCCAGGCCGGCGCCATCAACCACGATATGAAGGATGAGATACTCGATTACAAGATCGGCTCGATCGTTGTAGCCACCGGGTACAAGACTTCCGATCCCAAGGCGTATGGCGAGTACGGCTACGGCCGCCTGCCGGACGTGATCACCGGCCTGCAAATGGAACGGCTCATGAACGCCTCCGGCCCCACCGCCGGCGAAGTGCTCCGCCCCTCAGACGGCAAGCACCCGCACACAGTGGTCTTCATATCGTGCGTCGGGTCCAGGGACGAGCTCAAAGGCCACAGCTACTGCAGCAAGTTCTGCTGCATGTACATGGCCAAGCAGGCCATCATGCTCAAGGAGCATGACCCGCACGTGCAGTGTTACATCTTCTACATCGACATCCGCGCCGGCGGCAAGGATTTCGACGAGTTCTCCCGCCGTGCCCAGCAGGAATACGGCACCCTGTGGCTCCGCGGCCGGGTTTCCAAGCTGTACCAGGACGGAGACAAGGTTATGGTCTGCGGCGAGGACTCCCTCATCGGGAGGCCGGTGGAGATCGCCGCCGACATGGTGGTACTGGCGACGGCGGCGGAGGCAAACGATGGCGCCGCCGAGTTGGCCCAGACGCTGAAGGTCAGCTACGACACCAACCACTTCTTCATCGAGGCCCATCCCAAACTGCGCCCGGTGGAGACCCAGACCGACGGTATTTTCCTGGCCGGTTCGTGCGTCGGGCCCAGAGACATCCCCGAGTCCGTGGCCCAGGGCAGCGCCGCTGCCGCCAAGGTAGTCGGCTTGTTCAGCCAGGAGTTCCTGACCAGCGACCCGATGGTCTCCGCCATCGACCAGGCCAAGTGCAGCGGCTGTCTGATGTGCCAGGAGGTCTGTCCCTTCAGCGCCATCGAATCTCAGAAGCTGAGGGACGGCCGCACCGTGTCGGTAGTCAACGAGAGCTTGTGCAAGGGCTGCGGCCTATGTGTGGCCGCTTGTAGATTTGGAGCCGCGAACCTGCGCGGCTTCACCCAGCAGCAATTACTGGCTGAGGTGGTATCGTTATGGCAGTAGAGTATCAACCCAGAATCGTGGGGTTCTTGTGCAACTGGTGCAGCTACGCCGGGGCCGACAGTGCCGGCACCGCCCGCATGAGCTATCCCCCGAACATCCGCATTATCCGCGTGCCCTGCTCCGGCAGGGTAGACCCACTCCTGATCGTCAAGAGCTTCCAGCTGGGCGCCGACGGAGTCCTCATTGCCTGCTGTCCCCCCGGTGACTGCCACTACCCCGCGTGCACCCACTACGCC
>Ga0105099_10002308_pt1 | contig 11396 bp, 11 predicted proteins | sample PPLLak3cmMay2015_2_FD_79138 | JGI IMG/M metagenome (GOLD analysis project Ga0105099, IMG submission 79138) | Freshwater sediment microbial communities from Prairie Pothole Lake near Jamestown, North Dakota, USA - PPLs Lake P8 Core (1) Depth... | ecosystem: Environmental > Aquatic > Freshwater >...
CGAAATCCTTTACGTCAACAAGCCGCACATCGGCACCTTCCGGCTGGTCAGCATGGTCGAGAAAATGCGCGCCAGCATTTTCGCGCTCGGTGGCGAAGTGCGCTTCGGCGCCAAGGTCGAGGAAGTCGAGATCGACCGCGACGCCAGCGGCGACGGGCAGGTACGCGGCGTGCGGCTGGCCGGCGGCGAGCGCATCGCCGCCGATCACGTCGTGCTGGCGGTCGGCCACAGCGCCCGCGACACCTTTCACATGCTCTACGACCGCGGTGTCCATATCGAAGCCAAGCCGTTCTCGATCGGCGTCCGCATCGAACACCCGCAATCGCTGATCGACCGCGCCCGCTTCGGCCCGGCAGCCGGTCATCCGCTGCTCGGCGCCGCCGACTACAAGCTGGTGCATCACTGCGCCAACGGACGCACCGCCTACAGTTTCTGCATGTGTCCGGGCGGCACCGTGGTCGCCGCCACCTCGGAACCTGGCTGCGTGGTGACCAACGGCATGAGCCAGTATTCACGCGCCGAGCGCAACGCCAACAGCGGCATCGTCGTCGACATTTCGCCCGAGGTAGACTATCCCGGCCACCCGCTGGCCGGCATCGATTTCCAGCGCCACTGGGAAGCGAAGGCGTTTGCAGCGGGCGGCGGCGACTATTCGGCGCCCGCCCAGCGGGTCGGCGATTTTCTCGCCGGACGGCCGTCGACCGCGCCAGGCGGCGTCGAACCCTCCTATACGCCGGGTGTGCACTGGACCGATCTCGCCCTGTGCCTGCCGCCCTTCGTCATCGACGCGCTGCGCGAGGCGCTGCCCGCCTTCGACAAACAGATCCGCGGCTTCGCGATGGCCGATGCAGTGATGACCGGCGTCGAAACGCGCACCTCGTCGCCGATCCGCATCAAGCGCGGCAGCGACTTCCAGAGCATCAACACGCGCGGCCTCTATCCGGCCGGCGAAGGCGCCGGTTACGCCGGCGGCATCCTGTCGGCCGGGGTTGACGGCATCAAGGTGGCGGAAGCCGTAGCCCTCGCGATGATCGACAGCGGTTCAGGAAGATGATCGAGCTGCCATGCAACCGAAACCGCCGCCGAATTATCTTGCCGGCTATCCGCCCGAGCTTGCCGCACAAGTCCGGCGGCTGATCGAACAAGACCGGCTGGCCGACTGGCTGATGCAGAAATACCCGGTTGCACACAACGTGCGCACCGACCGGGCGCTCTACGATTACGCCCAGGAAATCAAGGAAGACCATCTGCGCAACGCCGGGCAATTGAGCAAGGTGCTGTTCGACAGCAAGCTGCACGTAATCCGCAACGCACTGGGCACCCACACCAGCATTTCACGGGTGCAGGGGGCGAAACTCAAGTCGAAGCGCGAAATCCGGGTGGCGATGGTATTCAGGGAAATGCCACCCGAGTTCCTGCGCATGATCGTCGTGCATGAACTCGCCCACCTCAGGGAGCGCGAGCACGACAAGGCCTTCTATCAACTGTGCCGGCATATGGAGCCCGACTACCATCAACTGGAATTCGACCTGCGCGCCTATCTGAGCCATCTCGCGGCCACTGGCAGGCCGCTTTGGATACCCGCGTCAGCGGACTCATAGCCTTGCCTGACGTGCGGTGGGCATGACTGCATCGATTTCACTTTCGCTGGATGCTGCTGGATAGGACATTGGAGTACGCTTCAACCGACTGGTTCGGTTTATGTTCAGCCTGCTTGGCAACGGTTTGTCGCCGTTTCATGAAAAAAAAAGCGGGTGGCCGTTGCCGGCCACCCGCATGTAGATCAGCAAATTCCTTGGCTTGCTTATCTGCCCTGCTGGGCCGCCATGGCTTCCGCGATTTTCTCCTTTACGGCATCGAGGTTGACGCTCGCGCCCTTTTGCATCGGCAAGCACAATGGACATGAATCCGCCGAACGTTCAGGCAGGGCCAGCAGGCCGTTAGAGGGCGCGAACTTTGACCGTCCTACCCTTGAGCTTGCCCGCCGCCAGCTTGCGTACGGCCTCGCGATAGATGTTGCGCACCACGGCGACATAGGTTGTCTGATCGGTTACCGTAATCTTGCCGACCTGCTCGCGTGTCAGTCCCACTTCGCCAGCCAGCGCGCCCATGACGTCGCCGGGGCGTATTTTGTCCTTGCGCCCGCCGAGTATCTGCAGCGTGACCATCGGCGGAATCAGCGGGGCTTCGTCGGCCGCCGGCAGTTCGCCGAGCTGATGCAGTTCCAGCTTGCTGCCCGTCATCTCGGCAATGGCCGCGACACGGCGCCGGTCGCCCGGGCTGCACAGGCTGAGCGCCCAGCCATCCTGATCGGCGCGGCCAGTGCGGCCGATGCGATGGATGTGGATTTCCGGGTCGGGCGTCACGTCGACGTTGATCACCGCTTCGAGTTGGGCAATATCGAGGCCACGCGCCGCGACATCGGTCGCCACCAGCACCGAGCAACTGTTGTTGGCGAACTGGATCAGCACCTGGTCACGCTCGCGCTGTTCAAGGTCGCCGTTCAGGGTCAGGGCCTGAATGCCGTTCTCGCGCAACACGTTGAGCAGGTCGCGGCATTGCTGCTTGGTATTGCAGAAGGCGAGCGTGCTGAGCGGGCGGTAGTGCTTGAGCAGGGTGGCCACGGCGGCCAGGCGGTCTTCGTTCCTGACCTCGTAGAAACGCTGGCGAATCTTGCTTTCGGCGTGCTGTTCGAGCAGCTTCACTTCCTGCGGCTTGTTCAGGAACTGTTTGGCAAGTTGCGCGATGCCATCCGGGTAGGTGGCCGAGAAGAGCAGGGTCTGGCGTTTGACCGGACAGCGCTTGGCGACGAAGGCGATGTCGTCGTGAAAGCCCATGTCGAGCATGCGGTCGGCTTCGTCGAGGACCAGCGTGTTCAGTTCGTCAAGCTTCAGGTAGCCACGCTCCATGTGGTCCATGATGCGACCGGGCGTGCCGACGACGACGTGAACGCCGTTTTCCAGGCTGGTCGCCTGATTGCGCAGGGTCGAGCCGCCGACCAGCGAGAGCACCTTGATGTTCTCTTCGAAGCGCGCCAGACGGCGGATTTCCTGCGTCACCTGATCGGCCAGTTCGCGCGTCGGGCAGAGCACCATCGCCTGCACGGCGAAGCGGCGCGGATTCAGGTTGTGGAGCAGGGTCAGCGCGAAGGCTGCGGTCTTGCCGCTACCGGTCTTGGCCTGCGCGATCAGGTCGTGACCGGCCAACGCCAGCGGCAGGCTGGCCGCCTGAATCGGCGTCATGGTCAGATAGTCGAGCTGCGTCAGGTTAGCCAGCACTGCCGGCGCCAAGGGCAGTTCACTGAAAGGCTGGGCGCTGGCTTGGCTGGTTTCGTTCTCGCTCACGACGCCGCTCAGTCCTTGCGGCGACGGGCCGGGGCCGGCTTGCGCTGGCGCTGGCCGGGGCGCTTGATTTCCTCGGCGGGTTTCGGTTTCGGCACCAGCAGGTTTTTGGCGGCGCCTTCGCCAGCCGCCCGATGCGCCAGCATGGCTGCCTTGAGTTGCTCCACGCTGAGCAGAATGGCGGCATGTTCGCCCCGGACGTTGTAGTCGGAGAGCCGGTCCTTGATGATGAACAGGCGCTCGGCCGAATCGGCCTTCCGGGGCAGTCCCTCGACGATTTTCTGGGCCGCCGGGGTCAGCGCGATGCCGCCGTCGAGCTCGACCAGCAAGCCGTTGACGGCCAGCCGGGCAAGCGCCTCGCCCAGTTTCGGTTCCGCCGGAATATTGCCGTGCAGCAGGTCGATTGCCGCCATGATCTCGACCAGCGTCGCCGGTCGTCTTTTCGCGGAAAGCGCCGTGGCCAGCAGGAGCAGTGCATCAATATCGTGAATCGGCGTCATGAAGAAGCTCCCAAGGCTCGGGGTGGAGATACCTGAAGTATGCACCGCGTTCGGGCTATTCCGGGGGTTGCCGAGCGACTGATTGGCGATTGCTTGCCCGAATCTCACATCTGCCGGCTTCCCGGATGTATTCTTCAAGCCCTGTCGAAGCGCTGAAAGCGAATAGGTGCCGGAAAAATGAACGACGTGGTAATGAACCGGGCCACTCTCGCCGACGCCGAACTGCCCGCCTATCAGGGAATTCAGCTTGACCAGGTAACCCTGGTCGTTTCCGCTGCGCTGGCGGCAAGCGCCCTGACAGCGCTGATGGCTGCGGATGCCATCGGCTTCGACACCGAGTCCAAGCCGACTTTTCGCAAAGGCGAGGCATCGACCGGTCCGCATCTGGTCCAGCTCGCTACCGATGCCCATGCTTACCTGTTCCCGATTTCGCGGGCCGGCGACGTCCTGGCGTTGCAGGAAATCCTCGAATCGCACGCTGTCCTGAAAGTCGGCTTCGGTCTCGGCAACGACCGCAGTGTGCTGAAATCCAGATTGAACATCACGCCGAACAGGCTGCTCGATCTTGGAGAAAAGCTGCGCGGCCCCGGGCATCGCGGCACTGTGGGCGCAAAAGTAGCCGTCGCGCATTTTTTCGGGCAGAAATTGCAGAAATCGAAAAAAACCGGCACCAGCAACTGGGCCAGCCCCAACCTGAGTGAGCGCCAGCTGCTCTATGCGGCCAACGACGCCCATGTCGCCTTGCGCCTCTATCGCGCGTGGCTACTGAGCGGCTCGCAGGAACACTGACAGCCGGGCCGGCGTGGCGAGGAAGCTCCGGGCACGCTACCCAATATGCTTATAGCTCAAGGCACCCGCTTTGCCCGGTGTCATTGCGTGTGCTGCGGTCGACCCTGAAAAATAGCCGGATTTCACACGGTCGGCATGCGATCCCGGGAAACTGGCAGCTGCCTCAGGCATGCCAGCGCCGCGCGACGCCAACCGCCGCGCGCCAGCGTTCCATCCTTGCCCGGCGCTCGGCGTCGCCGATCTGCGGTTCGAAGCGTTTTTCGAGCTGCCACTGCCGGGCAACGTCCTCCCGGCCGCCCCACAGCCCGACCCCGATGCCCGCCAGATAGGCGGCGCCGAGCGCGGTCGTTTCGGTGATCCGCGGACGCAGCACCGGCACCCCGAGCAGATCGGCCTGCAATTGCAGCAGCAGGTCGTTGCCGGCCGCGCCGCCATCGACGCGCAGTTCGTTCAGCGGAATGCCGGAGTCGGCCAGCATCGCGTCGGCCAGGTCGGCGCTTTGCAGGGCGATGGCATCGAGCGCCGCGCGTGCGATGTGCGCCCGCGTCGTACCCCGGGTCATGCCGAGCAGCGTGCCGCGCGCCTGCGGATCCCACCACGGGGCGCCGAGGCCGGCAAAGGCCGGCACCATGACGACGCCGTCGCTGTCGGGAACACTGCCGGCTAGCGCCTCGACATCGGCCGCGCTGGCGATGATGCCGAGACCATCGCGCAGCCACTGGGTGATGGCGCCGGCCATGAAGATGCTCCCTTCGAGCGCGAATTCGCGGTCACCGGCGCAATCCCAGGCAACGGTCGTAAGCAGTCCATGGCGCGACTCGGTAGCGGTCGACCCGGTATTCATCAACATGAAGCAGCCGGTGCCATAGGTGTTTTTCGCCTGGCCGGGTGTGAAACAGGCCTGGCCGAAGGTCGCGGCCTGCTGGTCGCCGGCGATTCCCGCAAGCGGAATCGCGGCGCCGAACCAATCCGGATCGGCGCTGGCGATCACGCCACAACTCGGCACGACCTCGGGCAATACCGCGCGCGGAATGGCGAGCAGGCCCAGCAGTTCGTCGTCCCAGCGGCCGCGATGAATATCGAAGAGGTGCGTGCGCGAGGCGTTCGTCACATCGGTGACATGACGACGCCCGCCCGTAAGGCGCCACATCAGCCAGCTATCGACCGTGCCAAAAGCCAGCTCGCCGCGTTCGGCACGGTCACGCGCGCCGGGAATGGCATCGAGCAACCACGCCAGCTTGGTGCCCGAAAAGTAGGGGTCGAGAACCAGCCCGGTGCGCTCGCGAAACAAGGCTTCATGGCCGGCGGCGGCCAGCTGCGCGCAGCGCTCGGCGGTGCGCCGGTCCTGCCAGACGATCGCCCGGGACAGCGGGCGGCTGGTCGCGCGCTCCCACAGCAGCGTGGTTTCGCGCTGGTTAGCGATGCCGATGGCAACCAGCGCGTCGATCGCGATCCGGCTTTGCGCCAGCGCTTCACGGGCGCAGTCAAGCTGGGTTTGCCAGATTTCCTCCGGATCGTGTTCGACCCACCCGGGCTGCGGAAAATACTGGGGCAACTCGCGCTGGGCGGTCGCCACCCGGCGGCCTTCGGCATCGAACAGGATGGCGCGCGAACTGGTGGTGCCCTGATCGAGGGCGAGCACGTATTTCATCGGTGGTCTCCGAACAGACGGCAGGTTTCACTTGCCGGCGATTTTGCCACGTCTTGCCCCGCTTGCTGCCAACAGAACCAGTGCGCGGTGCCGTGGATATGCTTTACCATAGCCATGGCGGCGGCATGACGGAATCAGTCCTTGCTGCGCTGAGACGGGGCTTCGTGCCGCCTATCGTCTTTTCCCGGAAGCCAGGGTTGTTTTCCCGGCGGCCACTGTCCAGCAACAGGAAGGAAACGAAGATGACGACTCCCCTGCCCGAAGCCACACCCGAGCCAGATTCCGGCCCCGCTGCCAGCTTCGCGGCGATCGCCAGCGTGCCGATCGGCGCGCCCTTCACCTGGCTGGCCAAGGGGCTTTCCGACCTCCTCGCGGCACCCGGCCCCAGCCTGTTCTATGGTCTCGCCTTCGCCCTCATGGGCTGGGCCATCGTGCTCTTCTACGGCTACGCCTATTCGCTGACCGTCGCCCTGATCGGTGGCTTCATGCTGCTCGGACCCGGCCTGGCGATGGGCCTCTACGGGCTCTCGCGCCAGCGCGAGGCAGGGCAGAAGCCACGCCTGAAGCCGTCGTTGACCATCTGGCGTGCCAACCTTTCCAATCTCGGCATCTTCGCGCTGGTCACCGGCGTCGTCCTCCTTATCTGGGCACGCGCCTCGATGGTGGTCTTTGCCGTCTTCTATTCCAGCGGCCTGCCAACGGCGGAGGACTTCTTCCGCGAACTCCTCGCCTTCGAGAACGCCGAATTCGTGATCGCCTACCTGGTCATCGGCAGCGGCTTTGCCAGTTTTATCTTCGCGATCAGCGTCGTCGCCGTGCCGCTGATGCTCGACCGCGACAAGGACGCGATCTCCGCGATGCTGCTCAGTCTTGCCACCGTGCTGAAGAATCCGCTGCCCATGCTGATCTGGGCCGGCCTGATCGTCACCCTGGCCGGCATCGGCTTTGCATCGGCGTTCACCGGCCTGATCGTCACCATCCCGGTGCTTGGCCACGCGACCTGGCATGCCTACCGCGCCCTCGTCCCACCTTCTAAAAGCTGAATTGCCGGCACCACGTTTGCGCGGCCGCCGGCGACACTTTTTTTCTTGATCGCCATCGTCCTCGGCGTTGCTTTTCAGATGTTTGAGGTTCATTCTTCCGCCATAGAGGAGGAATGAATCATGCGTCTCAGCTTTCTCGGTGCGACTGGTGAAGTGACCGGTTCCTGCACGCTGGTGGAAACGGGGAACACCCGCTTCTTGGTCGATTGCGGCATGTTTCAGGGCGGACCGGAAGCGCGCTCGAAGAATCTGCGGGCGCTGGATTTCGGCTTCAACGCGCGGGAAATCGATTTCGTCCTGCTGACCCACGCCCATATCGACCATTCCGGCCTGTTGCCGCGCCTTGCGGTCCTCGGCTTCCGCGGGCCAGTCTATGCGACGCCGGCGACCATCGCCCTGCTCGAGGTGCTGCTGCCGGACAGCGCGCACATCCAGGAAAAGGAAAGCGAGTGGCAGTTGCGCAACCGCCACCGCCGCGGCAAGGGCGAACGCGGCGTCGCGCCGCCGCTGTATACCGTGGCCCAGGCCCTGGCGGCGCTCAAGTTGCTGCGGCCAGTCGCCTATCGCGAAACAATCAGCCCGGCCGACGCGGTCAAGGTCCGCTTCCACGATGCCGGCCACATTCTCGGTTCATCCTGGCTGGAAATGACGGTCAATGATGACGGACGCACGCGCAAGCTGGTTTTCTCGGGGGATCTCGGCATGCCCGGGCGCGCTGTCCTGCACGACCCGGAAAAAGTGGTGCCGGAGGCCGACCTGCTGCTGATCGAATCCACCTACGGCGACCGCCTGCATCGCTCGTTGACGGAAACCGAGGATGAAATCGTTGCTGCCTTCGAGCGCACCCTTGCCGCCCATGGCAACCTGATCATTCCCGCCTTCGCCGTCGGCCGCACCCAGGAAATCATCTACATGCTCGCTGATCTTGCCCGGCGCAAGCGCATCGCGCCGATCAAGGTCTATGTCGACTCGCCGATGGCCAACGCGGCAACGCAGATCACCCTGGCCCACCCGGAACTGCTCGACCCGGAAACCCGCGAACTGATCGCCTGGCAGCAGAAGCATCCGGAGAAAATGAAGCTCGAATCCGTCGCCGATGTCGAGCGCTCCAAGGCGTTGAACGACATCCGCAGCGGCGCGGTAATCATCTCCGCCAGCGGCATGTGCGAGGCGGGCCGGATCAAGTACCACTTGCGCGAAAATCTGCCGCGCAGCGAATGCAGTATCCTGATCGTCGGCTTCCAGGCGGCGGGCACGCTGGGCCGGCGCCTGGTCGACGGCGCGCGGCTGGTCCGCATCTTCGGCGAGACCGTTCCGGTCAGGGCGCGCATCTACACGGTGGGCGGCCTCTCCGCTCATGCCGACCAGGCCGCCCTGCTCGACTGGTTGCGCGGCTTCCACAAGGCGCCGGGTCATACCTTCGTCGTCCATGGCGAAGCCGGCGCCTCGGCCAATTTTGCGCAGGCGATTCAGGAGCGGCTGGGCTGGCCGGAGGTGCGCCTGCCGCAACAGGGAGAGCAGTTCACGCTTTGAGCCGGATTGCGACCGCCAGCGAGCGCTTTCCCAATGCTGCGGTCAACGGTCAAAAAGCGTCAAAAATGCCGCGGCGAGGCAGGGCATCAACGCGGTGATTTGTTGCGCTGCCACCTGACGACCTTCACCGTGAGCAGAATCGCCGGCAGCAAGTGCCAGAAAACATCGAAGATATCCAGCGGCTTGGTCAGTGTGCCTTCAGCCAGCATCCGCATTTTCTCGACCAGATGCGGCTCCGGCACGAATGGCGCCGCCAGCATCAAGACCGTCATGACGATCAGCAAGGGAAAAGGAAGTTTGTCGATAAACTGCATTTTGCAAATCCTTGATCAACTAGGGGGCGCTGATTTATTCGTTACCCCGGCTTTCTTGGCCGAGCATACCGCGTTCGCGGATGAAGTCGATGATCGTCTGCAGGCCATGGCCGGTCTTCAGGTTGGTGAAGACGAAGGGCCGCTCGCCGCGCTGCACCTTGGCATCGTGCGCCATCACCTCCAGCGAGGCGCCAACCATGGGGGCGAGGTCGATCTTGTTGATGACCAGCAAATCGGACTTGGTGATCCCCGGGCCACCCTTGCGCGGGATTTTTTCGCCGGCTGCCACGTCGATCACGTAGATGGTCAGGTCGGAGAGTTCCGGCGAAAAGGTGGCGGCCAGGTTGTCGCCGCCGGATTCGACGAGGATCAGTTCCACTCCGGGAAAGGCCCGCTGCAAACGGTCGACCGCTTCAAGGTTGATCGAGGCATCTTCGCGAATCGCCGTATGCGGACAGCCGCCCGTTTCGACGCCGATGATGCGCTCGGGCGCCAGCGCCGAATGATTGACCAGGAACTTGGCGTCCTCGGCGGTGTAAATGTCGTTGGTGACGACGGCCATGTCGATCTGCTCGCGCAGGGCCTGACACAGGGCCAGGGTCAGGGCGGTCTTGCCGGAACCGACGGGGCCGCCGATGCCTACTCTCAATGCTTGTTTGGTCATGGTTTACGATCTGAAAAGGCGTGAATATTGGGTTTCATGGCGGGTGCAGGCGATGGCGAAGGCCGGCGTGAAGTTGGACCAGGCGTTTTCCGGCAGGGCAAGCGCGTCGACCGCGACAGCCGGTATCAGCCCGCCCAGCCCGGCGAGCAGACGCTGGCCGGAAGCCTGGCCGAGCGGAACAGCCTTCAGCGCCGCCATCACCTGGTTTTCCGCCCAGGACCACAGGTAGGCGGTCACCGCGGCATCCGGCGCGATCCGCCAGGCGGCAGCGATGCCCGACCAGACCACGGGAAAGGCGATTTCCGGAAAGGCCTCGATGGTCGTCGCCACACCCCCCAGGCTGTCGTCGCGCAGATCACGCACCAGCCGCTTCAGCGAGAACCCCATCTGGGCCGTCTCGGCACGAAGTTCAGCCGATTCACGGCTGGCCAGGAATTCGTCATTGAGACGAGCGATCTCGCCGGTCTCCGCTGCGGTCCACGTCGTCAACAGGGCAGAAACCAGCGGCGCCTCGTAGCGCCCGATGCCGTACGCCATCAGGTCGGCGATCCAGCGACCGGCCGAGGCTTCATCGCGGATGACGCCCGACTCGACCGCCCACTCCAGTCCCTGCGAATAGGTGTAAGCGCCGACCGGCAGTGCCGGGCTGGCCAGTTGCAGGAGGCGGGCGAGTTGCAGTTGCGGATTCAACGGGGCTTGAATTCGTGGATTTTCGGCACCGAGCGATGCGGGCCGTGACCGGGGTTGTGCAGGGCAGCGTGTTCGGCATCGTGATCGTCACCATGATGGTGATGGCCGCCGTGTGCGCCATAAGCGCCGGATTCGGGCTGGAAGGGGGCTTCGGTGTCGCAGACGGTGCAGCCCAGTCCTTTGACCATTTCGGCCAGCACGTGGTCGGTCTGGAAACGTAGCTTGCCACCGTGCTCGCTCGGCAGGATCTGCACCGGCACATGGCGGTTGCCGAGGTGGTAGGCGGCGCGGGCGAAGAGCAGCGGACTGTCGGCGACGGCTTCGATGAGTTTTTCCGGGGCGGCGAGGATTTCGACGACGGCACTTCCCTCCTCGGCCAGCAATTTGTCACCGCCCTGCAGGTGGTCGCCGCGTTCGAGGAAAATACCGGCTTCGGCGCCGGAAGCGAGCGTCACCTTGAGGCGGCTGCGCTTGCGTTCGTCGTAGGCCAGCGCCACCGAGTCGGTGGCCGGGTGTTGGGTGCGTTGGTTCAGGATCAACATGTCAGAACAGGAAATAGCGCTGCGCCAGCGGCAACTCGGTCGCCGGTTCGCAGACCAGATGCACACCGTCCGCCTTGACGACATAGGTTTCGGGATCGACGGTGATTTCCGGCGTGGCACCGTTGTGCACCATGTCGGATTTCTTCAGCGTGCGCGTGCCGGAGACGGCGACGAGCGGCTTTCTCAGGCCGAGGGCGGCGACGGTCGGGTTGTTCAGCGCGGCCTGCGAAACGAAGGTCACCGAGGTTTTCAGCGCATTGCCGAAGCTGCCGAACATCGGCCGGTAATGCACCGGCTGCGGCGTCGGGATCGAGGCGTTGGGGTCGCCC
>Ga0105099_10002309_pt1 | contig 11394 bp, 9 predicted proteins | sample PPLLak3cmMay2015_2_FD_79138 | JGI IMG/M metagenome (GOLD analysis project Ga0105099, IMG submission 79138) | Freshwater sediment microbial communities from Prairie Pothole Lake near Jamestown, North Dakota, USA - PPLs Lake P8 Core (1) Depth... | ecosystem: Environmental > Aquatic > Freshwater >...
AGATTAACCATAAACTATTTAAGGATTTTTTATTTTGAAAAATAAAGTTGCCGCAATATTTGCAGTCATATTCATTATTCTGATATCAGGTTGCGCTCACAATGATAATAGTTTGGTTTTAAATGATAAAAATCCGAAATCTCAAAAATCAGGCGATATCACTTCAACGACAACGGATAAAAACAAAATTGTTTCGTCATCTTCAGAAAAAATATCCGCTGATCCGAAAATTAATAATTCCGAAATTATTAATCCGGCCAAGCCCACAAATATTCCGAAGGTAGACGCGATTAAGGAGCGCTCTCTTCCCGTTCCTATTATTCTTGCCTCTATCCCGAAGAACATTGATGAAAACAATGGCATTCTTAATGATATTGAAAAAAATAACGGATCCGGCGATAATAACTCGTCCTCCAAAATAAAATCGGAAAATGTAATGGATGAGGCTCTTGATTATTGTCAGATGGCCCAGGAATTATGGCAAAATGGCGAACTGGATAATGCCGTTGAAGCTCTGGATCAAGCCTATACTCTGATTTTGTCGGTAGATACCAATAACAACGCAGCATTGGCCCAGCAAAAAGAAGACATAAGATTCACTATTTCAAAAAGAATTCTCGAAATCTACACTTCACGGAATTTCGCGGTCAACGGAAACCACAAAGCAATTCTCATGGATATGAACAGTCACATCCAGGCTGAAATCAATCTTTTCACGACCGGTGCGGAAAAAAACTTTTTCAGAGAATCCTTGAAACGCTCCGGCTATTTCCGTACAAGAATACTTGATATGCTCAGACAGGCTGGCCTTCCTTCAGAGTTGTCCTGGTTGCCTCTTATTGAAAGCGGATTCAACGCAAGAGCTTTATCTTCGGCAAGGGCTCTAGGGCTCTGGCAATTTATACCGTCGACAGGATACAAATTCGGCTTAAAGAGAGACCTTTTTATAGATGAAAGACTCGACCCGGTAAAATCAACGGAAGCGGCTATAGCATATCTTAAGGAACTTCACCAAATGTTCGGAGATTGGTCAACAGTGCTTGCGGCGTATAATTGTGGAGAGGGAAGAGTTTTAAGGGTCATCCGCGACCAGAATGTAAACTACCTGGATAATTTCTGGGATCTTTATCAGCGGCTTCCTGTCGAAACGGCAAGATACGTTCCAAGATTTCTGGCAACACTTCATATTCTCTCAGATCCGAAAAAATATGGTCTCGATGAAATCGAAATTCCATCACCTCTGGAATACGAAACCATGAAAATAAACAAACAGGTCCACATCAGTGACATTGCGAAGGAACTGGATACGGATGAAGCAATTTTAAAATACCTCAATCCTGAATTGAGACAGGGTATTTTACCACCATATGAATATAGTTTTAATATACCCGTTGGCAAGGGCGAGGAACTGCTGGCCAAAATAGAATCGATCCCTTTTTCAAAAGCGAAACCTCAGGCTTCAGGTGCCTACTATAAAGTAAAACGTGGAGAGACTCTTTCCATGATAGCAAGACGTTATCGGGTAAGCGTCCAGAACCTTTTACGTGCAAACAAGATGAAAAAAACGACGTTGGTGGCAGGAAAAATGCTTAAAATACCAACAGAAAGAGCCTCTATTCCGGCGATAGAAACCATAAAAAACACGCAGAAGAACGAAAACTTTAAATCAAGAATAACAACATCCCATGTAGTAAAAAGCGGTGAGTCTCTCTGGATAATAGCGAACCGTTTCAATACAACGGTAAAAAACATACAGGAACTAAACAATCTGAATAATATGGACCTTCATATTGGCCAAATCCTGTATGTTCAAAAACAGAGCGATGAGAATCTGAATAATAATATTCTGAAGAAACACAAGGTTAAATCAGGGGACAATCTCTTTAGAATTTCACAAAAATATAATATGCCGCTTGACAGGCTTCTGAAGATAAACAAGTTGACGCCCAAAAGCAAGATACATGTCGGGCAATATCTCTTTGTTGAATAAAATATGATGCTCTCATAAAAATATTGCGGTTTCATAAAAAGTGAGTATTTGCTTTCTTCCGGAGGGAAAAAATGAGTAATTTGTCTTATGGTCTTGATGGGAGAGTTTTTGTAATAACAGGCGGAAGCAGGGGCATAGGGTTTGAAATAGCAAAATTGCTCATCGGTCAAAATGCGAAGGTGGTAATTTGTGGCCGAAAAAAAGAAGGGCTTGAAGCAGCAAAGGAGGCTCTTGCAGGCGGAGACAATATTCAGGCCTTACAGGCGCACGTCGCAAAGGAAGCCGACGTTGAAAATCTTTTCGATCAAGCTTTGGAATATTTCGGAAAAGTTGACGGACTCATTAACAATGTCGGCATGAACCTGATAACTTCTGTAGCCGATGCCGATTATTCTTTATGGCAAAAAATCATTGAATCGAATTTAAACGGCACATTCTTATGTTCAAAAAAGGCCGGGAAGATAATGAGAAACCAAAAAAGAGGAAAGATAGTTAGTATTTCCTCCATTGCAGCAAGAAGATCTGCGCCGGCAATGGGAATTTACGGCATAGCAAAAGCAGGCATCGAAATGATGACAAAAGTTCTTGCCCAGGAGCTTGCGCCTTTTAATATCCAGGTTAATGCTGTAGCGCCAGGCATGGTAAAGACAAAATTCAGTGAACCATTCTGGTCAAACAAAGAGATATATGCCCAGATCGTCAGAACGATCCCGCTGGGAAGAATAGCTGAACCTTCTGATGTGGCGCATCCTGTCCTCTTTCTTTGCTCTGATGCTTCAGATTTTATCACAGGCCAGACCATCATGGTTGATGGCGGCGCAAGCGCAATATAATTTTAAATTCTTCTCCCAATCCATTAAAGAGAAAGGGATCGATGAGATTTAAGGGCTTGTTTTGCCTTGAATCCTTGAATCCTCGACCCCTTGAATCCTGGTTTTATTTCTTTTTCCCCTCTGCACGAAGAAGCTTTTTATCAAGTTTACCAACTGTTGTGAGGGGCAGATCTTTTCTTATTTCAATCATTTTCGGAACTTCGTACGGGGCGAGTTTCTCTTTCGCAAATGTAATTATTTCATTTTCGATCTCTTTGTTGTCTTTACCTTCGTATTCTTTGGAAACCATTACGAAAGCCTTAACAAGTTCTGAACCAGGCCGTTCCGGATTAGGCACGCCAACTGTCGCAATCATTTCTATTGCCGGATGCGCTGTTAATATTTCTTCAACTTTCTTGGAAAAGACTTTAAATCCACCTACTATTATCATATCCTTTGTTCTATCCACTATACTCAGATATCCATTTTCATCCTGAACAGCGACATCTCCGGTATGTAAATATCCATCCGCGTCAATTGTCTTTTTCGTTTCTTCCGGCTTGTTAAAATAACCGACCATGACCTGTGGACCTTTTACGCAAATTTCCCCGGGCTGACCCAGCGCAACTTCTTTGCCGGTTCCAGGATCAACCAGCTTTATATCCGTATTTAGTAATGGCAGCCCGATTGACCCTAATTTCTTTTTCCCTTTAGACGGATTCATTGTAGTCAATGGAGATGTTTCAGTCATTCCATAGACTTCAAGCAATTTACCTTTCCCCACGATTCCTTCAAACTCTTTCTGAGATTCCTCAGGGAACGGGGCGGCAGCACATATGCATCTATCCACTCCTGAATAATCCAAGGATTTGAATTTCGGATTACCCATCAGGATTTGGAACAGGGAGGGTACGTTAACAAGAGTAGTCGGCTTATATTTTTCTATCTGGGCGCAGATGTAATCCGTATCTCTTGGGTTGGGGACAAGTACCTGTGTCCATCCGAGGAATATGCAGTTTGCATTAAAGAAAAGGCCGGCAATATGAAAAAACGGGAAGCCTGACAGGGCCAATCCCTTACCCGGTTCCCACCCGAGCCATGTCTGGACTATTATCAGGTCAGAAACTGCATTACGGTGACTCAGCATGGCCCCTTTGGGCGCCCCTGTTGTACCGCCAGTATATTGCAGATATGCAATATCATCAGGAGTTACTTTAATATTCGGATTTTTTCCCGAAAATTTATCTGTTTTTATCACATCATGAAAATTATAAACGATTTTCCCTTCCAACGGGGTTACCTTGCCTTTAGGTATTTTTTTCAGCATCTGTCCCAGTATTCTTTTTATGGCAGGAAGAAAACCTCCGACACTTGCCGCAACTACAACTTTAAGATCAGGGAGATTTGACTCAATTTTTACGAGCCTGCCCGCAAATATGGCATCAAGCGTAACAAGGGCTTTTGCTTTTGAGTCATTAAGCTGATACTGCATTTCCTCTGGAGATAGAAGAGGCGAAACACCTGAAACAACACACCCGGCTTTTAATGTTCCCAGCCACGCTATTACATATTCAGGAATATTAGGAAGATTGATCCCGACCACATCCCCCTTCTTCAGACCGTTTTGAATGAGCATATCGGCAAATTTGTTTGAATACTTATCCACCTGTGCAAATGATACCTCGATACCGAAAAAAGTAAATGCTGCTTTTTCCGGAAATTTCTGAAATGCCGGTCTGATAACATCAACATACGAGGTTTCCCATCTTTTCGGATCAACATCTTTAAGCCCGGCATCATATGATTTTCTCCAGAATTGTTCTCTTGCCATGATTAAATCTCCTCCTGCCTTTAATTTGGGTTGATGTGTTGAAGCGCAAAATAAAATCTGATAGATTTATTGAAGTTCAAGTTTTATATCACAAGTTAAAATATTATGCTAATAGAATAAATGTATGAAGCAGTGTCCAAGGAGTCAAGGATTCGAGGGTTCAAGTGAAAACAAGAGAAGCATTAGCGCTCAATATTGAAAAATTATATGAATTAGATACGCAACTGTTATTATCCTGGGATCAGACTATTTCAATAAATAAAGCCTGTCAGAGCTTCAAATAAACAAACACTTGAACCTTTGAATCCTCGAAGCCTTGACCCCTATCTGCAAAAATTTGGAGAAGAATCAAAAAAATCATGTGCGGAAGATTTGCCCAGTTCAGCCCGGTCTTGTTATTGCGGGAGGCTTTTGATATCAGAGCCGTAAAATGCGATCCTGTTCAATCTCACAATGTGGCTCCTTCGCAGGATGTTCTTGCCGTTGTAAACTCCGGTGAAAGGATTCTGACAAAATTTTTCTGGGGTATTTCGCCACGCATATACAAAGAGAGTTCCAAGTCGCCTTTGCTGATCAATGCGCGTCTTGAAACCATTGCGGAAAAACCGACTTTCCGGGAAGCATACCGATTCAGAAGATGCCTTGTCCCCGCTGATGGTTTTTATGAATGGGAAAAAGCCGGTTCGAAAAAACAACCCTGGTTTTTTAAAGTTCAATCGGAACGGCCCTTTGCCTTTGCCGGTATCTGGGAAAAAAGGAGAGAGAAAGACGACTCCATAAAAAACACTTTTGCAATAATTACAACAGAAGCAGTCATGCCGGTCAGTAAAATTCACAACAGGATGCCAGTAATTCTTGATAAAAAGTTTTATGAAAACTGGCTCAACCCCGATGAAAATGACCCGAAAAGCTTAAAAGAGATCGTACATGAAGGAGCAATATCCGACTTAAACAGATATCCCGTATCCCGCAGAGTCAATTCAATCGCAAATAATGATACTTTCTGCATTGAACCTGAAATTACAACACTATAGAGACTTTTGAAGAACGCACAATTTTGGCCAAGTACAAGGAAGGCAATAATTAAGAATTCGGTTTCTGGTCTATAGTTCCTGGTTTCTGGTTAAAAAGGGAAAGCCAGAGACCAGAAACTAAATATTTATTCTATAATCTCCAGTAGGTTATATTTATTCCCCTTGCATCTTCCGGTTTGAAGGCTCCCTTTATATCCATAACTATACGGGCATCGTCGGCACAGAGCCCGGCAATGCCTGAGAGCCCGAGCTCTTTATAAACACTGTGAATTACAGCAATAATTACAGCGTCGGCACCCGAAAGCTTATAGATATCCTTTTCAAGATCGAGCCCGTAATATTTCTTTGCCTCGGCGGCATCCGCAAGAGGATCATGTATAATGACTTCCACCCCGAAATCTTTAAGTTCATTTACAATATCAACAACTTTTGTATTTCGGAGATCGGGGACATCCTCCTTGAAGGTCAATCCAAGAATAGCTATTTTAGCGCCCCTAACCTGTTTTCCTGCCCGGATGAGCAGTTTAACCGCTTTTTCAGCCACGTATTTTCCCATCCCGTCGTTTATCCTGCGCCCTGCCAGTATTATTTCAGGATGATAGCCAAGAGCCTCTGCCTTGAAAGTAAGGTAATAAGGGTCAACCCCTATGCAGTGCCCTCCTACAAGACCCGGTTTAAACGGTAGAAAATTCCATTTTGTGCCTGCTGCTTCAAGAACCTCGAGTGTATCTATACCCATTTTACCGAATATCATTGAAAGTTCATTCATAAGTGCTATGTTCAGATCTCTCTGCGTGTTTTCAATGACTTTCGCAGCTTCAGCAACCATGATTGAAGAGGCTGTATGAATCCCGGCCTTTACAATCCTGCCGTAAACAAGTGACAAAAGTTCGGCAGTTTCACTGTCCGATCCTGAAACAATCTTGACTATGTTATCTATGGTATGAACCTTGTCCCCTGGATTTATCCTCTCGGGAGAATATCCCATTTTAAAATCAACGCCGTATTTCAAACCTGACCCGGTTTCTATAATCGGGGCACAGATCTCTTCAGTCACCCCAGGATATACGGTCGATTCAAAGACTACGACCGAGCCTTTAGTTATATATTTTCCGACTGTTGCAGCGGCATTTTTTACAGGAGACAAGTCAGGGATTTTGTATTCATCAATCGGCGTCGGAACTGCGACTATTATCAGCCTGCAAAGAGAAAGCTCTTTGGGATCAGATATATAATTTATCTCTGCACATGAAAGCTCTTCAGGTGTTATTTCGAGTGTCCTGTCACAACTGGCCTTAAGTTCATTTATTCTTTCAGGTTTATAGTCATAACCGGTTAATGAAAAATGTCTTGAAAGATGCACCGCAAGCGGAAGACCAACGTATCCCAACCCTATTACGGCTATTTTATCCTCTCGTTTTAAAAGCGATTCAAAAGTCACCATTTTTTATCCAAACTCCTTTAGGAGCCGTTACGAAACAACCTGTACTTTTTTTAATCCTTTCGTTACGGCTCGTTATGCCGTTTCCGGCACCCAGATGACCACTATTTTTTTATACAGCGGCTTATAAATATTGCCATAAATCAATTGTTATGATTACTAACATGAATAAATCAAAAAAACAATTTTTACCATGAAGGCACAAAGACACGAAGATAGGTCTGTAAAATAAATTCGGGTTTTTATATCGAGTATGCGCAAGACAAACTGGTATGTAATAACAGGGGCTCCCTGTTCAGGAAAGACATCCGTGATATCCCGGCTCGAACAACTTGGATACAGGGTGATTCATGAAACTGCACGGACATACATAAATGAGGAACTGGATAAGGGTAAAAGCCTCGATGAAATAAAAGCGGACATGTCCTTGTTCGAACACAACATATTTTATCGAAAAATAGAGGTGGAGTCTTCACTTCCAGAAAAAGCGATAATATTTCTCGATCGTGCGATTCCGGACAGCATAGCCTATTTCAGGTTCGCGGGACTTGATCCGAAAGAGCCTGAAGAGAAGAGCGCAAAAATTCGCTACAGGAAAATTTTTCTGTTTGACAGGCTGCGAATAAAACACGATGAAGTCCGTAATGAAAATGAAGAGGATTCTATCCTTATCGACCGGCTTATTGAAGAGATCTATATAAATCTTGGTTATGAAATCATGAGAGTTCCGGTATTGCCGGTCGGCAGGCGCACTGATTTCATCCTCGAAAACATGTGAGCTTGCCGCTTGGGAATCTTTTACAGAACCCTCAGAAAAAAGCATTTCAGATAATAGGTTTCGGGCATGGAAATAAGGAAAGGATGATCCTTGCTCTGCGTGCGTTTTTCGATCACCTGCACCCTGCGTCCTGCATCCGAAGCTGCCCGGGTTAAAATATTTAAAAACGCATTTTCATCTATATGCTGGGAACAGCTCGATGTAATCAGCAACCCTCCCGGATTAAGCATCCGCATGGCCCTCAGATTAATCTCCTTGTACCCTCTTTCGGCAGCTTCAATATGTGCCCTGCTTTTTGCAAAGGCTGGAGGGTCGAGCACTATCGTATCGAATTTTCTTTTCTGAGTGTCATAAAGTTTAAGCCGGTCAAAAACATTATCGGTTTCAAATTTAATGTTTGTTATTCCGTTTAACTGAGCATTTTTCTTTGCAAGATCGATCGCGCTTTCTGAAATATCGACAGCCTCAACATGTTCACAAGACCTTGCCATATTCAGCGCAAATCCGCCCGCGTAGCAGAAACAGTCAAGACCGGCGCCAAAGGAAAGCCTGCCTGCAAGAGCTCTGTTCTCCCTCTGGTCAAGAAAAGCGCCTGTTTTCTGGCCCAAAGAAGGATGAAAGATAAATTTCAGGCCGTTCTCGAGACAGACTATCTCACCGGGATCTTCCCCTTTTAATATTGAGACTTGTCGCGGCAATCCTTCAAGCTCCCGGACCTTGACGTCGTTTCTTTCAATGATCGAAACCGGATTTATAAGTTCAGTCAGTATTTCAGATATAAGTCCTTTTATTCTCTCCGATCCCTGACAGAGAGTCTGAATGATAATAACATCCCCGTAACGATCAATAATTACAGATGGAATCCCGTCGCCTTCTCCGTTTACAAGCCTGTATACTTCGGTCCCGGATACCGTTTTTTCCCGCAGGGCGAGTGCGGTATTGATACGGTTCAGCCAGAACTCCTTGTCTATTTTTTCATCTGAAGTCGTGACCAGGCGTAGCGCTATCTGGGATTTATCACTGTAAAAGGCCTTGCCGTAAAATTTTCCTTTAATATCGCAGAGATCAACAATTGAGCCGCCTTCGGCATGGCATTCCCGCACGTCACTCCTGTAAATCCAGAGGTGTCCGGCCCTGACCCTTTCAGTCGCCCTCTTTGAAATTATCGCTTTCTGATCGCTCAATTTATGTCCTTCAACAGCTCCCTCTTCTCTTTTTCGGTAAGATAACGCCAGCATCCCTCTTTAAGACCACCGAGCTTCACGTTTGAAATTCTTATTCTCTTCAATTCGTTAACCCTGTTTCCGACTTTTTCGACCATGCGGCGTATTTGCCTGTTTCTGCCTTCTTTCAGAACAATCAGGAACTTATAGGATGAAATCCTTTTTATCCGCGCAGGTCTTGTCATGCCTTCAGAAAGTTGAATACCGGAGGCCATTTTATCAAGCGCTTCATCGGCAACAGACCGCGATAAGACAACTTCGTACTCTTTTTCATGGTCAAAGGAAGGATGTGAAAGCATGTTGTGCAATCTTCCGTCATTGGTTAAAAGGAGAAGCCCGCTCGAATCCTTGTCAAGACGCCCTACAGGATAAACACGCTCCGGTATATCAATCAGATCAAGGACAATTTTATCTCTCTCCCGGCTGCATGTCGTAACATAACCCTTGGGCTTGTTAAGCGCGATATATATCAGATTATTTTTTGCCTCTATCCGGTTTCCGCCAACTTCAACGATATCATTTTCAGGATCGATTTTTGTTCCGAGTTTGGTTATAACTACTCCGTTAACGCTGACACGCGCGGCCAGGATTAACTCCTCACCGTGTCTTCTCGAACATAATCCGGCTTCCGACAGAAACTTCTGAAGTCTCATCATTGATGTACTCATAAAAAGTTTAATTTTACCACGAAGGGCACGAAGAAAAAAAATAGAATATATAATCTTTTTTAAGATTCGTGGACTTCGTGTTCTTCGTGGTTTTATAAAATGATTATGCTTTTACGCGTTTTACAAAGCCGTCAAGATCGGTAATCGGCGTTAATCTTAACATAATCGATGGAAAAATCGCAGGTTAGAACCGACGCTTTGCCCTTTCCCGTTTTCAAATCAACCGTTATCGAAAATTCAGGTTTCTTAAGCACTTTAGTCGCTTTCATTTCAGCAGCATCACCGCAACCCATGCCGTTTTTTACCATCATTACATCGTCGAAACAGATATCAACAAACCCCGGATCAAATTTAACCCCTGATCTTCCGGCAGCGGCAAGAATTCTTCCCCAGTTTGCGTCTTCGCCGAACAACGCGGTCTTGACCAGGTTTGAATTGGCTATTGTTTTAGCTATCATTTCTGCATCACTATCGCTTACCGCCCCTTTTACAATAACATCCACCAGTTTTGTCGCTCCCTCGCCGTCTTTGACGACCATTTTAGCAAGAGCCATTAGAACTTCATCAAGGAGTTCCCTGAAGTATTCTTTTTCGGACCGGCTTTTTATACTTGCGCCCGACATTCCGTTTGCCATCAAAAGAACCGTATCGTTTGTGCTTGTATCTCCGTCAATCGTTATTCTGTTAAAGGACTTTTCCACAGAAGAGAGCAGTGCTTCTTTGAGATAATCCGGTGAAACTCCCGCATCAGTACAGACAAAACAGAGCATTGTGGCCATATCCGGACATATCATTCCTGCTCCTTTTGCAACTCCTGTAATATTGAAACCGGATCCGCCGATGTTCCCTTTTCTTGAAACGATCTTTTGGACCGTATCGGTTGTCATAATGGCTTGTGCAAAATCATTTATGCCGTCTGAGGAAAGCGATTTTATCAGTTCAGGAACAGCAGACTCTATCTTGTCGAGAGCAAGCGGCTTGCCGATAACACCCGTCGATGCCACAAGAACCAGATCTTCAGATAGATTCAGCCCATCTGCCACAAATCGGACCTCAGATACGGAATCTTTCATGCCCTGATCACCGGTGCAGCAGTTTGCGCTTCCACTGTTAACAATTACAGCCCGGCAAAGTCCTTTTTTAATCCTATCCCTGTCAAGAATCACCGGCGCCGCCTGCACCCTGTTTTTGGTAAATACTCCGGCAACGGCTGCCGGCACCTCGGAATAGATTAGTCCAAGATCTTTTTGACCGTTTTTTTTAAGGCCGGAGACAACTCCGGAAAACGAAAAGCCCTTACAAAGATTTTTTTTCATACTCATTGATATTCCTGTATATATTAAAGTTTTATCACCTGCTTCTCCATATAAAGAAGAAGGAGTCAAGGATTCAAGGATTCAAGGGTTCAAATGACGGCAAGGAATGTACCCGTTTTTCAGTCTTTTACACTCGTACCATGGAACCCTTGACTCCTTGAACCCTTATTTCCCCATTATTCTTTTGTCAGAACATCTTTCTTATGTCAATCCACGCTTTTTGCCGTCCTTTAAAATAGTTCCCTTTTTCCAATAAAACTACCATATGTTGAATAAATTTGTTGACAAGTAACTATATACT
>Ga0105099_10002312_pt1 | contig 11386 bp, 7 predicted proteins | sample PPLLak3cmMay2015_2_FD_79138 | JGI IMG/M metagenome (GOLD analysis project Ga0105099, IMG submission 79138) | Freshwater sediment microbial communities from Prairie Pothole Lake near Jamestown, North Dakota, USA - PPLs Lake P8 Core (1) Depth... | ecosystem: Environmental > Aquatic > Freshwater >...
CCTTGAGAGCCTCGTAGCTTTGGCCGCCTGCCACGAGCTGGATTTTGTCGCCGTTTTTCAATGTGCCGTCAAAGATGCGCAGCAGGATGATGACTCCCTGGTACTGGTCATACCAAGAGTCGAAGAGCAGGGCCTTGAGGGGGGCTTTGAAATCACCTACCGGTGGCGGTATCTTGCGTACTATCTCTTCAAGGATTTCCCGGGTTCCAATCCCTTCCTTTGCGCTTGCCAGAACTGCGTCGTGGGCATCGATACCGATGATTTCTTCGATCTCTTCCTTGACCCGTTCCGGTTCCGCGGCAGGGAGGTCAATTTTGTTCAGTACCGGGAAGACCTCAAGATTATTGTCGATGGCCAGGTACACGTTGGCAAGGGTCTGAGCCTCGACTCCCTGGGAAGCGTCTACCACCAGAAGTGCGCCCTCACAGGCAGCCAGAGAGCGTGACACCTCATAGGTGAAATCTACATGGCCCGGGGTGTCGATCAGGTTGAGGATATAGGTGACGCCGTCCATTGCTCGGTAGGAGAGCCGGACGGTCTGGGCCTTGATGGTGATGCCGCGTTCCCGCTCAAGGTCCATCTTGTCCAGGAACTGGTTCTGTTTCTCCCTGTCTGACAGTGCTCCGGTGTACTCAAGGAGCCGGTCTGCGAGGGTGGATTTTCCGTGGTCAATGTGGGCGATAATGGAAAAATTGCGAATCGTGCTGATAGTCATTCAGTATCCTGCTGTATTTATCGTAGAAGGCTCCGCATCGGCTGATCGGAAACCAGTAGTTTCTCGGAGTTTCCAGAAGGAAACCAGCTACGTCAAAAGGTGATCAAAATTTAGAAGAATATAGAAAATACCTGTTGTTGTAAAGGGAAAACAGGGAAGCTGTGGAGGGATTGCCCGCTAGAATGCCTTGAATTTACCGAGTGCCCCTATCCCGGAAAGGCTGAAGCTCACCAGGAAACTTCTTTCGCCGGGACGTTCGCGATAGGAAAAGATCAGTCCCCAGCACTGTTGCTTGAATTCCAGGGAATAGTAGGATTCCAGGAAGTCTTTCGAGTCGATAGAATAGCGGGTCATGTACTGGAAAACGAACGGCTCAATGTAGCTGATGGCTACCCCTCCCTCAAGGTAACGGACCTCATCACGGGAAAAACGGTAGCCGAGCCGTGCCGAGTTGCCAGCGCTGTCGGAGACATCCGCGGCAATATTTATGGTTGAGAAGTTTGTCTGGTAGATGTTGAAGCGGCTGTCCAGCAAGAGGGAAAGGCGGTCCGTTGGATTCACCCTTGTCTCAATCCGGATGTCGGTGAAGGAGCGCTGGTCGTCAACGAGTGTCAAAATATCACGACGGGTGCCACTGAATTCATACCCCTGGGATATTCTCAGATAGGCAAGATCCCGGTAGGTGGCCGGGCTGTCTGGTGACGGGAATTTGCCGGTCAGGTAGTTCGTGATCGAGTAGCTGATCATGTTCTGGGCTACCTGCCTGTCCACAAAGTCAAAGAAGGGCAGACTATCCTGATTTTTTAACGGCAAATAGGAGTAACTGATTTCTGGAATGATGGAGTGTTTTACCCTTTTCAGGTTGCCCCAATCCAGGTCATAGACGCGCGTGAGAGTGGAGGAGAGCGAGGCCCCTACGTCGGGAATTCCGCTATCGCTTGTACCTGAGGCAGTTTCCCCGCCATAGGTGTTGTAGAATCGTTGCAGGTAACCAACCCAGGCGGCACTTTCAATCCCTGGTATGGGGGAACTGTAGAAGGACAGCATTGGATGCACGGAGAGGCGCTGACCCTGCAGCCCGCTTTGTCGGTAAAAGTTTGTGAAAGTCGAGTCGAGGGAAACATAGAAAGGGGTGTCAGCCAGTTGCTGCTTGAGACTGGTAAAGGTGAGGATGGGCAGTTCCTGGAGAGTTGCTTTGTTGTTTTCGGCGTACAGGTCTTCGGTATAGCGTAGCTCGGATGTCAGGGAGAACCGTTCCCAGTGTTTCGTGATGAATGCGGAGCTTTCGAGATACTGTTTGTTATACTCCCCGGTGGTTTCACCGAAATCCCGATAGAATTCGCGATCCAGGGTTAGTTCGATATTTGAACTGAAGAAAAGGGTTGGAGAGAATGACTGTTGGTGGTTCAAGAGGAAGTTGCCGCGCATTTCGCTTTTATTTGTATCGTAGATGAGGTAGGCATTTGCCGCCCCATGCCCGCCCGAACGCATCAGGTACCGGTAATTGGCACCAATACCCACTCCGCGGTCAGTTTGTATGTCCAGAACGAAGGTCGCATCCTGACTTGGTGATATGACCAGATAGGAGGGAATTTCAAGGTAGAAGCCTTTTTTGGATGAAGCACCTGTACGGGGTATCATGAGTCCTGACTGGCGCTCTTCCAGAACCGGGTACATGATATAGGGAAAGTAAAGGACCGGGATGTCTTTGATATAGAATACGGCATGCTTTCCGACGGCATAATCGTTTCTCGACACGTCCAGTTCCGCTACTTTGAATTTCCAGCTGGGAACATCTCCGTCGCAGGTGGTAAAGGTACCGTTTTCAATATGGTAGTCATCCTCGCCCGTTTTCTGCAGTGTCTTGCCGGTAAGGCGGAAGTTGCCATTTTTGACGAAAAGGGTGGCATCCTGGATCTCACCTTTATCCGTTTCCATGTCAATGGTCGCCCGGGTTCCCTCCAGGGTGTTTTCATCTTTTATGAAAAGTACATTACCTTCTGCAACGGCTTGATTATCCTGTTGCCGGAAGGAAACCGTGTCGGCGAAAAGAATAATGCCGCTCCAGTCGATTCGTACTTTGCCGGTGGCATTGTATGCGTCGCTGTCTTTGTCGTAACCGACTGTGTCAGCATTGATTTTTATTCCCCCCGAGTCGGGGAGCATGGACTCAAGCGCTGGGGAAGGGACGACACAGGCAAGGAGTAAAGATGAGGCAAGCAGGAATTGTCTGAGAATATTTTTCATGGAATCCGGGTCTTATCCGCGAAAAGGTTCGAATGTCTGTGAGAGTAGCCTAGCCCGTGCTTCGCCGACCACGAAGAGTGAGCCGCAAACGAGGATTAGATCCTCCGGGTGTGCCACATTGAAAGCCGTTTCCAATCCCTCGGTAACACTGCCGGCATCGATCGCCGGGTATCCGAGGGCTCGGCAGTGATCCGCAAGTTCACGGGAGGTAAGGCCACGCGGAACAGAAGGACATACCGTTATAACGGAATCGGCAGCGGGAAGGAGCGGTGCGAGGATGCCGTCCGCGTCCTTGTCTCCGACAACGCCTGCCACAAGAATGAGCGCTCTCCGGGGGATGCCAGCCAAGGCCTCAGCCAAGACCTTTGCCCCTGCCGGGTTGTGTGCTCCATCGAGAAGAACGCGGGGAGGTCCGGGGAACAATTCCATTCTTCCCGGCCAGGATGCGTGTTCCGCACCCGTTCGCACGCAGTCCGTGGTAAGAGAAATTCCCTGCTGGTCCAGCAATTCCGCGGCACAAAGGGCAGTTGCGAGGTTCATTGCCTGATAACGGCCCGGTATTCCCGGTCGCAGCGCGTGCAGTTTCCAGTTGAGTCCGGAGTAAGCCAGGCCGTTACTTTCCCAGGTGGCGCTGAAATCGCTTCCTGCCTGGTAAAGAGGGCTATTCATTTCTCTGCAGTGCTGGCGGATTACCTCTCGTGCATCGGTTGGCTGGAAAGAGCTGACCACCGGGCGTCCTGCTTTGACGATACCGGCCTTTTCGCGAGCAATCATGCCAATGGTGTTCCCAAGGTAGTGGGAGTGGTCAAGGGCGATCGGGGTAATGATCGAAAGGATGCCTCCTGATGCGACATTTGTAGCATCGAAGCGTCCGCCCATGCCGACTTCCATCACCGCTGCTGCTACTCCCTGTTCGGCAAAAAAGAGATAAGCCATGGCAGTGACGATCTCAAAAAAAGTGGTTCCTTCCGGAGCAGCGAAGAGTACCCGCTCAGCCAGAGTAACCACCTCATCCTCGGAGATCTCTGTGCCGTTTATGCGGATACGCTCCGTGAATGCGACCAGGTGCGGAGACGTGAACAGCCCGGCCTTGTGGCCTCCAGCCGTGAGAATCGAAGACAGGAAGGCCGCCGTCGATCCTTTGCCGTTGGTTCCGGCCACATGGATGATCTTCACGGCATCCTGGGGGTCCGAAAGGGCGCGCAGCGTGGCTCGAATCCTTTCAAGCCCCGGTTTCATGCCGAAACGGGCCAGCCCGTAGATGTGAGACATCGTTTCCTGATAGGTCATGGTGGCGGCGATGGTGTTCTGTCCGCTTTTCAGCTACGAGAAGCTTTCCCTGCTTTAGCCGGGGCCGGCCGGTAGAGCATGTTTACGACCTGGGAAAGTCGCTGTCTCATGTCTTTCCTCGGCACAATCAGGTCGACCATGCCGTGTTCCAGGAGATACTCGGCTCGCTGGAAGCCCTCGGGCAGCTTCTGTCTGATGGTCTGTTCGATGACCCGGGGGCCGGCAAATCCGATCAGGGCCTTGGGTTCCGCCATGATGATATCGCCAAGCATGGCAAAACTGGCAGTTACTCCGCCGGTGGTCGGGTCGGTCAGCACCGAGATATAGGGCAGGCCCGCTTCACGGAGGCGGGCAAGAGCGGCGGATGTCTTCACCATCTGCATGAGAGAGATGATACTCTCCTGCATTCGAGCTCCTCCCGAAGAGGAAAAGACCACGGCTGGCGTCTGCCGTTCAATGGCTCGCTCGATAACCCTGGTAATCTTTTCTCCAACAACGCTGCCCATGCTTCCACCCATGAAGGTGAATTCAAATACGGCAATTTGAATGGGCGTGCCGTCGAGCATGCCTTCGCCACAGACCACAGCCTCATTGCCGGGTCCTTTCTGCATGGCTGCCTGGATTCTATCCTGATAGCTCTTCGTGTCCTGAAACTCGAGAAAGTCGATTGACTCCAGGGTACCGTCAAACTCGGTAAAGGTTTCCGGATCAAGGATGAGGTCGAGACGCTCTTTTGCGGGGATCCGGAAATGATAGTCGCACTTCGGACAGACGTTGAGGTTTTTCTCCACCTCTTTCGTATAAATAATCTCACTGCAACTTTTGCATTTCGTCCAGAGTCCCTCGGGAACCCGGACCTTTTTTTCTTCTTTTTGCGCAATTGGTGCTTTTTCTCTTGAAAACCAGCCCATAGTTATGCCTCGTTAATGTAAAGTTCCCGTGCCCCGGACCGTTTCCTGCCTGCACATGTATTGGCAGGCAGTTCTCCTGCTGGTGAGAGGCGCCGTCGAGAATGCCGGAAAATTGCTAGGGTTGCCACGGTACCATGTCGTTGTGGAAAAAGGGAAGTGAAAAGGGGCACAGCAGCGGTTTTGCTCAGTTTCCCGCGGTCGCGGCACGAATACCTGCTTTGAGGGAAGAGACGAATTCCCGAACCTTTTCCTTCAGTTCCATCCCATGGTAGTCCTCAAACAGCTTTACCAGGGCACTGCCCACAACTACGCCATCTCCGAGCGCTGCTACGGTGCCGGCCTGGGTTGAATCGGAAATTCCGAAGCCGACGACCAGGGGCATACTGGTTGCGTTCCGGATTTTCTCCAATTCTTCAGCCAGGGTTGCCGAAATGTCCTTTCTGGCGCCTGTTACTCCGGTGACCGACACGTAATACAGAAAGCCTCTGCCATGTTTTACTACTTTCGCAATGCGACTCTCGTCGGAGGTCGGGGTCAGCAGGAAGATCGTATCGAGACCGCCTTTTCGGGCCACTGCCGAGAAACCCTCCGCGTCAGACTCTTCCGGAGGCAGATCCACCAGGATAATGCCGTCCACTCCGGCGTCGACGGCATCAGCGACAAAACGCTCGGTACCATAGAAAAAAACCGGATTGTAGTATCCCATGAGGACCAAGGGAATTTCGGATGTTTTTCGTACCGAGCGCACCATATCCAGGATTTTCGGCAGCGTTGCTCCGCCGCTGAGGGCCCGCTCGGAAGACAGCTGGATAGTCGGCCCATCGGCCATCGGGTCTGAGAAGGGTATACCGAGCTCGATAATGTCGGCACCGGCGCTTTCCAACTCCCGGATAATGTCTGGAGTGGTTTCCAGGTCCGGATCTCCGGCTGTTATAAAAGTCACGAGAGCCTTCTCGTTATTCTTGCCCAATTTTCTAAAGGTTTCGGCGAGTCTGCTCATGGTCATTACCTGTTTTCTTTCAGTGAGAAGGTGCTTATTTCTTTTTTCAATACTTCAACCTGCTGAAAAAGGCCGTTAACCGCTTTTTCCATGGTGCCGGCCGCACTCAGGTTTTCGTGGCTTGATTTCTGTATGTCTTCAACGGCAGTTACAATTTGTTCGCTGCCGCGTGATTGTTCATCGCAGGCGCGTTTGATCTGCTGGATCATACTGGTGATGTTTTCGGTGGATCCGGCGATGAGAGAACCAACTTTACTCTGTTCCCGCGTTGAAGAGCGAACCTGGGAGGTGAGGACTTTCATGCGCTCAACGGCCGTCATGATCAGTTCGCTTCCTTTGTTTTGCTGCTGAGTGGCATTTGCGATCTGCATAATCATGTCGGTGACCTGTTCCATTGCTTCCCTGATCATCTGGCTGCCCTTGGCCTGCTCGGCAGCTGCGCGGGCAATTTCTCCCACCTGCGCTGATGCCATTCCGACGCCTGAGACGATTTTCCCCAGGGCAACGCCCGATTTCTGGGAGAGGAGTTCACCGTCGGCAATACTCTTCTCCGCAAGGTTGATGGCATCGACGGCACGCCGTGTTTCTTGTTGGACGCCCTGGATGAGATCCTCGATCTCGCGGGTCGAGCTGCTGGTCCTGTCAGCCAGTTCCTTGATCTCGTCCGCCACCACCGCGAATCCTTTACCTTGTTCTCCTGCCTGTGCCGCAATGATTGCAGCATTCAGTGCAAGAAGATTGGTCTGTTCGGCAACCTCGTTGATTACCGAGAGAATTGTGCCGATATCGCTTGCCTTTTCCGAGAGAGTGACGATTACTTCATGGGTTATGTGGGAGGACCGCTTGATCTCCTGCATACCCTTGATGGTTGCTTCGACCGAGACTTTGCCAATTTCGGCATCACGTCGGACCTCTTCGGAAATTGCTGTCGTGTCAAGGGCGCTCTTTTCCACCTGACGGATCGAACTGTCCATCTGGATAACGGATGAGGCAGTTACGGTCGATGAGTCGATGAGTCCGTTAACACTATCGTTGATGTGTTTGATTGCCGCTGCCATCTCGATGATGGATGAACTGACATCATCCACTGATTGTGCCAGATTTTCGACGTTCAGGGCAACTTCCTCGACACTGGCGGCCATTTCCAGCACCGATGAGGAGTTTTCCGAGGCAGAGAGTGAGAGACCATCAATGCCGTGGGACACTTCCTTGATGGATGCGTTTATTTCCATGACTGCCGATGAGGTTTCAGCAACCCGGGATTTCGACTGTTCGGCACCGCTGACGACCTTTTGGGAGGCGTCGGAAAGGGTTCGGGATATTCGGGAGAGTTCCAGCGAGGAAAGAGCTACGTTCAAAACCATCTCTTGGAGCATCTCGACCAGCTTGTTGAGTGACCCGGCAAGGCTGCCGATTTCATCCTCGCTCTCGACCGAAAGTCGGTCGGAAAGGTTTCCGTCACTGACCACTGCATTGGCAAATTCGGCCTCTCCAGAGATCGCGCGGGCAATTGAAAATGCGACGGAGCCAGCGATCAGGAGCAGCAGGAAAAGCAGTCCACCACCAACGCCGAATCCCATAATGACAGTTTTGTTGGCATACGAAGTTTCCTGCGATTCACTGGCGAGAGACTCCGATCGAAGTGCCTCGATCAGAGTGTCAAGAGCAGCTGCTACCCGATCGTATCGGGAGGCCTGGGCCCCCGTGACCAGTTCTTTCAACCGGATCCGGTCTCCCTGTTCTGCCGCGGGAATGATCTCTTCCTGAAGGACAACCGCCAGTTCGTTCCAGGATTTTTGGGCTTCGGTCAGCTTTTCTTTCGCCTCCGGGGAGGAAATGGTATGGGATAGTGCCGAAAGTTCAGTCGGAATATTTGCGGTGATGGATGTAACAGTTGCAATGATTGGCTGAATCTTTTCGCTACCGGAGTTTTCGCTTACCTCCAGCAGTGCGGAGTGAAGCCCCACTATATCGGATTTCAGGAGAATACTGCCTTCAAGCGAGTCCCGCGTGAGGATTATTTTTCGGTAGCTATCGCTGCCGATCCTGACCCTGGTGAGAGTCTGGAAAACAGCCAAGGTTATAAGCAGGGAGCCGATGAGCATTACGGTCATCAACAGGAGCATCTTTGTGCGCAGGCGCATTGTGCCGCAGATCTTCATAAAATCGGCAAAACCCATCGTTATTCCCTCCGCGTCTCCCGGTGCAAGACGGGATCGAGTACATCATTTCTGCAGGCGGTCCGCTCCTTTTCCTGACGCGGAGAATCGGTAGCGGATATGTCAAAAGCTATGAAAACTTATGCACTTGTAGCACCAGACGGCATTTTTTTCAAGGTAAAAAACATGCCGAACCCCTCTCCGATGGAGCATACGAACTGCCTGCCCTCGCTTCTGCGGTGATTCCTGAAGCACGGTGCAGAACGAAGTCAGGTCGCTTTTTATTAAATCCAGCAGGGAAGGGAACGGCATACCTTCACTGCTGGACTGATTCCAGTCTTTCTTCTTGACAGAAAATAGTGAGAAGCTACAATTAAACGCTTTATGGGGAGGTTGCGTACTGCCAACATAAACCAGCCCACTTATCTCTTGATTTCTGAACAAGTTTTACCCGGGAGACTACCCTTGAAAAATCAACCGAGCGATTTTGGCACGTCCTTGTGGCGATTCTTTTCATCTCTGAAACTCACGATATTCCTCCTGATTGGCTTGGCTGTGGTGTCGGTTATCGGAACGATTATCCCCCAAGGAAATCCTCCACCGGTAGAGTATCTACAGACCATATCCCAGGCGAAATTCGACTTGTACAGTAAGTTGGGCTTCTTCAACATGTACCACTCCTGGTGGTTTGTTTTACTCCTCTACCTGCTTACACTGAATCTCGTGGCATGCTCCCTTCGCAGGTTTCCCCATGACTGGAAGCTTATCAACGGCCAAGTACCCGTGCTCGATGAGCAGCAGGAAAAATCCCTGGCGAATGTACAGTCCTGGAAAGTGTCGCAGAGTGCAGCGGACCTCAAAAAGTCCGCTGCGGAAATTCTCGGCCGGGGGTTAACAACTCCGGTAGTGACGAAGGTCAATGACGAATATCATCTCTTTGCCGAGAAAGGCCGGTTCAGTCGACTGGGTGTCTATATCCTCCATTTCAGCATCATTATTGTCTTTATTGGTGCAATGGTCGGATCCTTTTTCGGGTTTAAAGGCTTTGCGCAGATTCCAGAGGGCGATTCCATTACCACGGCGTCAACCACGACAGGAAAGGTCATCGATCTGGGGTTCGCCGTGCGCTGCGACTCCTTTTCCCTTACCCTGTACGATACGGGAGCGCCGAAAGAATATCGCAGCGTACTCAGTGTTATCGAGAACGGCAAGACCGTTATCGATAAGCAGCCGATCATTGTCAATTCCCCCTTAACTTACCGTGGAATCACCTTTTATCAGTCCAGTTACAGCCAGGATGGCAACCCCTCTTTCCATTTTACGGTTCGTAACCGCACTAATGGAACGGAAACCCAGATGACAGCTACCGGCGACCAACCGCTGGCGCTTCCTGGTGGCGAGACTCTCACCATACTCGGGTTTGCTCCGGATGTCGGCAGCATCTACCCAGGTTTTTCCGGTCCTGCCGTGCAGGTGCAGGTGCAGGGGAAAGGTCCGACCGCTGAACCCTTTGCGCTGCTGCAGAAGTATCCGGCTTTCAATGCCGACAAGGGTGGGGACTATGTCATTTCTTTTGCGGGTGCTGATCAGAAGTGGCGCACCGGCCTTCAGGTCACCAAAGATCCCGGTGTCTGGGTGGTCTGGCTTGGCTGTTTCCTTCTGGTGTCAGGGATCTTTGTTTCCTTTTTTCTTTCACATCGACGGATCTGGATTCGTATCGGCGCCGGGCGTATCGTAGTGGCGGGGAGCAGCAACAAGAATCAGGCTGCGTTCCGCATTACTTTGGATGAAATTGTAGATAAACTGAAAAAGATTTAGTTTTGGAGGTATGCGGATGTCCAGTTCTCTCCTCTTCAATATTGCAACACTTTCCTACTTTGCGGCAACGGTGGTATTTTTTGCCTACCTTGCCAGCAAAAACCGGACCATCGGTTTTGCCGGCACCATTGCCTCCGGGTTCGGTCTTCTCGTCCAGACCGTTGCCTTTTTCCTCCGCTGGAAGGAATCGTATGATATGGGCCGCGGCCATGCGCCCCTCTCGAACCTTTATGAATCGGTGGTATTTTTTGCCTGGACCATTGTCCTGATTTTTCTCCTCATTGATGCGAAGTACCGCTACCGGGCGGTTGGCGCCTTCGTGCTTCCCTTTGCCCTGATGGCGATGGCCTGGGCCCAGTTGATGGGTGACGCACAGAAAGAAATTCAGCCACTGGTGCCGGCTCTCCAGAGCGACTGGCTTCTTTACCATGTAATTACCTGTTTCCTTGGCTATGCGGCTTTTGCTGTTGCCTGTGGCATTTCAATCATGTACCTGATCAAGGTGAAGCAGGAGGACACTGACGGCAATTCTCCGGCCGGGGGGATCTTATCCCTTTTTCCTTCTTCAAAAATTTTGGATGATCTCAATTACCGGGCAATCATGATCGGATTTCCCCTGCTGACGCTGGGGATCATTACCGGCGCAGCCTGGGCAAATTACGCCTGGGGCTCCTACTGGAGCTGGGATCCGAAGGAAACCTGGTCCTTGATAGTCTGGTTTATCTACGCTGCATTCCTTCATGCCCGGATCACCCGGGGCTGGGTTGGCAAACGTGCCGCCATTCTTTCCATCATCGGCTTTGCCGCAACAATCTTCTGTTATCTGGGCGTGAACCTGTTGTTGTCCGGTCTGCACAGCTACGGGGGAGGGTAGCGCCGGGCGAAACTAGGCCGGCGCGGTTTGATGGAATATCCTGCGGTTTCAATAATAATTCCGGTTAAACCGGGGGGCGCTGTGCGTGCCCTCGAGAGTTTGCGGAACGTCGAGTATCCTGAAAATTTTCTTGAGGTGTTGATTGCCGAGGGGACTTGCCCGAGTCGCCAGCGCCATCTGGCAGCCCAGGAGGCCCAGGGCGCGCTCCTCTATTTTCTGGATGATGATTCCTTCGTTTCTCCAGATGTTCTGGCGCGGGCGGTGCGCCACTACCGGCAAGACAAGGTTGCCGTGGTCGGAGGGCCCTCTCTCACCCCGGAGGAGGATTCACCCCTTCGCCAGGCCTTCGGACTTGCCCTTGCTTCGCCCTTC